>ERZ1292630.2838-Hain-H41-02um-R3-2838-length-15665-cov-9_pt1 | contig 15665 bp, 7 predicted proteins | sample MGYA00564408_ERZ1292630 | MGnify/ENA primary metagenome ERZ1292630 (study PRJEB36523, sample SAMEA6512641) | groundwater metagenome | collected 2019-01-08 | study: AquaDiva: Metagenomics assemblies of 32 groundwater samples | reverse complement strand
CCCCCCCCCCCCCCCCCGTTCAGGAGCTGACACGTCAAAAGGACTTTTGTTGTTACCATAGGTCAAGTTAGAAACGATTGTAGGATATCAAAAGGACAGGTCGGTCCGCCGCGAAAACATTTCTATGCTGCCCGGTGGGGGGATCACACGCCTCCCTTCCTGGGCGGTCCTCTCTCGCCCTTGCGTTGTTGCCCGCGACTACCTACCTCGTGTTGTGGTTGTTGTTGTTGTGCGTTCTTGTGACCGTTCTTGCGTGGTAGCGACAGCAGCGTCGCGCAGGATGTACGAGTCGTAGTATTGGATCCCCCTGTGCGGCAGGATGATGATGTATGTACGACGACCAGTTAATGGTGGTGGGAGTGCGACGTCTTGCTCGTAGTTGCTTCCGCCCCGGCTGCCTGAGCCGTGCTCGTCGTCGCCGCGGCCGTTGGTTGTGGTGGTTGCTGCTTGTCATAGAGGTGCTTTAAGCGGTTGCGGTCGCCCTCCCGCTTGTGGTGGCACGTGAGGTGCGTCTGCCGGGCCGACGTCGTCGAGTCTACCTGAATCGTCGTGTGGTCGATGCCGTGCAAGACGCAGATCTCCTCCGCGGCGAGGATCGCTTCCTCGTGGTTGTCGGACACTAGATGCGCGGAGAGGGCGTTGCGACCAGGCGCCAACGACCAGACGTGTAAGTCGTTGACTTTCGCGACGACGGGGATGGCCTTGAGGTCGTCGTGCAGCTTCGAGTAGTTGACTTCGCGAGGGGTGCTCTCCATGAGCACGTCCACGAGGGTCGATATAATGCCCCGCGTCGTGAACACCGTGACCGCCGCGAGAACGAGGGAGGACAGCGGGTCGAAGATGTTGTAAATGCTGTTGGCGCGGGACGCGACGCCGTAGGTCGCCGTGTTGAAGTACCAGATGAGCACGCCGGCCACGATGACGCCGAAGCTGAGAATGCAGTCCCCGAGCGCGTGGATGAACGCGGCCTTCACCGCGACGCTCTTGTTGTCCTGCGCGTCGTGGCTGTGATGGCTGTCGTCGTCGTCGTCGCTGTCGTCGCTGCTGTGGTGGGCTTCAACATCGCCCCCGCCGCCGTGGCTGTGGCCATGGCCGCCACCGTGCTCGTGACTGGCGCCGCTCCACGTGAGGACGAACGCCGCGACGACGTTCACGATGATGCCGGCGACACCGACAATGATCATGATCCACGGGTCGACGGCGGCACAGTTGGCGCGGTCCTCCCCCAGGCTGATGAATTGCTGCGGGTCGAGTGTGGTCGCGTTGCGTATGGCCCTGTGGGTGTGCGCGGCTTGATGGACCCCGTGGCCGCCGGCAGGGCCGAACCCGACCAGTTCAGGGTACACCGTCTGCTGGTTGACCGAGCAGCGGTACGTGTGGTAGATGCGCTGAAACGCGGTGACGGTGACCCCACCGACGAGCACCCACAGCGCGAACACTGAGAGCAGCGTGCCGAGCACCTCCGCGCGGTACCAGCCATAGGAGTAGCGGCTCGTCGCCTTTCGGTTGGACGCGTAGAGCGCGATGAGGCTCATGATGTACGCTGATATGTCGGTCGTCAAGTGCGCGGCATCAGTTAGGATCGCGAGGGAGTGTGCGAGGACGCCGAAGACGACCTCAATGACCATAAACACGATGCAGAACAGGATCACGATCAGGATGGCACGGGACGACTCTTGGAACGTTCGCTCCGCCCTTTCCTTCTTCGTGCGCGCTCGCTGGAGAAGCAGCTCGCGGACTTGAGCGGCATTGGCACCCGAAGGACTATTTTTGCTCATGGAGACGGTTGCGCTGCTCGTGGCCTCGGGGGCAACTAAGGACGCCAACGGCAGGTGAAACTCTGAATGGCCGCGTTGCCCCTTCGCGGCGGCGGCCACCGGAGGGTGGAGGTGGTCCGCGTCGTCGTCGGAGTTGACCGCCACTCGGTGAACGGACGACGTGCCGCCGTAGGACACGACGACCGCGGGTGCGTTGCCAGTGGACATGGGGGAACGATGGGGGGAGAGAGAGGAAGGAAGTGGGGGCAAAACCGCTCAGCGTGCCGCGTGAAACGAAAATAACTGAAGTGAAAGGGTTGAGCGCTACCGAACAAGGATGCTAGCTAGGGATAGCCGGACGGGGGACCTCTGGACACACGAGTAGCCGTAACCATGCAAGGTCGATGCGAGCCGACTCACGTTGGAAAAAGGGATAGCCGGACGGGACAACAAAGGGGAGGTTGGTGGCGTGTGGTGCGCGAAATCATCAAGGACGGCTGACGTGTGCGGAGGGAGCTTGGTCACATACTCTCACTACTACTGCGCGTCGTGTCGGCGTGGTCGCTCCTCGGCGGCCCGAATTCGATTCGAACTACCTCCAGCTGCTCACCAGTGAAGCGAGAAATGATCGACGTCAGTCGCAGAGAACAACAAGTAGTAACCGCAGCGACGGTAGTGCCATCGGGGCACTCCCTTGTTGCCGAGGTCGCCGCCGCGGCGGATATGGCTCGGAGCTCGGCGGCGATCCATTCGCGTTGACTGCGGCCGCCATAGACCACGAGGTAGCAAACCCCTCCTCCGCTCTTCGCACCACCGTCACGACCAGCGTTCGGAAGGGCGGAGGCGGCTGGGGGAGCCAGGAGGAGATCCGGCAGTGACCAGAGAAAACGCCGAATCAGCGTGCGACCTTGGGGACCGCCCGCCCACGCGGCTGGCAACCAGTCTGCCGTTGACGGCTCCAACCCCTCGGCCAAAGAGCCCCCCCCTGTCTGCGCCGCGTGGAGTTCCTCGTCAGTAGTGGGCACGTAGGGCGGGTTGAATATCAGTACGTCCAGCCAGCCCCCACCACGGCCCCTCCTCATCGGCGTCGATGCACGTCGTTGCCACCAGTGGGAGGTGAGGTCTCCCCGGATGCATTCGAGCATCACGTGACAGCCTGCTTGTGGCCACAGGAAGGACGACGAGAGGGTTGAATCGTCACTGGGAGCGCGAGGGGGGGAGGGTACCGCGCCATCTGTCAAAGCCGATTCCGCCGTCCGCTGAAATGTTCGCTGAAACGTGAGTTGCGTGGCGGCCAAGGCCCAGGGATTGATGTCCGCTGCGATGGCCACCACCGATAGCGGAAGGGGATGCCGCTCCTCCTCCTCGTCGTACACGCGTGCGGTCCCATCCACAACGACCCCTTCACGGTGACCGTGGCCACCGTTCGCGGCTGCGGCGCCGGACAGGAGCAGACTTGCGTGTGCCAGGGCGATGCCCGACCCCACCCCGACCTCCGCAATGAGAAGCGACCGGTGGCCGCCAGCCGCACAAACACCCAGCGTCGCTAGCAAATCAAGATCCAGCGCGTCGAGCAGCAGGAAGCTGTCCGCCTCCGGTTCGTACACGCGACCTCGATATGGGCCGCGTCGATCGCACACGTGGTCGTAGATCGGCGTCACGCGGCTGGCCATGCGACGAGAGATTTGCACACGACAGTTTCACTTCGCGATGCCCAGTAACGGTATCCACCGTATCTCTCTCTCACTGGGGAAAAAAGTGTGTGTGTGGGCCCCGTCGGGTGAGCAAACACACCAAGTCATATTCAGACCAGAAGTTTCGTGCGTCCCTCCTTTCACCCCGTCGTCTTCGTACGACTTCGTTTTTGGTTTTCAGAAAAAACGAAATTGCCCTCCGTGTTGTTTCTTCAACTTGGTCACGGTCGTGAAGAGCGACGACGAACGTCCCGTGGCGATCTTCTCGGCTAACGCCCGGCCGTAGCAGCTGCCGATAATGTTGCCCGTGCCGTTGAAGGCGCCGACCGCCCACACAGCAGGATACACCTCGTCCAGCACAGGGAGCTCGGACTTCGTGAAGCCCACGGACGCCGCCCATCGATGGGTGACACGGGCGGCGACTTTCAGATCGTTTCTCAGGCATTCATCGAGCAGCCGCTGGCACTTTGAGGTGGGTTTCGTACTGTGGGTGTTCTCGGCGTCGCCAAGGCGGTCGCGGAAGCCGCCGATGGCGATACTGCGGTCCGGGAGCTGCTGCCAGTAGTCGTAGCCCCAGCGTCGGTACACTGGGCGTGGAAGGGTCACGTCGGACGTCGGGGCCGTCGAGGCCATTTGCAGCCGCACGGAGTAGACGTCTGGCTGCAGCGCAGGGACGAGCGAATCCAACTTGCCGTCCACCGCGATGACGAGCTGTCGACAGCGAAGCCGGGGACGGCCGCCACTGGCGCCTCCCCGAGGGCAGAGCTCGATCGTGCCGCTAGGGGACATGACGCCCACTCCCGTTTCAGGTGATATCGACGGCACGTCGAATCCGCCGAACAGCCGAAGCGACCGCTCCTGGGAGGCGCCGCCGGTTCCGGCTGCCCGACTGCCGGACAAAAGCCTTCGCGCCCGCGCCCAGTGATGGCGCACTGGATGGAACGAACCGTCCGACGGCACGAGGACGCCCTCCCCTTCCGGGCCGCGGTACCACTCCGCGGGAAACTTGTCTTTCTTGAGACTGAGGTAGTGCGCCCGGCAGTCGTCGAGCTCGCCCGCGGTGGAGGCGATGCGCAGGGAGCCGACGCGGCGCATCGTGGGCGCCGAGGAGCCGCCCAGGCGCCACGCTTCCTGCCTGGCCATCTCCTGGAGCGTCGATGTGTAGATGGTCGCCGCGCAAGATCGGCCGAGCCACGCGATGGCGTCGTGATGGAACTTGTGCATGCCAGCGAGCAAGAAGCCACCGTTGCCGCCGGCGGCCCCAGCCGCGATGGTACTCCGATCGACACCAACGAGGCGGGCTGCCGGCAGCAGCGCACGTAACTCCTCAAGCACCGAGAGCCCAGTGCCGCCGAGGCCAACGACGGCGATGTCGCAGTCGACGAGGCCCGCCACACGGGGGAGCCCGTGAGGGTCTCGCCCCCGTGACCAGCACGTCGACGCGATCCCCTTTTTCATCCTGACGATCACCGAGAGGGGAAAGGAGCCTGAAAGAGAAGAATATGCGACACACAAATATCTATCGAGTAGGCTCACGCTCACACCACGAGTGCGAGAAGGTGAGATAGAGCGAGAAGAGCCGTCGAGAGAGAGGACATGCCGCGGTCTCATTATCGGAATGGGATATGTAGCCGCTGTCTTTGGGTACGAGGGCCACTGTGAAAGGGGGGATGAAACCGGGGGGAAAAGAATTTCGAGTGCGAGAGAGATAGATAGAGAGAGAGAGAGAAATGAAATGTCCCTCCCACCGGAAAAAAATCAGAGAGAGGGGGGAAAACCAAGTAGGTCAGGTTGGCGGGATAGGTCGCCTATGTGTCTTGTGAGGTTTAGAAAGGGGGGGAGAGACAAAGAAAAGTCAACGTCGCGATTGGATGGACGTTTCGCATCTTCCACCTGCGGCGACCGACGGCTTAGAACTGGAGATGAAATGAAAAACGCCGTTGCACCCCCTGTCGCCTTCTAGAAACGGTAGACCCACTCGTTGGCGTAGCCCATGGACCCTAGCGCGCCGCTAATCTCGCCGAGGTTGCCCAGCGACGAGTGCATCGGCTGGTACGCGTAGCCTCCCGACATGGTGCGCAGCACCGCGAGCGGCGTGCCGCATAGCTTGTGCATCATCCTGTCCGGGCCGCACACGAGAATCAAGTTCTTGGGGTCAGGCTTCGGCATGGTTTCCCGGAGCATCTTTTCGTCGATATGTCCGATTCGACCCGTCCACGGCGGCGAGGCGCCATCGGGCACGAGGGCATCCACGGTATACGTGGTCCGCAACTGCCCGTTGCTCTTCGCGGTGAGATCATCGAGCAAGCCTTTAAGCAAGATCTTGCGGTCCGTGCGGTTGGCAAACAGGAGTGACAACTTGGTCGCGTCCTTCGGGTTCTCCAGCACGGCACGGATGACCTGGAGGAGCGATGTGATGCCCGTGCCCCCGCCGATCAGACCAATGTTCTCCCACTTGTTTGGTAGGTACTTCAGCTTCGTCTGCATCATGCGCCACTGCAGGGTGTCGCCGACCTCCATCGAGAAGAGGTGCTCGGTCATGCGGCCGCCGGGGTACTTTCGCACAATGATGTCAAAGTAGCCCTTGGTGCCGTTCGGGGTGATCGGGGTGTAGAACCGCATGGGCTGGTCGACGTGCATGTTGCCGAGCTTGAGCAAGCACTGCAGCGTGGTGCACGCAGGGAGGTCGAAGACATCGTCCTCGTTCGGCGTCAGGAAGCGGAAAATGGCGACGTCGGAGCTGAGGTTGATGACCTCGCCGAGAGTGAAGGACTTGAACTTTCGCGAAAATAACGTCTTTGGGCGCGGCGTTTTACCGGCACGTGCCGGTCCCCCTGCCCCGTGCGGCGCCTCCTCCTCATCGTCATCGGCGTCGTCGGCAGGCGTGGTGGGAGCGGCAGCCTTGGCGGCGCTCTTTGGAGCGGCGGGGGCGCACGACACCATCGGCACGTGAACCGGCGTCGACCACAACGAAAAAGGGGCGCCGGGCAGTTTGGCGTGGCCGTCCACGTTGCGGAGCAGAAAGCCGAACGCTGCGCCACACAGGACGGTTGAAGCGCCACGGAACACGGTCGATGAAAATCCAACCATTGGGGAGAAATATTAACGAAAGCGAGAGAGAAAGGGAGAGAGAGTTAATGGGGAAAAAAAAGAGCGTGGAAGCCTTCGTAAACAATTCCCGGCGACACATTTGGGTTTCAGTGGTCGGGGGCCATCATCGTTCGCACGGCATTCGAGAACAGGAATGATTGCAGGAGCGGAGATAAAGGAGGGGAAGTACACGCGCGTCTCTACATGGTCCCGACGTTCAGCGACTCCTTGCCGCACTCTACATGGCCGTTTTTTTTCTTGTCTCACACCAACTTATGCGTCGTCGCGCTCGCCGCCTTCGCGTCCATTTCGTCCGAGATGCCATCCCCCACGATGGCGACGCTTTCCAGGCGGCTCACCGCGATGACACCTAGCAGCACCGTGCCGCCAAGGCGGCCCCAGGCGTTGTGGCGCGCGTCGAGCTGTCGCAGCGGGCATCGCGACCGTTGCCGCAGCACGGTGGCCAGGGCGTACGCACTCGAGACCGACAGCCTATTGCAGCGGATGTCCAGCGACAGCAAGCCCGAACCCACGGGAGCCGGGATGTCGTCCGCGGAAGGGGTGACGGTGGCATCGGCGTCGCTCGTCGCGCCCAAGAGCGCCCAGCAAATGGGCTCGATGTTCTCCAGCCGATTGTTGGCCAACGACAGCTCGCGCAGAGCCGACAGCCCACCGCCTCCGCGGCGACGAGGTGCTGGAACCAGCTGGGCCAGCGCCGCAACGTCGCTGTCGGTCAGGTCGTTGAACTCAAGTTCGAGCCGGACGATACGGTGCGCGGCGAGCGCGGATGCGATGGGGAGGACTACCCGCGGGAGCAGCGCCGGGGTCCACGTGCCCGTCGAAACGAGCGAGGACAAATTGATCGTCACGAGCTCCACGAGGAGCTGCGGAGGGCGGAGGGCGGCGCCGTCGCTTGTGGAGTGTGCGCTGCGGTGGGTGGCGCCTCCTTGACGTTTCGCCCACCGCTGCATCGAGGATAGGTCTTCATCCAGTTCGCTGGTCGTCAGTCCCGCCAGCCAAGCGCAGTTGTCCCAGCTGAATCGAGACGCTAGCGCACCCATGCTCGCGTCCCCTGTGAGGTCTGCGGACATGAGCCGTGAGGTAGCGGGCTCGTTATCCGCGTTCTCGGGCGACGGCGACGTGGCCAGCTCCACGAAGAGCGACCGCAACGCACCCGGGGAGAGGAGCGCATTGACAGCGTTGATGGTCTCTAGTTGCAGCGCCTGACGGCGGTGGGATGGGCCATTGAGAGCCGTGAGGCCCGTTGTAATGCACAGCAGCGGGGACCGCGCGACGGCGTCCACTAGCGATGACAGCACGACGCTGGCCGACGTCGTTTTCTGGGCGAGAGAAAGCAACCCGGGATTTCCCGTGAGTGAAACCTCCCGGAGGCCCACGTCGGGGTTGCCGACAACGTCGGCTAACGCGCAACAACCAACATCGCCGATGAGGTTGTCGGAGAGGTCCAGTCGCGTGAGTGTGCCTGGGTTTTGGGCGCACAGCTGGGCAATGGCCCGCGCCCCCGCGTCGCCGATGTCGTGCCGCGGGAGCAAGAGCGTGCGGATGGATAAACACGACTTGAGCGCATCGCAGAGAATCGCCGCCGTGTCATCCGCCAAACGCTTGTTCCGCCGGCCCTTGGCTTCGGCAACCGCGGCGTCGACGTCCCATGAGAAGGCAGGGGAGGGGGGCGATGCGGATGGGGGGGCGTGGGAGCCACTCGGCGGTGGCGACGCGTCGCTCGCGGCTGTGTCGCTGGGCTCGACGGAGGGAACCGGCGCTTCGCGATACGCGTCGAATGGCGTGGGCCGCCGGCAGATGACCCCCCCGGCAACGGGTTGACTTTCCCGCGGCGGTTGAGCGACGACGTCGTCCGCGATGGTCACCATGTGGGATGGGGGTCGAGGTGGCCCCATCAACGCAATTTCGCGGGGCTCCGCTTTGCGCAGACGGAGCGCGACAAGGATGTCCTTGAGGTCGGGCGTCTCGTGGTTCAGCCGCACCAAGAGCTCGACGACCTCCAGCGTGTGTAGCGGACACCCATTGGCACCCAGGTGCAGTTCAAGCACGTGCGCGTTCTCGACAAGCGCATCGACAAACAAGTAAACGGCGTCCGAGATCGCGTTGCGCGAGAGGTCCATGCGGTAGATGCACGGGGGCTCGGTCACGTCGGACATCGCACTCAGCGCCGCGCAGTCGTCCGTTGCCGTCGCCTCGGCGGGGTCCCACACGACGGCCCCGTGATACGTGCTCGGACTGGACGATCCACGGAGAAAAGAGGCAATGGCATTCGCGGCGACGGGCCCCAGGCCGTGGCCGCTGAGTGAAACGGAGCGCAGGTAAGGGTCGTGGGACATGGCCTCGCACAGAATCTGGCAACAGGCATCGTCGATCACCGCCGTCGTGGTACGTGCGCCGCCTGTGATCGTCGACGCCCGACGTACACCACCACCACCACTACCCCCCCCATGAGCGCTAGATGGGAATGCACCTCCTCCGGACACGGCCGCCATGGGACTTTTCAAAGGAAACAGGCGCCGCAGCGCACTGTCCGCATCGTCGGCCTGCCGCTGGGCCTCGCGGTTTCGCAGATCCGACCTGTACCGTTCGTGAGCGGCGCGAGACAGGTCGAGGTGAACCACGGGCGTTTCGCGGTTGCCGCGGCCCGTGACGATGTAACTCTTCAGGAGCGGCGACTGACTGTTCAAGAAAACCAACAGATCCACGCGTCGAAGGAGTCGGGACCGCCGAATGGCCGCGTCCGCCGCCGCCGCTGCCGCTGGGTTGGTCGACGAGCGGCGCATGGCTAAAAGGTGGCGCGGCGCCGTTGACTGGCCCCCTCCCCTCTCGGCCGAGGAGGCGGGAAACACACCGGAAACATCGCACTCGATGACGCCGTCGTTGATCTCGAGCGCCTTGGCCATTCGTACCATGCCCCCCTCGCCAAAGCCGGTGTTCCCCGCGACCGACAAACGTGTGAGAGTGCGGTTGACTTTCAGAACGTCGGCGAGCTTTTCCGCTGAGCCGGGTCCGAGAGAAGGATGGCCCCCGACCGACAGTCGGGAAACGCTTTCATTCGAGAACAGAAACTGACACAGTCCCGCGAAACTCGCGTCCGTGAAATGGCCGTTGGACACGTCGATCGCCGTGAGGTTCATGTTCGGCCCCGCGTGGAGGGCCAGACAAAGCCGCTCGAGTCCGAGGTCATCCTTGTCACGGTCATCCGCCGCCATCAGCGTCGTCAAGCTGGGATCGTTCGCGGCGACGCGTGGCAGCGCTGCCTTGAGGATCGGCTGTCGGTTGAGAGCGAAGTCGCCAAGGAAGGCGGTCTCGTTCGGATCGGTGATCAAGGGCGATGAGATGAGCAGCTCGACGATGCTGTTGTTGTCGGCAACCGCGTGCCTCAACGGATTGAGACAGCCGCTCGGAAACTTGTTGTGGCGGAGGTCGATTTTCTGTATCGAGCCGTTCATGCGGAGGAGGCGTGCGAGGTCGAACACCATCCCGGCGCCATAGGAGTTGCGTGAGAGGTCTAAGACCCGGATGCTCTTATCGGACGATAGGGCGGCGAGCATGCCACCGCTGGAGGCGTCGGTGAGCCCGTTGCCGGATATATCCACCGAGGTGACGTATTCGTTGGCGCTGAGCGCGGCGAACACCTCGATTACCTGTCGGTCCGTGCACCGGCCGCCGGACAGGTCCAGCGACGGGTTCGCGGATTGGCTACCGCCCTTGATGCCCATCACGGTCGCCTTCAGCCCGTGCTGCGCGTTCAGGCTCACCATGCTCGACAGCGCGGTCGACAGGTGCGTGGTGATGCCGCTGTCCGCCACGCTGATGATCCGGACCGTCTTGTTGGCCTCGGCGGCGGCCCGCATGGGCGGTACGGCAGCGTTCTCGAGGTCGTTGCACGACAGGTCGATCTCCTCGATGGGGGCCGGCGGCATGCCAGGGCTGGGTGGCAACAGCAACGCGGCGACCAACTCGCCGACGTTGGACCCGCCGGATAAAAGCGTGTTCTTGCAGCGCAGCACCCGCAGGGCCGGATGGCCGACCAACGCCAGCATTAGGTCGCGGAATCCAGAGAACGTGCAGTGGTTGTTGCTCACATCGAGCAGCGTCAGAGACCGGTTCTTGCGGAGGGCGCGGGCGATCAGCCGCATGTGATTGTCGTTCAGATGATCCGAGGTGCGGAACGACTGGTCGACCTGCGGCGTGGTGTTCAACTCGATCGACAGAAGCATCGACTTCAGCTCCGGGGACAGCGTGTTGTACACGAGCATACTCTCCAGCTCGTCGACAGCCTCGGCGGCCGTCACGCGGCCCCCATCGGATCGCCAACCCCCCCCGCCATTACTACTCCCCCCTCCTCCCCCCCTGCTGACGATGTAGGTCGGCTGCAGCGACGAAGCCTCCTGGTCAATGGTGAGGATCACCGGATTGGCGCGGATGTCGACGTCGGAAATCGCGTAGTTCTGACGGACCGCCTCCGCCAGGTACATGACGCCAACGGCCGTGAGGTCGTTTCTGGAAACGTCGAGCCACGTCAGGGTGGCCGACGTGGCAAGCGTGAACGCCAACTGAGAGGCGGCCGCATCGCTCATGCCGTTTCCACAAAACCTGAGACGTCGCGGCTTCGTCAGCCGCAGAAAGGTTGTGAGCGGCGCGATGACCGCATCAAACCGCGGGCTGGACGTCCCTCCAACTGCCGGGACCGTCATGCTCGTCACGCTGGGGATGGCGCCAACTTCGCCCCCCTTCGGCCCTGAGGCGTCCCCTTCCTCGACATAGTCCCCGAAGTCGACCAAGTCTGGATCAATACCGCGCCGGGCGTTTCCCGCGAGGTCGCGGAGGACGACGCGGAGCCGCTGCTTGAACGACACGATGCCAGCGGCGTTGCACTCGACGAGCATCTGGATGGTGAGCAGCGTCCCCTGGTTGATGTCCGGATTGTCGTCCAGCCGAAGGTCGACGCAGGGGTTGATCCGACCAACGTCGAGCTCTTGCGCGATGGACAAACCGGCGGTCGTGTCCAACCCCGTGCCCCGGACGTCGAGTGATGTCAGGGAGCGGTGCGTCGCGAGGAGGCCCGCAAGCAGCTGGCCAAACGGGTGAGGATTTCCAATCGGATTGTTAGCAAGTGATAGCGTTTTCAGCGTCACGGGATTGTCCTGTAAGGCCGTGAACAGCGGAGGCAGCCCCTCGAAGGTAATCGTGTTTTCGCTAAGGTCGAGGGACGTGACGTGATAGTTGCTGCGCAGGGGCACGGCCAGCAATCGCAACGTCGCGTTCGACACAAGAGGGCCGCCGGCAGGTGGCGGGGCGGCGATCACCGGGGCAATCGTGTGGCGTGCCGGCGACGAGCCAGCGCCTTTGCGCGGAGCGCTTTGGGGCTTGAGCGTAGGGGGTGGTTGTCCACTTGCATAACCCTTGACCGGAGCATCCTGGTGGGCACCACCGTCCTTCAAAATGAGAGACCCGCGAAGGTTGACCACTTTGAGCGCGCCTTCCCGCGACGCCGCCGCCTCGGCGTCGTACAGCATGGGCATGACACGCTGCACGCGAGCGCACTCCTGCTTCAGCAGCCGTCGGTCGGCGAGGGCATTCAGCACCCGCTGCGACACACTGGTCCCTTCAACGTCAAGCTGCAGCAGCGACCGCGTGGCGTTGAAGGCCTTCGCGAGGGCCGCGCCGGCCGCGCTGATCCGAGGATTGTGCGACAGGTCAAGGTGCTGAAGGGTGCGGTTCACGCGGAGCATGGCCGCGAGCGCCTGGGCGCCTTCTTCGCCTACCCCACAATGACTGAGGCGTAACAGCCGCAGCGTGGTCCACCAGGAGATCGCCGCCGTGGTCTCCAAATCGCCACCCACCGACGCGACCCCGTCGTCTGCGGGCATCGAAGGCACGCCCGCCAGCGGCGCCTCCCAAGCCGCGTTGCGCTCATCCTCCCGGGATCCGGGCACGGAGAGGGCGGCGGCCAAGTAGGCCGCGCCCTTGCAGCCGACGCCTTCGTTGCCCGTGAGGTCCAGCACCTGCAGCCGCGAGATCGAAGGCCGTGGCATGACTGGCACACCCGGGTGCACAAGGGGCGGATTGCCACCGCAACCAGACGAGAACACCTGACTTTGCACCGAGAGCGGCCGGTGCTGCAGCACATCGGCTAGGAATTGACAGCCGATCGGCGTGAGGTGCGCGTGCGGGAGTGCTAGCGACAGAAGCTGCGAGTTCAGCGGAAGCACGTCCGAAAGAAGTCGCACGGTCACGTCGTCGTAGAACCGCTGACTCGCGGCGTCGTCCAGCTCCAGGTGGGTGAACGTAGGATCATTTCGCTGAAGCATCGGGAATCGCTTCTTCAGCGTGAGTGGCTGCCGATTGAAACTCAGTGCATACTCGAGCTGCATCATCGTGGCGGGGCTCACGCCGGTGTCAAACAATTGGATGGTCGTGACGGTGCTGTTGGTCGCGGCCGTGTTCTCGTCATCGCGGAACACCGCATCGATAATGTGCTGCACCCCGACCGTCGTGACCGCCGTGCCATTCAACCGGACGTCGTCCAAGTGCCGGTTGTGGCGAAGCACCTCGGCGAGGTGCCGCGCGGCGCGGTCCGTGATCGCGGGCTGGTAGGACAAATCGAGCCGCGTGACGACGGTGTTGGCTTTCAGGACATCACAAATCAGCTCAACGCTGACGTCGTCGACAACGGGCGTTTCGCCGTCCGCAGGGAGACCGATAGCCTCGTCGGCCGCGGTGGCGCCGCTCTCGGTTGGCTTTGCCCGCCGACGTGCTTCCGTGGGGTTGAACGCGAGCCTCACAACCGCAGGGTCCGGGCCGGTGCCTCCCCCACCACGCTGCATTCCGAGCACGAGGTTTTTGATGGGCAGCGGTCGCTTGTTGAGCGCGAGGAGAGTCGAGAGTTGCCGAAACGCAGCCGAAAACGAGACCCACTCCTTCAGCTTCGCGCCGCTGCTGGCAGCATCTGCCACGCCGCTGGGCGGCATGTCGCCGGGAGGGGCGAGTAGAATTTGCGTCACGACGTCGTTTTCGCGGAGCGCCTCGACGAGGGTCGATAGCCCGACGGACGTGATATGGACGTTGTCGCGCAGGTCTACGGAGGTGACACAGCGGTTGCGAAGCAGTGCGTCCGCGAGCTGCACAATGCCCGCATCGGTGATCGCGTTGTCGCTCAGGTCCAGCTCGCGGACCGTGCTGTTACACTTGAGCGCATCACAAAGTGGGACGAGCGCGACGTCGTTGCAGCCTGTCCGCCGGAGCCGCAGCTGCCTGCCGTCCGCGCCCATCATGTCGATCGGTGACGTGGGATGCTGTTGGGAGGGGGTGCCGTCGGCTGCCGTCTCCGGGGCGCTCGGCTTGAGGGGTCGAGCTGTCGGGGTTAGCACCGCACTTGTCGTCGTCGCGGCCGGGGTCGAAGGCTGCGACGAGGAGTTGCTATTGCTCTGCGCAGACGGACCGGGAACCCCAGCGGCCCCCCCTTGTTGCTGATTCGCGTAAAGCAGTGGCAGATACACCCGCGAATAGTCAGCATGCCGTTCGACCGCCTCTGCGACCGTGTGGGAGGCGGCGGCATTCGCCGGGCGATTGACAGTTGACATGTTGGACCGAATCTGAGTAGGAGACACGGAAGAAATGGTGAGTGGGATGGCGAGTGCCGTTAAAAAAACGGTCCCCACAGCGACCGTGAAGTTTTCCGATGAAAAAAGAGTAACAAAACAAACATTGATGGCGAGGGATTGTTTGCGCCGATGGACCAGCACTTCTGTGCTCCATGAACAATAAAGGGCACAGACACCACCAATCATCTCAGACTCCGCAAATTGAATGACGCCAAGCCGTGCCCTTTGACAGCGTCCTTGTAGACCTGAGTGATCAGGCCAATCAGCACTGCCTCGTCCTCGACGGGGCGCGTCAACTTATTGTTGTTGCCGGACCCGACGTCGACAAGCAAGCGCTTGCCGCGAAAAAAGAAGATAATCGCAAACGGCTCGCGGTTGTCAACGCGGCCGGCGTCATCGTCCGAGTCCATGTGGTACGCTTCGCCGAGTTCGTAGAGATCGTCGAAGTCCGGCACCTCCAGCGTGTTGACGGCGTAGACGACGCAGAAGTTCCTGACACGCGGCGCGATGCTGACCAACGCGACGTCCATCGCGGCAACGTCGAGATAACTGCCGTAGTCGGACGTGGTGAGCCGCTGCGAACGAGTGGGGCTTGCCGCGGAGTGAAGCAGAACACCAGGCCCGGGGGGCGATGCGGCAGCCGCAAAGAGTTCATGACGGCTGAACCGCACCAGCACGAGCCTGTCCTCCTCGAGGACGACGGTGCGGTCGACGTCCCACGCGGTTCGGAGGTGTCTGAGATCTCCGGCAGCCATCGACCCACGGCCTGTTGCTCTGTTTACCGGAAAGAGTTAGTTCGTCGAAACGTCCCTCCAAAGGTCTGCCACCTACAAAGAGGGAAATGATCAATGCAACACGAGAGGAGAGGTGTCGTCAAAGGTACCCCACCGCCGACTTCCGACGCCACATTGATTCTCTTCTAGTCTCTATAAGGCGTAGTCCGTTGCAGCCGAGCACGTCGCTCCCTCGCGAACGATAAGCATAACGCTGCGGCTTACGCGTAGCCGTAGAGCATGCGGCCACGCTTCTTGAGGGCGTGGACGACGTCGAGCGCCGTGACGGTCTTGCGCTTGGCGTGCTCGGTGTACGCGATCGAGTCACGGATGACGCCCTCGACGAAGGTCTTCAGGACGCCTCGGACCTCCTCGTACAGGAGGCCGGAGATGCGCTTCACGCCGCCACGGCGGGCCAGGCGGCGGATCGCGCCCTTCGTGATGCCGCGGACGTTGTCGCGCAGGACCTTCTTGACGCGCTTCGACGACGCGCCCTTCGCCTCGCCGGACTTCTTGCCCTTGGCCATTGTGGGTGAGAGAATGACTGCATTCAACGTGTCCATCATACAACCGAAGTTGGAACTGTATCCAGTACATCTCATGCTCTGTGTCTCGACAGCAAAGGTGACGTTGCGTGCGCTATCTATGAACCAACTGCAAGCGCAACGCTGCGGCTTACGCGTAGCCGTAGAGCATGCGGCCACGCTTCTTGAGGGCGTG
>ERZ1292630.2836-Hain-H41-02um-R3-2836-length-15671-cov-3_pt1 | contig 15671 bp, 14 predicted proteins | sample MGYA00564408_ERZ1292630 | MGnify/ENA primary metagenome ERZ1292630 (study PRJEB36523, sample SAMEA6512641) | groundwater metagenome | collected 2019-01-08 | study: AquaDiva: Metagenomics assemblies of 32 groundwater samples | reverse complement strand
GCTGAACAAAATGACCGAGCCGTGGTAGCGCAAACCTGACTGGGCATTTATCGAAGAAGGGGAGCCGGTCCCCAAGAAAGAATCCGAACGCCTCGATCCCAATGTCATGGGGGATTACGCCCTTGGATTTGGCGACGGTTATTTTATACATGGAACCATTTATGAACGACTGCTCGGAATCAATGTCACCCACGGATGTGTCCGAGTCGGTTCCGACGATCTTGACGTTCTTTACAAGCGAGTACCAATTGGAACACCCATTTATATATTCTAAGTGGTGGCACATTCATCACCTTCTTATCGGCGGAGCTATCCTGTTGATTGGCCTGCTTTTCGTTTGCCTATCCGCTTCTGCTCAAAATAAAAAGTCCTCTTCTTCAACTCCACACTTCGATTCTGCGCGCGCCGAACAGGAATATCAAACGCTTCGCACCGAATTGAAACTCGCCAAGACTGAGAAGGTCTATCTTGTCATCGACCTGAAGAAGATGGAGCTGATATTCAAATTAAAAGGGGCGAAGATATGGTCGTACAATTTTAAAGCTTCAGTTGTCGATACCAATCTTCTCACGGATTTTCAGGAAGAGTTTCTTGAGGATAACTCAACCGACTTTCGCCCCCTTAAGGATGCCCACTTGTTCGCGGCCAAAAAGCAAACCCCCGATTCCATTCTTCAGATCGTGAGCAAAGTGTCAAACGTCAGTGTCGATCTTCTTCAGAGAGAGTTCCCCGAGCGATTCCAACTTCTTTGGGACAATGGACTGATTATCGATTTCCGGACCGATCTGACGGGGACACAGGAGACGGACCCATTCAAGAATAAGATTATTGAAGTTCGTCAGGCGCTTTCGTCATTCGGAGAAACCGTCCTTAACATTTATGTCCCTCATGAACCAGCGCTGACACTGTTTCGCGCCGCCGATCCGCGACTTCCAACCATGATTTATCCTCGCTGACCGAGATAGTATGAGGTGCAATTGAGCGAAATCACTACGGCTGTAAAGGCAGGGAATGAATCTGCCCCCCGGCAATTGAGCGCATTGCTCGTTTGGGCGGTCGTCTTTTGTGATATTGGCACCTCAGTCTACTATGTTCCTGGCATTCTCTACGGTCAGGTCGGTTCGCTGGCGCCTCTGTTTGTCATGGTGACAACCATTGGATTTGTCCTGCTCGCCACGAAGTATACCGAAATCTGCTGGCGTCACCCCGAAGGGGGTGGAGTGGTTAGTATCGCGACCGAGGCCTTTTCTCCAAGCGTTGGCGTTCTTGGCGGTATGCTTATCATCGTCGATTATTTTCTGACTTCCGCAATTTCATCCGTTTCCGGTATCCACTATCTCGGGAGCATCTTCCCGGCGGTAGAAAATAGCGTTGTTTAGTGGCGGTCGGTTTCCTCTTTATACTCGCGATGATAAATGTCATCGGCATTCGCGAAAGCGCGGCGATATCAACCGTCATGGCAATCGCGGCATTTTGCGTCAACATTGCGGTGGTTATCGCCACCCTTGTGATAGTGGGACCACCCGAGTGGAACGCTATCTGGAGCAATTTGACTCAGGGGTCAACCTTGACCTTCACGGGGTTCCTCGTGGGGTTCGGAGGGGCATGGTTGGCATTCTCCGGCCTTGAGTCGATCAGCCAGCTCAGTCCCGCCATGAATGAACCGGTGAAACGAACCGCTAAGCGCGGCATGATATATGTCATCGCAAGTATTGTTATCACATCCCCATTGTTGACACTCTTCAGCGTCGCACTCCTTCCCGAACATATCAAGGCCACCGAATCCGAACGCTTCATTTCGGAGCTTGGCTATTATGTTGCAGGATTTGGGTTGAAAGTGTCGACCGTGTGTACTGCGTCGGTTTTGCTCCTGTTCGCCGCCAACACCGCCATCATAGGCGCATATCATATTTTTCTGGCCCTCTCTCGCAACGGATATTTGCCAAGCATCATCACGTCGCGTAACCGCAAGTTTGGCACCCCCCATATAGCCATCGCCCTTGCCACCATAGTGCCGGTGCTGGTCGTTTTTATGACCAAGGGCAACCTCCAACTTCTCGGCGACATGTATGCATTCGGCCTTCTCGGGGCGTTCGTGCTCAGTTCTTCCGGGGTTGATGTCATTCGCTGGCGTGAGGGTAAACGAAATTGGGTCTTCTGGGTCGGTATCTTTACGACCTTTCTGCTCGTTGTGGCTTGGATGACGAATTTGCTCACCAAGCATCTTGCCACGGTCTTTGGCGGTTTTATTGTAAGTCTGGGTATGTCCGTTGCCCTGCCTTACAAACAGGGGTGGTTTACAGAACTATTCTACAAGATTCCGTATTTTGCTCGTATCGCCACGGCGCGCATCAAGCAGGTTGAGCATGAATCGGAAGAAGAGCTTGAGTTGGTGAGCCTCGCTGGAGCTGAAGAACTTCGCCCGATGTATCATTCCGCAACTCTGATCGCAGTCCTTCGCCAGAATTCAAGGTTGATTGCGGAAGCCGTTACTCGTGAAAAGGGGCTTGGCGGAAACATGATCTACGCCCTCTATGTCGAGGAGCGGCCGGGACTCTTTGTTGGTAATGCCACCCAGCGGCCGCTTGCCGAAGGGATGGATGCCCTGCGCTTTGCGGTGCAGGAAGCGCAGAAGCACGATTTTATCTGTGTGCCTGTCTGGACAGTATCATACGACGCCGCCGAGGGAATTGCCCGCGCCGCAGAAAAACTGAAAGTTGATGCCGTGCTCATGGGTGTTGGTCAGCGAAGCGCCATCTATAATCTCTTCCGCGGACATGTTCTGCGCGGAGTCATCAAGCGACTTCCCGAGGGATGCCGCCTGCTGTTGACGACCTGATTTATTTCAGCAGTTCTTTCAGGTAGAGCAAAGCAATCCCGACAACAATCACTCCAAGTACGCTTTTGATAATGCGGGCCGGAAGGCGTTTCTGAAATCGCGCCCCGACATACGTTCCGGCCAGCCCGCCGATTCCAAACAATGCCCCCAATGCCCAATCGGGTGAAATGGCAAGATTAGGGCTATCAAAGAATGGTGCGATACACCAGTAGAAGATGACGCCGACGGTTGACGTGAAAAATGTCCCCAGCAGACAGGCGCCAGCGACGACATGAATCGGAAGTCCAAAGACCGCCACGAGAAACGGTGAGATGATGGCGCTTCCGCCAATGCCGTATGCTCCTCCGATGATTCCCACAATTAACGACAAGAAAAGCACTCCCTGAGTTGACACTTCATAGTTGACCCCTTCGAAGGTGAATCCCAGCCGTTTGAGAGTGAAATGCTCATTGCTGACATGAAACGAGCCGCCGTTTGCATTTCCATTAGTACGGTCTTTGCTGGTTAAGACATCGATGACAAGACGCACTCCGAGAAAAAGCAGAACTGTTCCAACAAACGGTTTGAAACTGGCGGCATCGGGAAGAACCCATATCCGTAACGATGCACCGATGAACACTCCCGGAAGTGTCCCCAGCACAGTCGCACGCACGATTGGGGCAACAAGGCGTTTTTCATGCCAGTAGCGATAGACTCCGCCAGGGGATGCGATGACATTGAAAAACAAATTCGTTGAGCTGACCGATGGCCCCGAAAAACCAAATAGGCTTACTTGTATGGGGAGTAGAAACACCGCCCCCGATAGTCCGCCGGTTGACGACACCGCCGACACCACAAACGCGATCACGATGGGTAACCACCACAACGTGTCGACGCCACTCAACTCGAAATGAATCATAGACCGGAATAATAGTTTATTTTAGGGGTTTCCACCAGCATAGGTTGAAATATCGAACTGGTTTTCAGAGGAGTCGGCGATGGAAACGGTAGGCCGCTAACGAGAATATGGCTCCCCCGAGAAGCACCATCGCGATTGTTTCAGGATAGAGATCCGCCAAACCTGCCCCTTTCATCATGATACCACGCACAATCACCAGAAAAAAGCGCATCGGATTGAGAAGTGTCAGATACTGCAAAAAGGGGGGCATATTGGCAACGGGGGTAAAGAAGCCTGAAGTTAGCATCGAAAAGATCATGAAGAACCATGCGAAAAACATCGCCTGTTGCTGGGTGCGCGTGACAGTGGAAAAGAACAGCCCGATACCAAGAGTTGTCAAAAGAAATACTGCACCAAGTCCGGCTAAAAGAAGTACCGACCCGGTAAAAGGGATTTGGAACCACAGGACGCCAAGCGCAAGCGTGATAGCCATCACGAAGACGCCAAGAATTGCAAATGGAATAGTTTTTCCCAATAACAATGTCCACGTCGAGATGGGCGTCACGAGTATCTGCTCCAGTGTACCCCGTTCGGATTCACGCACAATGGCCATTGATGTCAGCATTATGGTCACCATGGTCAGTAGCGTTGCGACAATGCCAGGTACCATGAAGTAGACTGTCTCCTGCTGTGGATTGTAAAGCACCCTTCGGCTCATTTCGACCGGCGGTTCGATATTCAACTGGTTGAGTGAAAACTGATTTGCAATGCGACTGGCGTAGCCGATGCCGATATTGGTCGAATTGGCATTGCTCCCGTCAGCGATAAGTCCCACTGTTACGCGCTTCTTGTCGGCGAACCCTTCAGAAAAATCAGCCGGAATAACCACAACCATATCGGCTTCGGAAGTTTCAAAATGCCGATTGAGTTCATAGATCGGTTGATCCGACGGCTCTGGCGCAAAGTAATCTCCGGCTCGGAAGGCATCGATGAATTCCCGGCTGAGAGGACTATTGTCGAAATCGTGATATCGCATGGCAATATTCTTTACGTCGGTATTGACGACGTAGCCGAAGAGAAGAAGCTGGACAACGGGCATGACGAAGATGACCCGAAGAATATTCCGGTCACGAAAGACCTGAATGAATTCTTTGTGAATGAATCCGATAATCTGCCGTTTCATGCTCTCATCCCATCCGTTTCTTGAATCGCAACAAGGCGAGACTCATAAAAACTATCAGTAACACGATCATACCAATCCCCTGCGACAGGAGCGACGCCAGATCGGAGCCTTTCAACATAATTCCTCTCACCACCGGCACGAAAAAGCGCGCCGCAACGACATGGCTGATGATTTGAAGTGGCATCGGCATATACTTGATTGCAAAGACATAACCGGAGAGCATCACCGAGGGCATCACCGTTATCATGATTGCCAGCATCATCGCCACCTGTTGACTGGACACAAGCGTGGAAATAAGAACTCCCAGCGAAAGAGCCGTGGAGACGTACACAAAGACGAACCCCGCAAACAACAAGTGCGATCCGACAAACGGGACACCATACACAATCTGCGCCATCGCAATGACTATCGCTCCGTCAATACAGGCAATCAAAAGGTAAGGCACGATTTTTCCTGTCAGTATCTGCATAGGAGTAACCGGCGCAGTGAGCAGTTGCTCCATTGTCCCCGTTTCTTTTTCGCGGGCAATTGTAATTGACGTCAACAATGCTGAAATCATCATGAGAAGAATGGCAACCAATCCAGGGACGAAGAAGTGCGACGATCTCAAATCAGGGTTGTACATGACCTGCGGCGCGATGGCGACGCCGGGAAGCTCGAACCCCGGCGGTATGCGCGACATATTGAATTGCTGAACAACTCCCACGGCGTAATTCTGCACCGCCGCCGATACATTGTTGTCGGAACCGTCGACAATAAGCCCCACGCGCACTTTATCACCCCGTTCCATTGACGCCCCAAATTCCGGCTGAATGACCAGCACGGCATGAGCGTGACCCGAGCGGAGTATTGCTTCTGGCTCGAAATCCGAGATCGCCTCGGTCGGGTGGTCAAAGTACTTTGATGCAAAAAAGCGTCCGGTCAGGTCGCGAGACGATGGAGAATTATCTTTGTCTACCACCGCCAGCGTGACATGCTCGATGTCCATATTGATGGCATGGCCATAGAGAAGCGTCATGATAACCGGCATCATCAGCACGATGACAAGGGAACGCGGATCGCGCATCACATGGCGAAACTCTTTCCTGGCGATGAAGAGAATCTTACGCATTGCGTTCCGCCGGTTTTGATATGAGGGTGATAAAGGTATCCTCAAGATTTTTCTCGCCGAACTTCGTGACAAGCTCATGCGGTTTGCCGATCTCGATGATTCGTCCCTGATGCATAATTGAAATCCGCCCGCAATATTCGGCCTCATCCATGTAATGCGTCGTGACGAAGAGAGTAATTCCCTCGGACGCCAGTTCATAGAGAAGCGCCCAAAACTGCCTGCGATAGACCGGATCAACCCCTCCGGTCGGCTCATCGAGAAAAAGAATCTGCGGCCGATGCAGAAGCGACGCCGCCAAAGCCAGCCGCTGTCGCCATCCGACCGGCAATGCTCCTGCTAATCGGTCGATGAAATCTCCGAGATGAAGCCGCTCAGTTAGCTCTGCTATTCGTGTAGCCGTATCGGCCCGTCCCAGATTATAAGCAGACGCGTAGAACTGGAGGTTTTCGACACCCGTCAAATCCGGGTAGAGTGAAAACTTCTGAGACATATACCCAATGCGCTGTTTGATGAGAAGCGTATCCTTCATAACGTCGTGTCCAGCCACGAACCCGTTGCCGGAAGTGGGCAGGAGCAATCCGCAAAGGATGCGTATGGTTGTGGTCTTGCCAGCGCCATTGGCTCCGAGGAAGCCGAAAATCTCTCCATATTGCACTTTGAGGGATACATGATCAACTGCGGTGAACGCCCCGAACCGTTTCACCAGATCGCGCACCTCAACGGCAACATCATTGCCATTTGTTATGACAGTTGGCGCCGACTTCATACTGCCTGTCCCATGAGCTGAATAAAGCAATCCTCCAGATCGGGATCGATCGCGCTGAGTCGAGCTAGATTAACCCCTACTTGTTCCAAAGGAAGTCGGTGGCGGTCGAGTGTGTCCCCTTCGGTGAGATAGAGATGCAGTCCGGCGCCAAAGCGACGGGCGTCGACGCCATCAATCTTGTCTATGGCTCTTACCAGTTCAAGCTTCGGCTCCATATCAAGAAACCACGCCGAACCGCGAAACAATTGTGTCAACTCATGCGGTGTCCCTTCGGCAAGCTTTTGGCCATTGAACACGAAGCAGGCGCGATTGGCGCGGGCAACTTCATCCATATATGCAGTCGATACCAGAATGGTCGCGCCATCGAGTTGAAGTTGATGCAACATCTCCCAGAATTGTCGTCGCGACAAGGGATCAACCCCAGTGGTGGGTTCGTCGAGAATGAGCAGTTTGGGGAAATGCATCAGAGCGCAGGATAAGGCCAGTTTCTGTTTCATGCCACCGGATAGAGCCTCGGCCCTGCGATCTGAAAATTCTCCAAGCCGTGAAAATTGGTAGAGGTAATCACGCTGAGTGCGATATTGTCCGCCGGTAATTCCATAGATACCGGCATAAAAAGAAAGATTTTCTTCGACGGTGAGATCAGGATAGAGTGAAAACTGCTGGGGCATATAGCCGAGATCGGGCTTTATCGATTCAAACTCTTTGGCGATGAGCTTGCCATCAAGAGTAATCGCGCCGTTGTCGGCTGAGATGAGATTGCAGATCATCCGCATGATTGAGGTCTTACCAGCTCCGTCGGGACCGGCCAGGGCCACGATCTCACCCCGCTCAACCTTGAGGGAGAAATCACGCACAGCCCGTACCGTGCCATACGATTTGGCGACGCTGTTGATCTGCAGGTAGCTCATACCTTTTGGCCCACAAACACGCCCAGCAATTCACACGGTACTCGTGACCATGTCACTCCAGCGAAAGCTGGAGTCCATCTTATTCTCATGGCGAAGATGGATTCCGGCTCAGCGTCCCCGCTTATCAGCGGATGACTTGGCCGGAATGACTGGAATAAACTTGCTTTCACAATGCGCCTTGTTATCATGCTATTATGGTATAGTCACATAGACCGGCATACCGATCTTGAGTGTCCCGTCGCTGTTGGCCAGCGATACTTTCACCGCATAGACAAGATTCGCGCGCGCCTCGGCTGTTTGCACATTCTTGGGGGTAAACTCGGCATCATCCGATGTCCAGATAATCGTTCCCTGATATGATGTTCCACCTGTTTCGGTGCTCACGGTCGCTGTTTGCCCTGATTTGACCTTCGCGAAATCACCTGCATTAAGATAGACCTTGACCCACACTGAATCGAGACGCGAGATGCGGAGAAGCCCTTTTCCCGGCGAGGCCAGTTCTCCCTTATCAACATACGACTCAGTGACAACGCCGCTGATAGGCGCAAGGGGGTGACAATCGGCGAGTTGACGCTCAATCAATGCAATGTCAGTATCGATCTTTGCAATCTGCGCCTCATTAGTGACCAATCCGGCTCGAGCTGTTTCGTTGACAAGTCGCGCCTGGGTCGCTTCGTGAGTCACGGCATCAAGCTGTTTTTTGGTTGCCGTCCCTGAGGCATAGAGCCGGGTGACGCGGTCCTTCTCGTTTGAAGCAAAGTGCATCCCTTCGTCGGTACGCGCTACATCGACCCGCAGGGCGGCCAATTGCGCCTCCACCACATGTTTGCCCGATTGAGCTGTGGCCAGCGCAAGTTCCAGCCTGGAGGGATCGATGTGCAGAAGGGTGTCACCTGACTTTACTGAGGAACCGTCATCGAAATAAAGTTCCAGAATGCGTCCGGAAGTCTCGGCGGAAACAATGACGTCATCGGCTTCAATAATCCCCGACCCGCCAATTGCTTTGTCCTTTCCTGCGCAGGATGCAAGAAGAAGCAGAACTGGCGCTAGTAAGAGTGTGGTGCGCACATGCATATATCAAAATCCTTTCTCAAGTTTGTCTGAACCGATAACAAAATAATAGTGAGACAGAGCAAGATGATAGTCGGTCAGGGCGACAGCTTTGTCGCTATCCGCCAGAGCCAGCGATTCCTGAATATCAGTGAGGCGATTAGTCGAGAGCGTTCCCTCGCTGAATTGGAGTTTTGCAAGCCTGAATCGTTCGGAGGCGATACTAAATGATGCGAAGCTGGCGGAGTACTTACGGCCTGCCAGCACCACTTGCTCCCTTGCGATGCGTGCCTCCTGATTGAGTGTGGCGCGCATCTCGCTGGCGGCATGCTCGTAGGCATTGCGCGCGTAGGTCGCACGTCGCACCTGTGAAGCGGCTTTCCCTCCCAAGTTGAGCGACCAACTGAGCGTTGCACCCGTCGTGAAATAGTCATTCCAGCGATCATTAAACCGGTCCAGATTGGGCTTGCCGTAGGAGTAGCCCCCGAAAAGCGCCACGGTTGGAAACCAATCCGAACTTGCGAATCGTCTTTGCGCCTCGGCAGATGCGATCGACGCCGATGCCTGCAATAACTCATACTTGTTATTCGGAGGCAGAACCAGAAGAGAATCTTCTGACGTAGGAGTAGGAAATTGCTCGACAATCACAAGAGATTCGGGATGCTCCTCCTGAATCAGGCGGCCAAGCACGATTGCCGCGGAGCGGCGGGCTGTTTCGGCTATATCGACTTGAAGAGCGGCCTTCGTGAGTGCCAGCTGAATTTCAAGTAGGTCAACGGAGTCGGCCGCGCCAGCATCATGGAGTGAGCGCACATCCCTGGCGAGAATCTGCGCGCGTTCATGCGCTGATTGTGCGGCATGTTTCGACATATCTGCCCGGTAGAGGTTGATAACTGCCTGACGCGTTGCGAGAGCCACCGTGGCTTGAACCTGTGCAAGACCGGCCGAGGATAAATCTTTCGCGGCGGATGCTTGCGACACCCCAGATGAAATGCGTCCGCCTGTGAAGATTGGCACCGAGAGCCTTACGTCAGTCTGATATGTTTCGTGTGAACCCATTTCGCGTGATATGGATGGACCGACAGGAAGGGTCAGCTGAAGCGATGGAACCTCACTGACATACGATGCCAGAGCAGTCGCTGACAGAGTTGGAAATCTCTCCGCACGCGCTGATGAAAGAGCCTGATTGGCCGACTGCAGTTGAGCTTCGGCCGAGCGAAGCCGTTGTGAATTGCTTTGTGCCCGGGCGATAGCTTCAGTTAGAGTTATATCTTTCGCGGTTGCCGACGCCGCTACTGCGATCACAAGAAAAACGCTCAGTAGAAAGGCTGTTGAGAAAGGTGCGTTGGCGAATCGCTCTTTTCTGTCATTCCCGCGAAGGCGGGAATCCAGTCTTGTCTTGTGTAAAACAAAGTGGTCCTCAGATCTCCCCAGTGAACCCATTTGAATGTTGGAACCTGAAGAGGGTTCTGTTTCGGTTGCCCGTATGCTGTATCGCCTCATCTTGCTTTCACTCCATTCAGGAATAGATCAATGACCGCCCGACGCCTCTCGCGGACGAACTCTTCTCGATCGGTTATCCCCCAGACCGGGTCAAGAAGGGGAGCCAGAAGGAAATAACCGGCGTTCATCGCGATCCACGATATGAAAACCTGTCTGATATTTATTTCTCTGATCTCGCCGCTCACTCGCCCCTTGTTAAATTTCTCAACGATTCTCTGTGGGAGTCCGGCCTTTGAAATGGTGTCTGAGAGTTTTTTCAGGGTCTGGGGATTGCCATCGGCAAGTTCACGCAGAATGATCTGTCGCATCTGCGGTGTGTGATGGAAGATTGATATATGCACATCGGCAAAACGGCCCAGCATATCTTCAAGGCTGTCAGCTGAGTCAGCGCTTTTTCGCAGTTGTTCGGCCATACTCGAAACCAAGTGCTCAAGAACGGCGCTGTGAAGCCCTTCCTTGGACGAGAAATGGTAGTAGATCATGGCCTTGTTGACGCCAGCCCGCTCGGCGATTCGATCGACTCTCGCACCGGCAAATCCATGCTCGGCAAATTCATCGAGCGCCGCTGACAATACTTTCTCGCGGGTACCGAGGTCAATGGCCGTGGGCAATTTTTCCTGGTCTGTACTCATATAGTCCTTCGATTGTATTAACTATCTTGTTAGCTTAACTAACTTTTCGGTTAATAGTTTCATAAATCTTCACCTTTTTTCTGCAATTGCCTATATATGTTATGTAAGATATTCTATACCAACACGATAGCCACTTTCGCGGGACTTCCCTGCTGACTCTTAAAGCTCTCACAATCCGTGGTGAAACGTTATCTTGTCTCCTCCCGTTTGACTATTATTAGCAAACACCGCAACCAACCGGAGAAGAAGATGACCCTTGAAGAACGATTGAATAACTCGGAAACCCGTTCGATACGACTTGTCTTTCCTAATTTGCTGAACCACGTCGAAACTCTGTACGGTGGCTGGGCGCTTCAGTGGATGGACGAAGTGGCCTTTATTACCGCCACGAGATTTTCGCGCCAAACCTATGTGACCGTCTCGCTCGAAAGAATCGATTTCAAAAAGCCGATTCCATCTGGCACGCTTGTGGAATTGGTCGGAAGGGTGCTTCGGGTTGGAAGAACATCGGTGCAGGTGCAGGTGGAGATATTTATCGAGCAGATGTATGCCGAGGCGAGAGAAAGCGCTATTCATGGCGAGTTCACGATGGTGGCTATCGACGAGAATCGGCGCCCCACCGCTATCAAGAATCCGTGATAGCAGACTTCTTGAGAATGGTGCATCCAAGAATTTCTTTGATTTTTAATTCCCGCCCCCTCTGTTATTCCCGCCCCTCTCTGTCATTCCCGCGAAGGCGGGAATCGAGCCTATTATTGTCTGGTATCCCAGCCTTCGCCCAGTCGTTATTCTTTTACCCAAGTAGCGTTTTTTGCACTTGACAAAACTTTGTAATGTCTCGTCTATTGAATAAGAAAAGGCTGAAACAAAAACTAGGCATTGAGGAGGAATCGATGGCCAACAGGGAATTTTTCAGATTACTCAATTTCTTATTCGGTCTTGTGGGGTGTGTTGGAGTGGTGATTGCATCAATCACAAACGCAGAGCAAAATAATCCCGATTTAAATGCCCCCCCCCCCTCAACTCAACATCAGCACAGCCAAACTGATAATCTAAACAAGAGCACACCCATCGTTCTCCATCCGGGTGAAACGCCAGTGGCCGGGCAGACCTATGTGCTGTATTCAGAAAACTTCGATGGTGTGGTGTCGGGGGACTGGGATTCCTTCAACTGGCATTGGGTGGTTGATACTGCCACATGGTGGCTAAGCTCCCGATATACGCCGTTCAACGGAACATACTCCCTCTGGTGCGCCGAACTATATGGAAACGGAACGACCTATTCGGATGATATGCTCTCCGATATGTATCGTCTTGCGCCAATTGACATAAGGAACTACGCTTCGGTGCAATTGCGGTACTACATGAGGTGTGTTACCGCCAATGATGGACTCGCGAATACCTCTGATTGGGGAACGGATATGATTTCGGATGACGGCATCTCATACTCTGCGGTGGTGGTGGGCGATGGCGGTTGTGGTCATCTGTCGTCCCATTACAACTATAGTCAAAGAGTGACCAATATTCCGTTCTATTACAATGACTTATATATTGGTTTCCGTTTCAGTTCTGATGCGACCAACCACGCCTATGTGGGCGCAAATGTGGATGCTATCACGGTGACAGGCACATACGTCCCGCCACCTCAGCCAAACCTGAAACCTGGTCAGCCGCCCGGGTGGGATTCCCCACTTATTCTCAGTATGACAGCCGGCACAAATCAAAGCACTTCGATTGTTGCCGGGGAAACCGCTTATCTCGACTGGGCAGTGGAAGAGACGCAGGGCGTCGATATATCGACCCCGTTTCAAGTGGGATTGTATCTCGATAACAATTCGACGCCGTTCCGCACATGGCAAATTGATGGCATCAGAGGGCTTCGTGACTCGTTTCGTGTGGATGAGGCGATCACGTTCAGTTCTGGCTCTACCGGTAATCATCAATTGAAACTCAGGGTGGATTACACGAACTCAATCGCCGAATCGAACGAATCGGACAATGAATACATCAAGAATGTGACGTTTTTAGCGCCGTATGTTTCTTATACTGGGGACGTACGATTCTCAGACCCGCGCTCGGCGAATTCAAATCCGTTTGTACGGTATGCTGTCATTCAACTTTGGGATGACGATTTCCCATATCCAAACAGACTCCTGGCGCAAACAACAACCACCTCGACGGGGTGGTTTACTTTTGGGCCGATTTCCAACGTCGAGGCCGACTATCGACTCGATCCCTATTTCATCGTATACGCTGAAAACAGCGCCGCGTGGGCAACGGTTAATGACAGCATCAGCCAAACACGATATGTGTTTCAGACTCTTTTTGAAGAGAATGTTCACAGCGGGGATTATAATGATACTATAATATCTATTGATCAAGGTTCGAGCGGCCCATTCAATTTGGTCGATGCCGCGCTCACCGCTCGCGAAAAGTGGCTTGCAACTCGAAGCGCGAACATACCACCGAAGATAAGGATTGTCTCCAAGGCTGTTGGTGGCGGTACATACTATCGACCTAGTTCGCAAATCATGTTCATTGATGGTTCAGATGACCCGTTGCTTTTTAAACCAGACACATATGACGACGACGCAATCTGGCACGAATACGGTCACGTAATTCAGTTTTCGCAAAGTTTTTTCAACAAAACAACGCCACAAAGTCATTCGTGGAACTTACCCATGTCAGACCAATCTTCTGCTACCGCTGAAGCATTTGCCCATTGGTTCTCTTGCTGGGTCAAGGGTAACCCGGAGCGGCGTAGTTATGGCCCACAGGGGTTCAGTGGTTACTATTTTAGAAATCTCGAGAATGGTACTTACGGAATAGGGGCGCCCGATACGGTCTACGGATCGGCCAATAATAGAGGCATGTACTGGGAGGGTGCAATCGCATGCCTTCTGTGGGACATACTTGACCCGGTGAACGATGATGTCAGTTCCCCTGCCAACGGTCTCTCTTGGCCACACAATGCAGACGGTATTGGAGACAGCCTGACAAGTACGGCTTCAACAATCCTCGCCACGCTGATGGATAAACCGCCTTCTGGAACGCAGAGGCCGGATAGTATGTATGATTTCTGGACAAACTGGTTCCGAGCGCCGTCTAACGCCCATCTGCGCGCCCTGCGAGACATATATTACGAGCACGGTGATACTGTCACCTGCTGTGCCGGAATAAGAGGCAACGTCGATTACGATAATAATGACGCAGTCAATATCGTGGATGTCAACGCTTTGTCAGCTTATTTATTTGAGGGAGCCATTCTGAAATGTAAGACCGAAGCGAATCTCGACGCTGTGAGTATTGTAAACGTAGTGGATCTTAGCTATTTGATAAATTACCTGTTTAAAGGTGGCCCACCGCCAGTGAGTTGTCCCTACTGAGCGAGTGAAATGAGTTGCGAACATAAGTAATTGACTGGAAGAAGTGCGAAACTTGGTTGTAGTAAGGAGAAACAAATGAATACAGATACATGCAAAATTATTCGTCGTGCGCTCTGTGCGGGTCTCATTGCTTGTGGCTTAACATCTACGGCGATGGCGTCGGAGGATATGATACCGACGGTTGACTCTGTCGTAATCGAGGTATTGAACGTGGATTGGCAGGCCTGCCGGGCTACGCTGAAATTGCTGGCCTATCCAGGGCATCAATGTAACTCCGTAAAAATCCACCTCACAGAACACATCAAAGCGACTGTGCCGGGAGACTCAATCTTCGTGATCGGCATGAATGGGCAGTCGGTGGCTGAACTAATATTCAATGTTGAATTTGCTTCGAACGACACTTCGGCGATACATGGCGTACTTTTTGCCGATGTTCCTTTCTCCGATAGCGGAGGAGGTCCGTTGTTTGGGGCCTTTGCTTTCTATTTCATTAATTCCAGCGAAACACAAATCGCATCGCAGGAGAATCCTTGGCAAGTGCCTATCAATCTTGGTCCACCCCCTCGCCGTCCGCACATGACCAGACTCCCCGACGGTACTCCGCCTCCGGCGGGAGCTAAAATCTTAGGCCCACTTGGAAATCGCAATAAGACGATGGATGAATTGCGGCAGTCTGAACAATGGCCGCTTGATCCATATTACTACATGGAAATCGAGATCGCCGATGGAAAGCTGTGGAGGCGGTATCTTAAAGAATATACTTTCTTCGAGGTGCCAAATTCAGAAGACACGGTGGCTGTCTATCTCGCAAAATTCGCAAGGGAGTCGGCGAAGCTAAACGCAGAGAACGACGCCCGAGCGGAAGAGAAGATGGCTAAAAAAAGGCATGACAAGTCATGGGGAATTTCGATGGATAGTATGTCAGTCCTGGAGCGCAGGCCATTGGAAGATCAGGAAAGTGAGATGATTAGAGTCGAAGGGCGCACATTTGGGCGTGTCCGCGGCCAGAAAGAATTTCTTGAAGCAATCTCAGTCACCGATAGTCCTCGTAATCATCAGCCGTTTCTGCTTGATCTGCGCGATTCTGAACAACATGCGGCCGTCAGTTCAATCATCGACAGTCTATTCGACACAAGGAAATCCGGGTTTTATTGGGCATGGCTGGATAGTACTAAATGTGAGAAGCTCTTAGCCGCGGGAATCTCATTTGAACCCTATTGGGGGCCGAGGATATCGGTGAGGCCGAAAAGGCAACGATGACGAGTGATTTGTGTCTGTCATCCCCGCGAAGGCGGGAATCCAGTCTTGGTCCTGAGTAGGGTGGTATTGTCTTCGATGCCGCCATCTTCTTTCCACATGGAGCGGAATCAATCGGCGGGATTGAGGACAATCCCGCCCTACTTAGCCGCAAAG
>ERZ1292630.1912-Hain-H41-02um-R3-1912-length-19769-cov-9_pt2 | contig 15675 bp, 15 predicted proteins | sample MGYA00564408_ERZ1292630 | MGnify/ENA primary metagenome ERZ1292630 (study PRJEB36523, sample SAMEA6512641) | groundwater metagenome | collected 2019-01-08 | study: AquaDiva: Metagenomics assemblies of 32 groundwater samples | reverse complement strand
TCACGTCGTAGAAAAAGTCGTAGACGTCCTGCATTGCCATTTCGAAATCCTTCAAACGGAGGCCAAAAGGCAATTTGGCACTCCGATTAAAACATTTGGAATTAACTTCGTTCTGTAGAAGAGACATGTTTTTTTCGGGGCGGAGTCGCGTTCGGTGATTCGTTGTTACTAACGAAGTCGGCACATCATAAGGGCTTCGGTCGAGTGTAGCAACCCCTAGTCGCCGCTTGTCACATACTCTAACCGCCAGATTTTTAACAAGATATACCTTCTGTGCCTCGAAGATAGAAATTCCCTCTTGACTTAGTTCTAGTTAGAACTATTATATTGGGGTCAGCGTTAGAAACGCGTGGTCGAAGATTCTCACGATGCAATGAATCTCTTACTGGCGGGGGTGTGAGATGAAAGCGTTCTTCCAAACTGATGATACATGGACCGGCCTGATTCTCCGGCTTACTCTCGGGCTGGTGATGTTCCCCCACGGAGCTCAGAAGTTGCTGGGGTGGTATGGCGGGTTCGGATTCTCCGGGACCATGGGGTTCTTTACGGAGACGATGCACCTGCCCTGGATCGTCGCGTTGTTGGTGGTCGTTGGGGAGTTCTTCGGCAGCCTTGGGCTGATCGCCGGATTGCTGACGCGCTTCACGGCGGCGAGCTTCATCGTGATCATGTTCGGCGCCATCACCACCTCGCATCTTCAAAACGGATTCTTCATGAACTGGTTCGGCAAGCAACAGGGCGAAGGTTATGAGTATCATCTCTTGGTGATCGGCATCGGCCTCGCGCTGTTGATGACGGGCGCCGGGAAATGGTCGGTGGATCGACTCATTGCGGAGAAGGTCGACAGATAAGAGCAGAAGCGATTGTAAGCTCAACGTTCACAATAGGGGTCTGTGACGAACGGAAGGAGAACACCGATGAACCACCAGGCGACAATCGTGACCGCAGCGACAAAGGACGTCTTGGGAATCTATCAACCAGGTTCCACCCACATGGTCGGGGACGGATTTCCTGTGCGGAACCTCTTTCCGAGCAACGATCTCGACCGGGAGGTCAGCCCCTTTCTCATGCTGGACTATGCCGGGCCGCAGTACTTCACACCGACCGACCATCCTCGTGGCGTGGGCGAACATCCGCACAGGGGATTTGAAACGGTCACGATCGTGTACGAGGGAGTCGTTGCCCATCGCGACTCGGCGGGGAATGCCGGAGTGATCGGTCCGGGCGATGTGCAATGGATGACTGCCGCATCCGGCATTGTTCACGAGGAGTTTCACGAGAAGGAGTTTGCGAGAAAAGGCGGCACGTTCCACGCGATTCAATTGTGGGTGAACTTGCCGCGCGCCTCGAAAATGTCGGCGCCCGGCTATCAGACGATTCTCAACGCGGACATCCCGGCCATTGATCTCGAGGGCGGAGCCGGTCGCCTCCGTGTGATCGCCGGAGTATTTCAGGGGCGAAAAGGCCCGGCGCGTACTTGTACGCCGGTTCAACTCTATGACCTGCAACTGAAGGCGGGGACGCGTGCGTCACTCACGTTGCCTGACGGAGACAATGCCTCGATCTTTATCTTGCAAGGTCGCGCCTCCGTCAACGGGTCGCAAGCGGCCGGGGAAGCGGAACTGATTGTGTGCAAACGGAATGGCTCGCAAGTCACGATCGACGCGCAAGAGGACAGCCGGATCCTAGTCATGAGCGGAGAGCCGATCGAGGAACCGATTGCCCGCTACGGTCCCTTTGTCATGAATACCCGTGAAGAGTTGATTCAAGCCGCGCAGGACTATCAAGCAGGGAAGATGGGACATTTGTCCTAACGCCGTCGTTCGTCGCTCGTGACGCGTATCTCGTTGAGAAGGGGCGGGTATGAAAAGACGGTGGCTTCGATGAATGAGCAAGGTACGGGATTTCACATCGACATCTATTCAGATGTCGTCTGCCCCTGGTGCTATGTCGGCAAGCGTCGCCTGGAGCGGGCCCTGGATAAGGTCGGTGGCGACATTCGGATCACGTGGCGGCCCTTTCAGTTGAATCCGACGATGCCGAAGGACGGGATGGATCGCACGACCTATCTCGAAACGAAGTTCGGGAGCCTCGACGCGTTCCGGCAGCTAGAGGAGCATGTATTGGTTGCCGGGGCGGCGGAGGACATTCAGTTCGCCTTTGAGAAGATCGCACGGACGCCGAATACCTTCGCGGCCCATCGCCTGATTTGGTTTGCCGAACGGGAAGGTCGCCAGGACGCCGCTGTGAACTCGCTCTTTCGCGGTTACTTCGAGGAGGGAGCGGATATCGCATCGATTACCACGCTCGTTCAGCTTGCTGATCGCGCCGGATTGAGCGCAGACATCATGGAGCGCTTTCTCCTGAGCGATCAGGGGACGGCAGAGGTGAAGGCCGAAGAATCGGCTGGCCACAAGCTCGGTATCCGCGGGGTCCCCTATTTCGTCCTCAACGGCAGGATCTCGATCTCCGGCGCGCAGCCTCCCGATATCTTTGTGTCGGCCCTTCGGCAGGCAAAGGAAATTGTCATGGAGAGAAAGGAAGGGGCATGATGGCAGTCCAAGTCTACGGATGTAACCACATCGTCATTGAGGTCACTGATGCCAAGAAAGCGGTGAAGTTCTATTCCGATGTCTTTGGCTTGAAGATGCTTCGCGGCGGGGAGGGTGCCGCCTGGTGCAAGCTGGGCGAGCATCAATTCATGGCGATCTTTGAAGTGGACACATTGCAACCGGATCGTACGAAGCATTTCGGTCTCATGGTCCGTGACGAGAAGCAAATCAAGGAAGTGCGGAAGAAACTCATCAACAAGTACAAACTGAAACTGGTGCCCGGCTTTCGTTGCGACTTCCGCGATCCTTGGGGGAACCGTATTCAGGTCGGCGATCTCAGCGATGAATCGCTGGTCTGGCTCCTCCCCTATCAGGAAGTCCAGAAGGCCGGTATCACGTTTGGGAGGTGAACTCATGAAGGCTCATTATCTCGGCCACGTGGTGTTCTATGTGAAGAGCCTCGAGCAGTCCCTGGCGTTCTATCGCGACCTGCTGGGCTTCAAGGAAATCGGACGGGTCTTCAACGGTGCCGCGGCAGCCTTGACCTCCGGCCGGACCCATCACGAGCTGTTGCTGATCCAGGTTGGTGATGCTCCTGGGCCGCCACAGGGCCGCCGACGCGGGCTCTATCATATCGGAATTAAAGTCGGCGACAGTTTGGACGAACTGCGGGCCGCCAAGCGAGAATTGGAACAAGCAGCGGTCACGATCCACGGCATGAGCGATCACACGGTGAGCCAAAGCCTCTACCTCCACGATCCAGACGGGAATGAGATCGAGCTGTATGTGGATGCAGCTGAATCCCTGTGGAAGCACGATCCTGGCGCGGTCCTGTCACCGATCAAGCCCCTTTTACTGTGATCGTCCTGCTGTAGTATCGGGGTAGAGAAAGACCCTGGCAAAGAGGTAGACTCATTTTCTGTTCAGTAGGCTTCAGAGAAAGGTCGTCGTGACGTTCTTACAGACGCCGCTTCATATCATCCTGACGTTCTCGGCGCTGTCACTGGCCTTGGGGACTGGTTGTAAACAAGATGCGGGATCCGCCCCGGCTCCTCAGGTATCGCAAGTCGAGGTGGTCACGGTGACTCGCCAGACGATCCCGGACGAACCGGAATTCATCGGGCAAGCCGAGGCCTCGCGTCCGGTGGAGATCCGTTCGCAAGTGACCGGCCTCTTGAAGGCCCTGTTGTATCCCGAAGGGCGTGACGTCAAGAAGGGCGACCGCCTGTATCAGATCGATCCCGTTCCCTTCCAAGCCGCCGTGGCGATCGCGAAAGCCAAAATTGCCGAGGCGGAAGCGCGGCTGGTACAAGCAAGACAAGACTTGGCTCGGGTGAAACCGCTTCTTGCGGAGCAGGCCGTCAGCCAGAAAGATGTCGACGATGCCGTGGCCGGCGACCTGACCGCCAAAGCGCTCCTGCAAGGCGCGAAGGCAGAGTTAACCAAGTCGCAGTTCGATCTCGACAATACGCTCATCACCGCCCCCATTACCGGCCTGATCGAACGGAGCCGTTACTACGAAGGGCGCCTGGTCTCGGCGCAAACGGATTTGTTGACGGTCGTCCATCGCGTCGACCCTATGTATGTGGTGGTAAGTGTGCCGGAGACCTTTATCCTCAAGCGGCGGCGGGACATCGAGTCGAAGAAAATTACCCACCCGGGGGTCTACCAGTTACGAGGCCAGCTCACGCTCATGGATGGCACGGCCTATCCCCATGAGGGGGTCCTTGATCTCCTGGAGCCCGGCTTGCGAACGGAAACCGGCTCGCGTCAAACCAGAATCACGTTCCCCAATCCTCAGCGTAGCCTTCTGCCGGGGCAATTTGTGAAGGTGCGGTTTACCGGCGATACGAAGACGGACGCGATCCTCATTCCTCAACGCGCCGTCTTGCAGGGTCCTCAGGGTCCCTTCGTCTATGTGGTCAACCAGGACGAGAAGATCGAAATTCGAGACGTGGCCGCATCCGACTGGAAGGGGGACCAGTGGCTCATCGACACAGGCCTGAATCAGGGTGATCGCGTGGTGGTGAATGGGCTGATGAAGATCGGTCCCGGCGCACCGGTGAAGGCCGTTCCCTGGGTCGCGACGAATGCACCGGCCACGGATGTAGTCCCTCCCACTCCCCAATAAGGATCATTTGTGACGTCGCATGTCTTTATCGACCGGCCGATTCTTGCGTCGGTGGTCTCCATCATCATTGTCGTGATGGGATTGCTCGCGCTGCAGTTCCTGCCGGTCGCCCAGTTTCCAGAGATTACCCCACCGGTCGTGCAGATCGATGCGGATTATCCCGGTGCCAGCGCGGAAGTCGCCGCCGAATCGGTCGCCAGGCCGATCGAGGTCACACTACCCGGCATCGACAACCTGCTCTATTTCGATTCCACCAGCAGTAACGATGGGCATGTGACCATCAAGTTGACGTTTGAGATCGGCACCGATCCTGACATCGCCCAGGTCCAAACCCAGAACCGTGAAAAGCTCGCGGAACCGCAGTTGCCAACGGAAGTCATCCGGCAGGGTGTGTCCGTGAAGAAGGTGTCCCCGGACCTCGTCGCGGTCATCGTGCTGAAGTCGACCGATCCCCGACACGACGCCGTTTTTCTCTCGAACTACGCGACGCTCCGGCTGGTCGATGATCTGAAGCGCGTCAAAGGCGTCGGGGATGCGCTGGTGTTTGGCCAACAGAATTACAGCATGCGGATCATTCTCAATCCCCTGCATATGGCGAAGCTGGGCCTCATGCCGAGCGACATCGCGGCCATCATTCGAGAGCAGAATCGTGATTATCCGGCCGGGACCATTGGGCGGGAGCCGGCGCCGAAGGGCACCGAGTTGACCATTCCCATCATTACGAAGGGGCGGCTGACCGATGTGAAGGACTTCGAGGAGCTGATCGTTCGTGCCCTGCCGGATGGCTCCACGGTTCGGCTCAAGGACGTGGCGCGCATTGAACTGGGCGCCCAGTCCTATGCTCTGGAGGGGCGGTGGAACAGCAAGCCCACGACGTTCATTTTGACATTTCTCTCTCCCGGGGCGAACGCGCTGGACACGATCCGTCGCGCGCGTGCGCAGATGGATGAGCTCGCCAAGAACTTTCCGCCCGGTGTGTCCTACGACATTCCCTACGACACCACGCGGTTTATCGAGGTCTCGATCAAAGAAGTCGTGAAGACTTTAGCTGAAGCCATGGTTCTCGTCGTGCTCGTGGTCTATCTGTTTCTCCAAAGCTGGCGTGCCACGATCATTCCGACAGTCGCCGTACCGGTTTCGCTGATCGGCACCTTCGTCGGACTGTACGCGTTGGGATTCTCGATCAATACGATCACCCTGTTCGGGATGGTGCTCGCCATCGGGATCGTGGTCGACGATGCCATCGTGGTCGTGGAGAACGTCGAGCGTCACATGCGAGAAGATCGTCTATCGGCCAAAGACGCGGCCAAACGGGCGATGAGCGAAGTCACGTCGCCGATCATTGCCATTGTGTTGGTGCTGGTGTCTGTCTTCGTCCCCGTCGGCTTTGTCGGCGGGATCACCGGTGCGCTGTACAAGCAATTTGCTGCCACGATCGCGATCTCAGTCACCGTATCCGGATTTGTGGCGCTGACGCTGAGCCCGGCGCTCTGTGCGATGGTCCTCGTCCCGCAGCATGAAGCGCGGGGCGGCTTCTGGGCCTTCTTCGACCGGACGTTCGGCCGGACACAGCGGGGTTATACGGGCGTGGTCGGGGCATTCATGGCGCGGCCGGTGTTGGTGATGCTGCTGTTCGGGGTGCTCCTCGTGGTCTCGACCGGTCTCTTCAAGGCGTTGCCGAAGAGTTTCCTCCCGGAAGAGGATCAGGGGTATTTTATCGTCGTGGCGCAGCTGCCGGACGGAGCATCGAAGCAGCGGACCGATGCGGTGCTCGAACGGGTTGAACGATTTTTTCAGGCGAACCCGGCGGTCCATTCAACCGATGCCCTCTCCGGCCAAAACTTCGTCTTTGGCACCAGAGGGCCGAACTCGGCGACGATGTTCGTGCCTCTGATACTCTGGGACGAGCGCCCGGAGACGTGGAACCATGCGAAGGCCCTGGTCGGCGCTGCCTATGGAGAATTTGCAAAGATTCCTGAAGCGCTGCTGCTGGCATTCAATGCGCCGGCAATCCGCGGGGTGGGGGCTGTCGGGGGATTCTCGGCACAGCTGCAAGACCCCAGCAGCGGGGATTTCAAACGATTTGCCGCGGTGGCGCAGCAATTCGTTGAACGGGCGCAGAAGGAGCCGGCGATCGGTCGGGTGGGGACGAATTTCCGTGTGTCCTCGCCACGGCTCTATGTCCATGTGAATCGGGAGCGGGCGAAGGCTCTGGGGATACCGATTTCAGACATCTTCGATACGCTACAGGCTTACTTCGGCAATTTCTACATCAACGATTTTGTGAAATTCGGCCGCGTCTATCACGTGCAGACGGAGGCTGAGGCGGAGTATCGGGCCACCCCTCAGGATATTTCGAAGATCTATGTGCGGGCTCAGGGCGCCCAGGGCACCAATATGATCCCACTCGATACGGTTGTGACGACGGAGTATCAGAGTGGACCGGATCCGGTGAATCACTTCAACGGATACAATACGGCTTTGGTGCTAGGTGCCGCGGCGCCCGGCTACAGTTCAGGTCAGGCGCTCGAAGCGTTGGATCGTGTGGGCAAAGAGGTGCTCGTTCCGCAAGGCTACGCGATCGACTACAGCAACATTTCCTTTCAGGAGCGGCGGGTGGGAGGCCAGTCAGGTCAGGTGTTTGCCGTCGGTCTCTTGATGGTGTTCCTGGTGTTGGCGGCCCAGTTCGAGAGTTGGGTCGTCCCCTTCGCGGTGATCCTGGCCGTGCCCTTTGCGATTTTCGGTGCGCTCACTGCGGTGTGGATGCGAGGTTTCGAGAACGATATTTATTTCCAGATCGGTTTGGTGACTTTGATCGGTCTGTCCGCCAAAAATGCGATTCTGATCGTCGAGTTTGCCAATACCCGCTATGAAGCGGGACGCCCGCTGATCGAGGCAGCACTGGAGGCGGCTCGGTTGCGATTCCGGCCGATCATCATGACCTCCATGGCTTTTATTTTCGGTATGGTCCCATTGGTCGTGGCCACTGGCGCGGGGGCCTCAAGCCGTCAGTCGATCGGAACCGGTGTGATGGGCGGGATGCTCGCGGCCACGTTCCTTGCGATCTTTTTTGTGCCGCTCTTTTATGTGGTCATTCGCCGGCTGACTCAGCGTCGTGTATCGGCAGAGCCCGTTGTTGAGGGACTACCGATACCACCATCTCCGGAGGATCAGGCCTAACATGCGCAAGCCACTGGCGATCGGGCTCTCGTGTTTTCTCATGTCCTGTGCGATGGGACCAGACTACGAACGTCCCAAGACGGATACGGCTGAGACCTTTCGGATGGCGGAAGCGCCGCCAGACGCCCCGTCGATCGCGAATCTGGCCTGGTGGGAACTTCTGCGCGACGAGCCGTTGCAACAGCTCATGCGCATCGCGCTGGAAGAGAACAAGGATCTGCAGCGTGCCGTGGCAGTTGTCGACGAGTTCCAAGCGCGTGCGCTGATTGCCCGGTCAGACTTCCTCCCTGGCATGTCAGCTTCCGGGAATGCCCCGGCCTTGGGACGCAAGACCATCTTCCTCTTTCCCGGTTTTGCCAACCCCTTCAACTATTATCTTCAGGGCACTCTCACGTGGGAGCTTGATCTCTGGGGACGTGTGAGACGATCCAACGAAGCGGCTCGTGCCGATCTTCTGTCGAAGGAAGAGAATCGACGGGCGGTGGTCTTGCAGCTCGTGAGCGGCGTCGCAGAGAGCTATTTCAACCTGCTCCAGTTCGATATGCAGATGGATATCGCCAAGCGGACGCTGCAATCGTGGGAAGAATCGGTTCGCATTGCGCAGGCCCGGCTGAAACAGGGCATGACGTCACGTCTCGATACGGATCAGTTTGAAGCGGAACGAGCCAACGCTGCCGCTCGCATGGCAGAACTCGAACGGCAAATGGTCCAGGCGGAAAACCAATTGAGCGTCCTGCTGGGTCGCAAACCCTTTACGATACCCAGGGGCCGCTTGCTCACCGATCAGGTGATGCCGCCTGCCGTGCCGGCCGGCCTGCCCTCGGAACTGTTGCAACGGCGACCGGATCTCCTTCAGTCTGAACAACAGCTGGCGGCTGCGACGGCCCGCATCGGCGAGGCCAAGGCTGATCGGTTCCCCAAAATCACGCTCACAGGCCTGCTAGGTTCGGCGAGTCCGCAGTTGTCGAAGTTCTTTACCGATCCTGCATCCTACGGCGTGGCGGGAGCCGGATTCACCGGTCCGCTCCTGAACAGTCAGATGCTTGGGTTTCAGCAGGAGGCGGCCGAGGCGCAAGCGAAGCAGGCGCTTGCGCAGTATGAGCAGAGCATCCTCATCGCATTCCGCGAGGTGGAAGATTCGTTGGTGGCTGTCCGCACGGCACGGGTACAGAGCGAAGCACAACTGCAACAGGTCACGGCGTTGCAGTCGGCACTCAAGCTGGCCGAACTCCGGTACAAGGGTGGGCTGGCGAATTATCTGGATGTGCTCGTAGCGCGGCGTAATCTCTTCGAAGCGGAACTGTCTCTGACCGGCACGCGCCGCCTGCATCTGGTCTCGGTCGTGCAACTCTACAAGGCCCTTGGCGGTGGCTGGTCTCCCGAGATGGACCGACCCAAGGGCAGCAGTAAAGGATAGCCGAAGTCATGGATAAACCGGCGGACACCCAGTATCCAATCCACGACCTGTTGCGTCAGCGTTGGAGTCCACGCGCCTTCGACAATCGGCCGATCGAGCCGGATAAGCTGCGGAGTCTCTTCGAAGCGGCACGGTGGGCGCCCTCTTCGAATAACGGGCAGCCCTGGCGATTCCTGGTTGCCACGAAAGAGAATATGGCCGAGTACGATCGGTTGTTCAACTGCCTGGCTGAAGGCAATCAGAAATGGGCGTACCGCGCGCCAGTGCTGATGTTATCCGTGGCCCAACTTCAGTTCGAAGACGGCTCGCCGAATCGCCACGCGCTCCATGACACGGGCATGGCGGCAGAAAATCTCGTCGTCCAGGCCACGGCGCTCGGGCTTGCGGCCCACCAGATGGCGGGCTTTCGAATCGATCAGGCGCGAGCGGATTGTCAGATTCCAGAGAGCTATGAGCCGGTGGCCATGATCGCGGTCGGTTATCCCGGAGATCCTGCCGTGCTATCGGACCGCCTGCGTGCACGGGAAGCTCAACCAAGAGCCCGCAAGTCCCTGACAGAATTGGTGTATACGGCAACCTGGGAGCAGCCGTCGCCCCTTCTCCGATAGGAGGGTGAACCGCGTCGCTCTTCAAGGGCAGAGTCGATCACGCGTGAACTACCATACAGAGGATTGAGGGGGAGGCCGGCTTTGCAGGCTTGCTCCACGAAATGGCTCTCGCCGTTGCCCGATGGGTCGACGGCGAGGCAGGATATGAGCATCGAGCACCGCAATAGTCACATCATGTATAGAGAGGCAAAGGACATATCATGGCGTCACTCAGAGGAAAGGTCGCAATCGTCACCGGGTCGTCCAGCGGGATCGGGCGTGCGATTGCGGAGCGATTGGCAGAAGACGGGGCGATCGTAGTGGTGAATTTTGGAACAAGTGCGGAGAAGGCCAGGCAAGTCGTGACGGGCATTCAGGCTAAAGGCGGGAAAGCCGTCGCTGTTCAATCTGATATGAGTCAGGTGGCGGAGGCGCGTCGGCTTGTGATCGAGACGGTGAAGCAATTCGGACGGCTGGACATTCTCGTGAACAATGCTGGTCGGTTTATGCCGAAACCGCTTCTCGACACCACCGAAGCCGACTTCGATCAGCTTATCGCCTTGAACGCCAAAGGTCCCTACTTTGCGATGCAGGAAGCGGCCAACATACTGAAAGAGGGCGGCCGTATCGTGAACATTTCTACCGAGGGAACCCATTTGAGTTTTCCCGGTGCGACGGCTTATCTTGGCAGCAAAGGTGCTCTGGAGCAGTACACTAAGGGATTGGCGCAGGAACTTGCTCCTCGAGGCATTACGGTGAATACGGTCTCGCCTGGTTTTACCGAGACGGGCATGATGACAGACCAGTTCCGTCAGATCGGCATCCAGATGTCGCCGCTGAAGCGGCTGGGTATACCCAAAGACATCGCCGATGTGGTGGCGTTCGTCGTCAGTGAAGAGGCGCGGTGGTTGACGGGCCAGAATATCCACGCCGGCGGCGGCATTGTCATGTAGGAGGAAGAGATGGGACGGCAGAATATTTCCACTGGTGGTCCTTGGGAAGGCAAGCTCGGATACTCGCGGGCGGTCCGGGTCGGTGCCTCTATAAGCGTGTCCGGCTCGACGGCCATGACTCCTTCCGGCCTGGTCGGCAAGGGCGATCCCTATGCCCAGACGATTCAGACGTTGAAGACGATTGAAGCGGCGCTCCAGCAGGCTGGGGCCTCGCTCGCCGATGTGGTCCGAACGCGCATGTACCTGGTGAACATCGATCAATGGCAGGACGTGGGCCGCGCGCACGGTGAAGTCTTCGGCACGATTAGACCTGCGACGACGATGGTGGAGGTCAAACGGTTGATCGATCCGGACATGTTGGTCGAGATCGAGGCCGATGCCATTCTGACCCAGGGGCAATAGGGCAGGCGCACGGGTTCTCAGATGGATCGACAGGCAGCAGAAACCAGGTATCTGTCCAAGACGGATCCGGTCATGAAGCGGTTAATCAGGGACATCGGACCCTACCGCTTGATGCCGCGGATGCGCCGGTCGCCGTTTGAATCGTTGGCACGAGCGATTGCCAATCAACAACTGCACGAGAAAGCGGCGGAAAGTATTCTGCGCCGGTTCGTCGCCTTGTTTCCGACACGGCGTTTCCCTCAACCGGATGATCTGCTCGCCATGAACGAGCAGGCGATTCGTAGCGCTGGCTTTTCACAAGCCAAGGTTGCGGCGCTTCGCGATCTGGCTGCCAAGACGCTCGATGGCATCGTGCCGACAGGTGCGATCGTCAGGAAGCTCGACGACGAGGCTATTGTCGAGCGACTCATCGCCGTGCGCGGCGTCGGACGCTGGACGGTCGAGATGCTGCTGATCTTCCAACTGGGGCGACCGGATGTCCTGCCGGTCGATGACTTCGGCGTACGCAACGGGTTCCGCATCGCCTATGGTCTTCGCAAGATGCCGACGCCCAAAGAGGTGTTACGATACGGGGAGCGTTGGAAACCCTATCGCACTGCGGCTGCCTGGTATCTCTGGCGCACGGCAGATCGCGCGAAGGAAGCCAAGACGATTCATAGCGTGAACACGTAGAGGTTGTGGCATGGCCGATCAGAAGAAACGACTCGATTCCAATGTCGTCGGCAACTTCTATGTCGATGCGACCTGCATTAACTGCGACACCTGCCGGCAGTTGGCGCCGACGAGCTTTGAGGAAGTCGGGGATTTCTCCGCGGTGACTCAACAGCCGACCGATCATGGGCCTATGCATCAGGCCTATCAAGCGCTTCTCGCCTGCCCGGTCGGTTCGATCGGCACCGAGCACAGTGACAAGTCGCGGATGCAGGATGCGATGGCCAGCTTCCCGCTCCATCTGGAGGGCGGCGTCTATTACTGTGGCTTCAACTCAGAGAAGTCCTTCGGCGCGAATAGTTTCTTTATCGAGCATCCGGACGGCAACTGGCTCATTGATTCACCTCGTTACCTCAAGCATCTGGTCGAGACCTTCGAGCGGCAGGGCGGTCTCTCCTACATCTTTCTGACACATAAAGACGATGTGGCTGATGCCGTGAAGTATGCTGCTCACTTCGGTGCGAAGCGGATCATTCATCGCGCGGATCTGGAAGCTGCTCCAGAGGCAGAATGGATCATCGAGGAGGTTGATAGCATAGAAGCCATGCCGCAGTTTCAGATTATTCCCGTTCCAGGCCATACGGCTGGCTGCATGGCCCTGCTTTATAAAAATACGTATTTGTTCACCGGAGATCATCTCTGGTGGGATTCGAAACAGCAGATGTTGCGCGCTCCAAGCCAGCTGGTCTGGAGAAAGCATGTGTTGCTGGATTCCCTCCAGAAGCTTCTCGACTACCGCTTTGAATGGGTATTGGCCGGACATGGGGATCGGGTACGTTTGCCGACCGAGGAGATGAAGTTGCAGTTGCAAACCTTGGTTGAACGCCGCCAGCCTACCAGGGTATCGCCCTAGTATGTCCACATCTCTTGCCCGATGGATTGACCGTAATGTGCTCGAGTTGGGCCGTGAGATGCGGCTGTCCTATCTGCCGCCGCTCATGGTCTATGTCGCGGCCGGCATCTCCGGCTTGACCGGGATCGTCGGCACCTTCTTCGTCAAGGATTACCTCGGACTCTCCGCTTCCTTTCTCGCCGCGTTGGCTTTCTGGGCCGGAATCCCTTGGGCGCTCAAGATGCCGATCGGACATCTCGTGGATCTCATTTGGCGCTGGAAGGGCTGGCTGGTTTCTCTCGGCGCAGGCTTGATTGCGACTAGTCTCTTGATCATGGTCGGACTGATCGGGAGTCGAGCGGCGATGACGGCCATTTTGCCGGCTGAGGCCTGGTATGTGATCAGTGTGTTGCTCGCGCCGATCGGCTACGTCATTCAAGACACAGTTGCGGACGCGATGACGGTCGAAGCTGTCCCTCGTGTTGATGACCAGGGTCAACCGTTCGATGAGCCGACGCGTAAGCTGATGCATACGACCATGCAGACGCTCGGCCGGGTCGCCGTGGTCGGCGGCAGCATCCTCGTGGCGCTGATTAACCTCTATCTCTTTACGGGCGTGGAGGGTCTTCCCCAGGACGCGGTTGCTCAGATCTACCGTAACGTCTATCTGATGGCGTTGGCCATCCCCGCAGTCTCGGTACTGGGTGTCTTGTCGGCGGCACTCGTCGCGCTCCGCGACAAACGCCGGCTTCTCCAGCAAGGAATGACCAAGCAGCAGGTCCATGCTTTGCTCAACGAGCGTGGGGAACCGACAACACCGAACTGGTGGATTCTCGGCGGGAGTCTCCTGTTCGTCCTCTTTACCCTTACCGTCGGTTTCAGCGATTTTCTCTACAATGAGGAAATTGTTTTTATCGGGTCGCTTGGTATCGTTTCGTTTTTGATCTTTCGACTGACGCGTGAACTCGCCCCTGAGTCCCGTCATGTGCTGCTTGGTACTGCGATGGTGATTTTCGTGTTTCGCGCTGTTCCAGGACCGGGGGAAGGCGTGACCTGGTGGATGATCGATGAACTCAAGTTCGATCAACATTTCATGTCTGTACTGTCCTTGATCGGCAGTACGCTGACGCTGGCTGGTATGTTCGTCTTTCGCCGTTTTATGGCGGAACGCTCGATCACCTATGTGGTGGGTTTTCTCACGGTCACCGGTGTTTTGCTCACGGTGCCCATTGTCAGCATGTATTACGGGCTGCACCAGTGGACGGCTGGGCTGACGGGCGGCGTGGTCGATGCCCGCTTTATCGCGCTGGTCAATACGGCGTTGGAGTCGCCGCTCGGACAGATCGCGATGATCCCGATGCTGGCCTGGATCGCCAATTCCGCGCCGGCCCATCTCAAGGCGACGTATTTTGCGATTATGGCCTCGTTTACGAACCTGGCACTTTCTTTGAGCCAGCTCGGCACCAAGTATCTCAATCAGATGCACGTCATCACCCGGGAGGTTCGGGACCAGACGGGCGCCCTGCAAGTGCCAGCCGATTACGGCCAACTCGGCGATCTGCTCATCCTGCAGCTCTTGTTAGGATTCGGCCTCCCCTTTGCCGCCATCTTGTTTGCCAGGGTGAGCCGATTCAAGAGCGCGTGACCTGAACAGGATTACCGCATGAATACTTTGCAGTTTCTTGTCGATCACGGCGCCTCGGTCTTATTCTGGGTTGTGTTTGTCGAGCAGGTGGGCCTGCCGATTCCCGCCATCCCGTTGTTGATCGCCGCGGGCGCTCTCGTGGGGGCCGGCAAGATGAGCATCGTGACCGCTCTGCTGGTTCCTGTTGCCGCGTCGCTGCCCCCTGACCTAGCCTGGTACTACCTGGGTCGGTTGAAGGGCGGGAAGGTGTTGGGCTTCTTGTGCCGAATGTCCCTTGAACCGGACTCCTGCGTGAGGAACACGGAGAATCTCTTTCATCGGCATGGACCGCGCGCCCTGCTCCTGGCCAAGTTCATCCCGGGATTCAGCACCGTCGCGCCTCCCTTGGCTGGGATTGTCGGGATGGGTGCCGCGACGTTTGTTTTATACGATACAGTCGGAGCGCTGGTCTGGGCAGGGCTGTGCGCAGGAGTTGGCGCACTCTTCAGTAATCAACTCGAGCAACTCGCGTTGCTTTTTGACCAAGCCGGAGGCTGGCTCTTCACGATCATCGGAGTCGGGCTGACAGGATTCATCGGGTACAAGTTCTTCCATCGGCAGAAGTTCCTGCGAGACCTCCGGATGGCGAAGATCACCGTCGATGAACTCAAGCAGCGTATGGATGCCGGTGATCTCATCACAATCGTAGACGTCCGGCATCCACTGGCCCTGGAGCTTGATCCCGAGACGATCCCCGGAGCCTTGAACTTCCTGATGGAAGAGATCGAACATCGCCACCATGAGATTCCTCGTGACCGTGATATCGTCCTCTACTGCTCCTGCCCGAACGAAGTCTCCAGCGCCCGCACCGCGCTGCTATTGAAGAAGAAGGGCATCCATCGTGTCCGTCCGCTCGAAGGAGGGCTCGACGCCTGGCGAGAACGGAAGTTTCCCGTTGAGCGGCGAGGTGAATAGGAACGGTTCACAGGCCGTGGGTTTCTCGCCTGGGTCGAGTGTGAGCTGAGTCGTCTCATTGGGAATCATCCCTGGCATCCCCTTGATCTGTGCTGTATGATGACTATCTCGTGTTTGCGCGTGAGACGTGCAAAGTAAATCGTCAAAGGGGTCGATAGCCGAATGAATCCTTTGAGCGATCTCCTCCTCTCACGTATTACGTCTGACATTTCACATTTCAAATGAAGGGGGCGACCGGAATCGACGGGGATACTAAGGTCAGCGGTGCATGTCGAGCTCTCGGGGTCTCGTAAATCCTCCGGGAAAATGTA
>ERZ1292630.2833-Hain-H41-02um-R3-2833-length-15678-cov-7_pt1 | contig 15678 bp, 23 predicted proteins | sample MGYA00564408_ERZ1292630 | MGnify/ENA primary metagenome ERZ1292630 (study PRJEB36523, sample SAMEA6512641) | groundwater metagenome | collected 2019-01-08 | study: AquaDiva: Metagenomics assemblies of 32 groundwater samples | reverse complement strand
AACATCAATCTCGTTTACCTGATTCCATTATTATTGTAATTTTTAGAGATGCCCTAAAGTGCGAGGCCTTTGACGTGCTTGATTAGGGTAATCCGACGCTCGGAACGAATGGGGAAATCGATGAACGCATTGGACGAGATTCCGCGCAAAATATGACTTCGTGTCTGGAATATAGAGACAGAGCGTTCATATTCGCGGCACCCGCAATAGCAATGGTCTCTGCTATGTCGTCACCGACCGCAAGAGTTTTCGCCCAAGCGCACCGCGCTCAAGAAGGAATTTCCCCAAATCTATCGGAACAACTGAAGAGGCTTGCGCCTGGACCGTCTTATGATCGCCGGGCGCGGGCTTGTCCTAACGCTCCGGGAAAACCGAAAGGTCGGTGACGAGCGGGAGCTTCGCCGCGCGCGCGGCCTTGACCAGCGCCGCGTCGAGCGTCGCCAGCGGCAGCTTGCGGCGGCGGGCGAGTTCGAAGTAAACGGCGTCGCATGGGCTGAGGGCGTGGCCGGCCGCAAGTTCGTTCAGTTCGACGACCGACGGCATTTCATGGTCGATCCGCAGCGGCTTCAATACTTGCGGCCTTCGTCGATCAACTGCCTGATCGTAACGGTACCGCCCAGCGTGATTCCTTTGCGCAGCCGCTTCACCTCGGCGAGCCATTCTTCGCCGGTTTTCGCGGGCCGCGCGGGCGCGACGGGCGCGAGCACCGCCACCGGCCGGCCATGACGGGTGATCGTGACAGTTTCACCCTTCTCGACCTGGTCGAGGAGTTGCGACAATTGGGTCTTGGCCTGGAATGCGCCGACGGTCTTCATACGGGCCTCGTCTGAACCGGTCAACCAGTTTGTAGTGTAGCGCGAACCACGGTGCCACCGGCAGCGTGCCGCAACGCTGGCGCACGCGCGGCATGAAAGAACTGATCACCAATCATGAATCACTAGCCACGGTACTTGGGTCCGGCCGATGGAAAAGTTACACTGACTCTCTTTATTTTGCCCGGCTTCCCTTTGGACAGCTATCCTTCCCGGCGCGTGGCATTCTGGAGCGGCGCGCGCGTTTCCGCCGGCGCACCTTCGGCAGTGCTCGCCGCCGGCTATCTTGGCTTCGCTGCGCTAGCGAAAGCCGGCCAGTTCCCGCTCTGGGCGGCGCTCATTTCCGTCACCACCGTCTGGGCGCTTCCCGGGCAGCTCATCATGGTGGAGATGTCGCTCGCGGGCGCGGCGCCGCTTCTCATCGTCATCGCGGTTGCGCTCACCGCGATGCGCTTTCTGCCGATGACGGTCTCGTTCCTGCCGTTGGTGCGCGAGCCGCGCCGTCCGGCGTGGCAGCTCTATTTCGCCGCGCACCTGCTGGCCATGACCAACTGGGCGCCGTGCGTGCGCCGCGTCCCCGAGCTGCCGCTCGAGCAGCGCATGCCTTATTTCCTCGGCTTCGCCATCACCAACTGGGTCATGTGCATTGCCGCCACTCTGGTCGGCTACTTTCTCGTCGACTCGTTCCCACCGCTGGTGAACCGCGGCCTGGTGCTGATCAGCCCGCTGTATTTCGTGCTCATCCTCTCCGGCGAATACCGCAATCGGCTCGCGCTCGCGTCGATTCTCTGCGGCGCCGTCGCCGGGCCGCTGCTGTACACGGTCACGCCGCAATGGAGCATTCTGCTCGCCGGCCTCGGCGGCGGCACCGCCGCCTACTTCATGTTTCGACGCCATCATGCTTGAGCTCGCGCTGCTGGTGCTCGCCTGTGGCGCCGCCACCTACATGTGGCGCGGGTTGGGTGTGCTGCTCTCGGGCCGCGTGCGTGCCGACAGCGAAGTGTTCACCTGGATCGGCTGCGTTGCCTACGCCATGGTCGCGAGTCTGATCGCGCGCATGGTGTTCCTCCCCAGCGGCACGCTCACGGCGACGCTACTGCCGGAGCGGCTGCTCGCCTGCGCGGTAGCGCTCGTCGTCTACTACACCGGCCGCCGCAACCTGTTTATCGGCATGTTGGCCGGCTTCGTCGTCATCGTGGGTACCGGCTGGTTGCGCGGCGGGAGCCTGTAGCGCGACGTACTTACGGGGATGGGAGCTGGCTCCCCAATCGGGGCGAATCTGGGCACTGCTGGCTACTAAAGGTGCCGATTCGTTAACGGACCAACTCAGGTTCGCCAAGCATGGAAGCCGTGACCTGTGGCCGATTGTTGGCCTCTCATTTCGCCTCGTCGAGATACTGCATATATTTTGCAACAAATCGGCCAAAAGTCTGATCCCATTCGTTTCGCGTTGAGACTCTGAGGCGTTCGCTCCAGGTGCCGTCTGTCTTCAGAATTTCGACCACGAAGAAAGTCTTCCTGGGCGCTGCATACATAAAACGCTTTCCCCGGTACCAAAAGGAAATCCACAGTTCATTGATTGGTTTGACCTCCACTTGCTTTGCCTTCAATTCGGCAAGAACCGCCAGAAAAAGTTCTTTCACCTTGTCTGATTGGAAATACTCCATCTTCTTTTCAATTGAGGGAATCTCCGGAGGTATGGGGGCTTGGCCAAAATCGATTTTGTTGCAGATAAGTGCTTGTTCGCCCTTCTCGGTCTCGAAAACATGAAACTGGATGAGTTCGAGCCGCGCGTCCACGTACTTCGCAATTCTGCGGACCGTGTCAGTGAACGACGGCGCAATGAGCATCAGTCGGGGAGAGTTTTCGGGAGTGATCTTGGCTTTCGCCGCGTACGCCGAGGCAATCCATGAAATATTCTGCCGACACCAGTCGTAGTATCGGAGACCTTGGTCGAGATGAATGTCAGATGCCTCGTTCTTTAACTCTATAACCACCAAGGTACCTTCCGAATCCACGGCGAGAATGTCCAAAGGGCCGGAGTCGGTTGGGTGTTGGTGTGCTACGGCAACGAGACCCTCTTCGATCAAGGCAGGATCTTCCATTAGGATGCGCTCAAGGTCGCCTTCCTTCGCCAAACTGACAACTTTCACCTTGAGCATACGTCATCCTTTCTCTGGGCCAACAATTACGATGATCGGCTGCTCAAAATGGGCGCACGCCGACAGTAACAATTGCTGCGCTGCCCCGTTGCAGCAACACGCACGGCAGATTGCGAACACACGACTAGGCTAGCACAATTCAGAATACCGACAGGATGGACAAATTGTGATCACGCTCGCGCGCATTGTCTCCGGCGGTCAAACCGGCATAGATCGCGGCGCGCTCGATGCCGCTCTCGCCGCCGGCTTCCCCTGCGGCGGCTGGTGCCCCGAAGGCCGCATGGCCGAGAACGGCGCAATTCCCCCGCACTATCCGCTGGCCGAACTGCCCGGCGCCGGATACCAGCAACGAACGAAACGCAATGTGATGGACTCGGACGGAACGCTGGTGATTCACTTCGGCGAATTGAGCGGCGGCACGGAAAGGACGGTCCGCTATTGCGAACAGTTGCGGAAACCCGTGCTGGTTGTGGACGGCGACACGCTCGCGCCGGAGAAAATTGCGGCCATGGCAAGTGAGTTCGTCAGGGCCAACAAAATCGCAACCTTGAACGTCGCCGGCCCACGCGAAAGCAGCCACGACGGCGCTGCGGAGTATTCGCGGCAGGTGGTGACCCGGCTGATCGCGCTGGCGATTCACACTACCTGATCGCCCGGCAACCCGCGCCCCTATTGCTTCTTCGGCAGATTCGCCTGCTGAAAGCCGGGCTAAGACTTGCGTTCGTCCGCGAGGCGCACCACGTTGTCCGCAGCCTGCTTCTCAAAACCATCAGGGTCAGACACGCGGTGTTTCCTCGACCCAGTTCTCGACCTTGAGCGCCTTCACTTTTTGAAAATGTTTGCGGTTGTTGGTGACCAGCGTGGCTTTGAGCGCCAGCGCGTGACCCGCGATCATGGTGTCGAAAACACGCGATGGGCGTGCCATCGCGTTCCAGCTTTGCCCGCAATTGCGCGAAGCGATCGGCTGCCGCCGCATCCCAGGACACGACCGTGACGCGGTCGAGGAATCCGTGCACCCGCCGCGACAGGGCGCGCGGATTACCGCGCTTTTCCAGGCCGAAAATATCGCACATGAGGATTCCTTGCGACATCGAAGGCCGGCGGCGGCGCGATCATCTGCCGCGCGCGGAACCGCTTTCCGCTGGCGGAAGGATTCCGCGCATCGCTGGTGCAGCCGGGCGAAATCATGCTACCGGCTTCACCGCCAGCCGGTCAATCTCCACCAGTGTGTGGCTCTCCAACGCCGCTTCGATCGCCGGCAGATTACGTTCCAGCACCCCGCACAATCTGCGCGGGAGGTGAGCATCCACGACGAATTTCATGCGAGCGTCAGATGAACGCTCTTGGCCGCCAGCAGTTTCCGTGAGTACTCATGACAAGCGAGGATGTCCTCCCGCTCCAGGTCAGGAAACTCGGCCAGCAGATCGTCAGCCGTGTCCCCACCTGCCAGGTATTCCAGAATGGTCTCTACCGGATAGCGCAGGCCGCGCACGCACGGCTTCCCGTGACATATCTCGGGATCAACCGAAATGCGCGAAAGCAGGTTCTCGTTCGACATGGCTGCAGTTTACCTTCTCAACGGCAGGAATGCCAATCAGCCCCATTTGGCTTGAGCGCGCGCGCCCTCGAAAGGATCTCGCGCCGGCTTGATTTCATTCAGAGGCCGGTCAGAAAGGAAATCCCCGGGGACGCGAGTCCTGGCGCGCAGGGCGAAGAAATCGGCCCATGAGCCCGAAGGCGCCCGGGCCGATAGCACGACGTCGCCGGTCGCCATATCCTTGCGGATGAAGACTTCGCTGCTGGCGAAGCGGAACTCCTTGGGCAGACGCACAGCCTGGCTGTTGCCGTTGGTGAATACGCGGGTGGTTTGCATGGCGGCCCCGACCAATGTGTGTATGTAGGCAAATGATACACACAAACCGCCTCCCGGCGAGAGGCCGATGAAGCCTGAGCGGCGCGTCACGAGTCAGGCAGCGAACGCGGCCTCACCCAACGCTTCTACGCCGCGGTCGTCAGAGGCGAGCCGATGAGCATCTGCCCCGCCGCGCGGGCCGGAAGCGTCGCCAGATTTACCTGCCGAAAGTCGCGCTAGGACGTGCGTTCGTCCGCGAGCCGCACCACGTTGTCCTCGGCCGGCACGAACATTACCGCGCCGTCGGAGGTCTCGTTGGCGATGATGTATTTCGATGCGATCGCGTCGACGTGCTTCTTGATATCGGAGCGGAACGCCTTTTGCGCCAGGCTGCGCTCCGCCTCGTTCACGCCGGCCTCGAACATGCGGTGATAGTTCTCCAGCGGGAACTTCGAATCCACCGCCACGAAGCCTAGGCGTTAAATTATCGTGCTGAAAACCTAGGCTAACCAGGAGCTCATTTCAACGCCGCAGCCGCCAATTCATGTTGCAACATGCTTTCAACAACGGGATTTTGCACAACCACCATCATTGTGACTTCGCGCGGTGGGACATCAGGCGTGCGCGTGCAGCGGTAGACTCATCCAATTCATTCTGAGTAGGCGCTACCGGCTCTGGTGATAGCGCCTCAGCCGCTTCGCCAAAGTTGGCGGCCTGGGCCTGAGCGAACCAGTCATTGAGATGCCGCCGGATGGCCCAACGTTCGGCTAACCTGCCTAACAACTCGACGTCGAGCTGCTCCATGTCGACGTCCACCGGTGGTATGGTCAGTGTGCTGCGCCGCATGCTCGCGAGGTGCAGCCACTGCAGGAGCGCCGCTTCAGGTCGGAACATCTCGCACGGTCGGCCCGGCTGCAACATTTCCCGGCGCTCTTCCGATGTCACAGGAAAGAACTTCTCAGCAAGGCCGAAGAAGCGGAACTTGTCGCCGGTGGAGGTCTCAACTTCCCCCAGGCGCGGCCGCTTGGTTGCTGACGTCGGAAGCACGGCCATAACGATGGCCGATGGGTTGTTCAGAAAGCCGCATTCGCCCAGCACCGAGTGCAGCGAAACCACCGCCCCCGCGCGAATGTGCGCTGCGACCTCTGTCAGCTCGGCCGGTGGGACCGCACGGCGATTGAGGAATACGCCGGAGGACACGCGGCGCAGCGCGCCTGCCGAGACCAGCATCGTTGATACGGTGCGCGCCGTGCTCGCCGAGGCGTTCGGCCGGTATCCCTGGACGAAATGATGGAACTCGGCCGCAGTAAAAATGCGGCGAGCGCTTTGGTTGGCGAGGCCGCCCATGAGAGCGAATTTCCAGTCGGCACCCTCACGCCGACTGGTTCCAGTCGATACGGCGGCTGGCGCGTTTCGATGTTGACGGAGGCTGGAGTCGTTCATGGCTCGACTCCGCGCGGCTTAGTTGCAAGGGTAGTTGGCAGCAAGTCATTCTGGGAGCTAGGGGCGGTCACTAGCGCTTCTGTCGCGGCAATAAGCCACTTTTCGACACTGGCGCCAACTTTCAGTCTCATGTCATCGAAGACGTCCTCGTCGATGGCTTTTGCCACGCTGTCAGGCAGGCTGGGGACGACGTCGCTTCTGAACTGTGCATACGTCATAGCCTCAATCTTCGGCCACAGGTCGGCAATCGCCCGTGGCAGGCGTTCTCTGGCATTTGGCAAGCTGGCAAAGAGGTGCGTCGGGTCATTAACTTGCGCCTCTATGAGCACGTGCAGGTCGAAGATGTCGCGCGGAGCCAGGCGGTTGGGGTCCGTCAGGGCCAACACCTTGGTGACTGCAATCGCCTGGGAGTCCAGGACTTGAACTTTAACGTCTGCAGCGCCACCCGCGTAAGCGGCTGGCAATGGCACCTCGATGATGTGACCGTAAGCCATGGTTGCGCGACGCGAAACTTCGACGGTCAGATTCATGGGTGCATTGCTACCGGGCTGGGTTCCTACAATTTTCCAACGAAGCGTGGTCTCGGTCTGCTTTGGCTCCGAGACCTTGGCGTTTGCGATGAGACCAGAGGCCACCGTGCGCTCAATAGAACGTTTGACAATGCCCCGCACGCGCTCTTTGGAGTGCTTGAGGTCCGCATCGAGGTCAATGTCTTTCGTGTAGCGCACGCTGCCGTGTACTGCGCGCATCGCCATGCCGCCTTTGAGCACCAACTCCTTGTGCATTGCATTGCCCATCAGTTCGACAAGCAGGCGCGACTGTAGCGCCTCGCGAACGACGGCAAGTTCCATGAATGGGTTCATGCGAGCAGCCCCCAACTGGTTGATAGTGAAGTACCATTCGCCTGTAACAGAGGCGAATGGTACTTCAAATATAACGTTTTACCTGATTTTTGTCAATTTGAAGTACGAAAGGCATATATTACAGGCGTCTCGTACTTCAATGATAGAACGCCCTGAACACCCTAACCATGTTGAGCAGCGCGACGATCACCCCGGTATCAACGAGAACTGTATTTCGCACGCATCGCCCGGCGGACGTACTTGCTGTGATTAAGCGCAAGGTCGGGCGGCCCCGAAATGCACCCGATCAGCCCCAGGCGTTTCGCTACTTCGTAAGCAGATTCTTTCTTTGGCGCTGGCTTTCTCGCCACGGCTTTTTTCACAGGCGGCTTCAAGTACGGCGTAATGTTGACGTGTATTCTACACCGCCCTGGTGCAATTAGCCGGCACAACGTACCAGCCTGACACCCGCGCCCCTGTTGCCTTTCAGGCCGATTGTGTCGAGCGCGCGGCGCACGCTACGGCTAAGACTAGCGTTCGTCCGCGAGCCGCACCACATTGTCCGCCGCCGGCTTCTCATCGATCTCTGCCGCTTCGATGCGCTGGAACTGCTGCGTGATCTTGCCGCCGGTGACCTGGATTTTCTCCACGTCCTCATTGGCCTGGCGGATATGGTCGGCGAGCTTTTTCATGCGCTCGTCGAAACGGCCGAACTCGACCGCGAGGCGGGACAACGACTCCTTGATCACGTGGATCTGCTTGCGTGTCTCCACGTCCTTGAGCACCGCGCGCGCCGTGTTCAGCACCGCCATCAAGGTGGTCGGCGAAACAATCCACACGCGCCTGGCGTTCGCGTATTCCACCACCTCGGCATGATAGGCGTGGATCTCGGCGAACACGGCCTCGGCCGGGACGAACATCACCGCGCCGTCGGAGGTTTCATTGGTGATGATGTACTTGGACGCGATGGCATCGACGTGCTTCTTGATATCGGAGCGGAATGCCTTCTGCGCCAGGCTGCGGTCCGCTTCGTTCACGCCGGCCTCGAACATGCGGTGATAGTTCTCCAGCGGGAACTTCGAATCCACCGCCACGAGACCCGTGGGATCGGGCAGCTTGAGCACACAATCGACGCGCGTGCCGTTCGAGAGCGTGTACTGCATCTCGAACGCGCCCGGGGGCATGACGTTGCGCACCAGCGCCTCCAGTTGCACTTCGCCGAAAGCGCCGCGCGATTTCTTGTCGCCGAGCAGTTCCTGCAGGCTGACCACGCTGCCGGTGAGGCTGTCGATTTTCTTCTGCGCCTCGTCGATGGTGGCGAGGCGCTGCATCACGTTGACGAAAGTCTCGTTGGTCTTCTTGAAGCCTTCGTCCAGGCGCTCGCTGACCTTGCCGGATATCTGCTCCAGGCGCTGGTCGATCTTGGTGTTCAATTGCTCGGTCGTCGCAGCCAACTGCTTGATCATGGCCTCCCGGCTCTCCCCGAGACTTTCGGAAAGGCTGAGTTTGAGCGCATGCAGCGTGTCGCGGGTTTGCTTGAGTTCCTCGGCCAGGGTGCCGCGCAGGCGCTCGGAGGACTCGCTGAAGTTCGTACCCAGACGGTCACCCTGCTGCGTCAGGCCGCCATGCAGGTCGGTGAGCATGGCGCGGTGCTTTTCTTCCAGGCCCTGCGCCATGCCTGCGGGCAAATCCTCCAGCTTGCGGCTCACGGCGGCCATGCGCCAGGCGAGCCAGCCCGCGAGCAGGAGCAACAGAATGGAGAGAACAATGAGTAGTTCCAGCATGGGCCAAAGTATAGCTGAAGCGGCTGACGTCCAAGGGCGCGCGAATCAGGCTTCCCGCAGCGCCAGCATCGGCGGATGATTCAGCGCGGCGCGCCCGCCGAGCCAGGCGTTGAGCGCCACGCAGGCGAGTCCCGCGAGCGGCCCGGCAAACCAGATCGCCGCGTTGAACTGCCACGGGAACTGGAACACGCGCTCGGCGAGCACGTAGCCTATCGCGCTAGCCCCGCCCGCCGCGAGCACCCCAGCCACCAGCCCCAGGGCGAGAAACTCGGCATGCTGCGCCCCCGCCACCTGGGCGCGGCTCGCCCCCAGCGCCCGCATCAGCGCCGCCTCCTGCAGCCGCTCGTCCTGGGTGGAGAGCAGCGCCGCATACAGCACCAGCACGCCCGCAATCAGCGCGAACAGGAACACGAACTGCACTGCGCGGATCACCTGGTCGAGCACGCCGTTGATCTGGCGCATGACGGCGCTGACATCGATCACGGTGAGGTTCGGAAACGCCTGCGTCAGGCGGGTGGTGAACAGGGCGTCCGCGGCGGGCAGACGGAAGGTGGTCATGTAGCTCGCCGGAAAACCCGCCAGCGCCCCGGGCGTGGTCACGAAAAAGAAATTCGGCCGCATCGAGTCCCAGTCGAGCTTGCGCAGGCTCGTCACCGGCACGGTGATGCTCGTGCCGCCGCCCGCGAAACTCAGGCGGTCGCCGAGTTTGATCCCCAGGCGCTCGGCGATCCAGATCTCGACCGACACCGAGCCCAGCGCGAGATCGTCGCGCGTGAACCAATGGCCGCCAGTCACCTGATTTCCCGGCGGAACGGTCTGCATGAAGCTCAGATTGAATTCGCGGTCGATCTGGCGCCTGGCGCGCTCGTCGGCGTAATCGGCTGCGCCCACCGCGCGGCCATTGATCGCGGTCAGCCGCGCCCGCACCATCGGAAAGCTGGTCGGCGCCGCGACCCCGTTTTGCGCGAGAAACTGTGCCAGCGCCCGCACCTGCTCCGGCTGGATATTGACGACGAAGCGATTGGGCGCGTCTTGCGGCAGCTTGGTGCGCCAGGACTCCAACAGGTCGCCGCGGATGAAAGTCAGCAGCAGCAGCACCGTCAGGCCCAGGGCGAGCGCGACGATCTGCACCGCGTTGGCGCGGCTGCGCCGGCGCAGATTCGCGAGGCCATAGCGCCAGGACACGCTGCCCGAGCGGCCCAAGGCGGCGAACAGGCGCAAGGCGCCCAGGCTCGCCAGCCAGAACAACAGGAACGCAGCGGTAAAGCCGCCGAACACGGTGGCGCCGAGTTTGAGTTCGCCCGCCTGCCACACCAAGAGCGCCGCCAGCGCGCCCAGTCCCAGCGCATAGCCGGCGAGCGCGCTTTGCCTGGGCGCGCCGACCTCGCGCCGGATGACGCGTATCGCCGGTACGTTCTTCAACTGCAGCAGCGGCGGCAGCGCGAAGCCGAGCAGCAGCAACAGCCCCGCGGCAAATCCCTGCAGCACCGGATAGAAGCCGGGCTGCGGCAGCGACGAAGCGACAAAGTCGGTCAGCCAGCGCGCGATCACTGCCTGACCGGCATAGCCCAGCACGCAGCCTATGGCGCACGCCGCCAGCCCCAGCAGCACGAATTCCCAGCCGAACAAGGCAAACAGCCGGCCCTGCATCGCGCCGAAGCAGCGCATCACGGCATAGCCGTCCAGATGGCGCTGGGTGTAGCGCCGCGTCGACAGCGCGATCGCGACGGCGGCGAGAATCACCGCAAGCATGGCCGAGAGGCCGAGAAATTGCTGCGCGCGGTCCAGCCCCGCGCGCACTTCGGGGCGGGCGTTGCCCAGGCTTTCGATGCGCTGCCCCGGACCCAGCTTGGGCTTGACCCAGCTCTCGTAGGCTTCGGTGGCCGCGCGCGCGCCGGCGACGTAGAGCTGATAGCTCGCGCGGCTGCCGGTCTGGATCAGCCCGGTGGCGGGCAGGTCGTCCACGCGCATCAGCAGCCGCGGCGCAATATTGAAAAAGCTCACGCCGCGATCGGGTTCCAGCGTCAGCACCGCGCCCACGGTGAAGCGCGCATTACCCAGTTCGATCTGCTGCCCCACCTCGACGCCGAGCGCCGCGCTCAGGCGTTCGTCCAGCCAGACCGAGCCTCGCGGCGGGACGGCGTCGGTTTCGGCATCCTCGGCATTCAAGCGCGGGGCGATGCGCAGCTTGCCGCGCAAGGGGTAGCCCGCGCTCACCGCCTTGACTCCCGCGAGCTGAGTCGCCTCGCCCGCGCGCGCCATGCTGACGAAGCTCACGCCGTCGACGCGGGCCAGGCCACGCGTCGCAATTTCCTCGCGCAATTCCGCGGCGAAAGGATGATCGGACACCAGCAGCACGTCCGCGCCCAGCATCTGGTTTGCCTCTAGCGTCAGCGCCTGCCACACGCGGTCGGCGAAGAAGGCGACGCTGGTGACGCTGGCCACGGCGATGATCAGAGCCAGCGCGAGCACGCGCAGCTCGCCTGCGCGCCAGTCGCGCAGGAGCATTTTCAGCGGCAGGGGCAGATTGACCGGCTGTTGAAAAACCGGCTTCATAGGACGATGCGCCCGCCAACGAGCCGTATCTGGCGCTGGCAGCGGCGCGCGATGGCATCGTCATGCGTAACCAGCACTAGCGTGGTGCCCGCCGCGGCGTTGAGCGCAAACATCAGATCGATAATGCCGGCGCCGGTGGCCGCGTCAAGATTCCCGGTAGGTTCGTCGGCAAGCAGCAGCTTCGGCTGCATCACGAATGCGCGCGCCAGGGCGACGCGCTGCTGCTCCCCGCCGGAGAGGGTTTTCGGATAGTGGCCGAGGCGCTCGCCCAAGCCGACGCGCTCGAGCATCGCCGCTGCGAGCTGCGCCGCGCCGGCCATGCCGGCCAACTCCAGCGGCAGCATCACGTTCTCCAGCGCGTTCAGCGCCGGCAGGAGCTGGAACGACTGGAACACGAAGCCGAGCAGCTTCGCGCGCAGCGCCGCGCGGCCGTCCTCGTCCAGCGCGAACAGGGCCACGCCGTCCAGATGCACGCTGCCGGCGCTGGGCGTATCCAGCCCTGCGAGCAGGCCCAGCAGCGTGGATTTGCCCGAACCCGAGGCGCCGATAATGGCCACCGCCTCGCCCGCCATGACCGCGAGGTCGATCTCATGCAGAATGGTAAGCTGGCTCGCGCCGCTCGACACCACCTTGGACAAGCCGGCCGCCTTTACCATACACGCGTCGATTGATTGGGTCATGCTGCGAAGATTATTGGTCACCTGGTCGATGATGTGCTTGCCGCTCACCGCGTGGGCCGGCGGCACCATCCTGGTCTATGGCGACAGCCTGTCTGCCGCCTACGGCCTCGCCCAGGACGCGGGCTGGCCCACCCTGCTGCAGGCGCGGCTGAAGCAGACAGGAATGGATTATACCGTGGCGAACGCCAGCATCAGCGGCGAAACTACGAGCGGCGGCGCCGCGCGCATCGCGGAAGCGCTGAAGGCGCACCAACCCAAGGTGATCATCGTCGTGCTGGGGGCGAACGACGGCCTGCGCGGGTTGCCTCTCGCGCAGATGCGCGCCAACCTCGCGAAAATCGTACGCGCAAGTCAAACAGCCAAAAGCCGCGTGCTACTCGTGGGCATGCGCCTGCCCCCCAATTACGGCGAAACCTATACGCGGCCGTTCGCGCAGGTCTACGCCGATCTCGCGCGCGAATACAAGACTGCGCTCGCTCCGTTCCTGCTCGAAGGCGTGGCCGAGCGACGCGAATTGTTTCAGCCGGACAATATTCATCCGACCGCGGAGGCGCAACCGGTACTCCTCGAGAACGTATGGAAGGCGCTCGCGCCGCTGCTGAAATGAAGCAAGGCCGATTTCCCGCCGTGTTCATGCGCGGCACCGTGTTTCATGACATAGCCCTTGGCGCCGGCGCTCGTTTGTGTTTTTCTCCACCGAACACTAAAATGCGGCACCGGTCGGGATTAATGAGCACAGGAGGGTTCCATGAAAGCAGTGGTCGGCGATACCGGCGTCCTGATCCCGCGGCGCATGCTCCGCGGCGTGAAGGAGGTCGAAATTCGCAAGCAAGGACGAAACATCGTGGTCGAACCGTCCGCACGGGATTCCGATCCGATCTTCGATCTGGGAAAGACCCCCGTGCGCTCCGGCGTGAACGACGGCGCGGAGCGTCATGATGCCCATTTGTACAACGAGTCGTGACGGCATATTTTCTCGACACCGGTTTTTTAATCGCGCTGGAAGCGGCGGACGACTAGCACCATGCCGCGGCGATCGCCGCTTGGCGTGGAATCCGCAAGCGGCGCGTTGCATTCCGGAATTCCGCGGCCACTTATTGTTTGACCAGGAAATGGACAGGTAACGAGCACAAAGCTATGCTTGCTCCTGTACCGGCAAGGGAGGTACGAACCATGCCACTCATCAGTTCGTTTTACGGCATCCTTATTTACATGTATTGGCTAGACACCAAACGACACCACTCGCCTCATATACATGCCGAATATGCGGGTAGCGAAGCCGTGTTTTCGATAGCGGAAAGCGAATTGCTGGAAGGCTCCATGCCGCCACGGCAAATACGCCTCATCCAGGCGTGGATCGAGATTCACCGCGAAGAACTGATGGCCGACTGGACGCTCGCAATACGCGGCGAAACCCTGGTCAAGATAGATCCTCTGCGTTAGGAGAAGACCATGAACCCACGGATTAGCGCAGTCGCAGCCCACGACGATTACGCGCTGCTGCTCACCTTTACCAACGGTGAAATGCGCTATTTCGACATGAAGCCTTATCTGGGTTATCCGGCATTCGAACCGCTGCGCCAAATTGCGTTTTTCAAGCTGGCGCGGGCAAGTCACGGCACCGTCACATGGCCAAAAGAAATCGACTTCGACCCCGACACGCTTTACCTCGAAGGCCGGCCTGCGAAACACGAAGAGCAAGCGGCATATTAGGAACGGCCAAAGGGGTCAGGGTGACCCCACTATTTCCGACGTCTTATTGTTGTGGCGTTTCGACCCCTCGAAAACGCTCGCCGCAGCCCGGAGAGCTAATAGGGATGGGCGTTCCCGGCCTATTGCCCCATGTGATTCCGAATCAGCTCCGCTTATCGCAATTTTTATGCGCCGCCGCGAGCGCGGACCGCGGCGCCGTCTACGGCGCATTGGATGGGCGCACAGGCGACGCGTCCGCGCGCTACCTCTCCCTTGCCGCCTCATGAAAAGCCTTTTGCACCGGCGAGAGCACGTACTCCAGCACCGTGCGAGTGCCCAGGTTGATCTCGGCTGCCACCTGCATCCCGGGCGCAAGCGCGTATGTCTCGCCGCCTGCTGTCAATGACTGCGTTTTCAGCGCGATGCTCGCCCGATAGGTGAGCGGCCCCATCGGCCGGTCCCGTCCGGTGAGCGCGTCCGAGCGTGTATTCGCCGAAGGCGCTTCGGTCGCATCGGCACTCACCTGCCGCACCTTTCCTTCGAGCATCCCGTACTTCTGGAACGTGAATGCCGTGAGCTTGATCTTCACGTCCTGCCCGGGCCGCACGAAGCCTACGTCCTGGTTCGATACCCAGACCTCGGCCAGCATGTCCTCGTTTTGCGGCACCAGCGTCATCAGGATCGTGCCCGGCGAGGTCACCGTGCCATCGCTCTACCTGAGCGTGCTCACCATCGACGAACTGGAAAAGGGCATCGCCAAGCTGCCGGTGTCATCGCGCCACACCAAGCTTGAGACCTGGGTGAGAAGCGACCTCGCAGATCGATTCCGCGAGCGTCCTCGCGGGCAAATCCGGGCACATCTGGCTAGTCACGGTGCCATTGAATTAGCGACGTGTTAAGCGGTTGCCTGTCGGTGATAATCGATTGAAACAAGGCTCGTCCCCGATCGTCCACTAAAACAGGTGTTAATCCGAGAAATGCTCATATCGGGTCTCAATGAGATCCATTTGAGCAACGACATCATTTGCTCGCTCTCGAAAAACGCCTCGCTCCTTGTGGGCAAAGAAAAGGCTCACGATTCCGCAGATGAGCGTGACAACGACAACGGCCCAAGCAATGTCAAGTTGTCGTTGCTGAGCTGGGAGTTGAAACGTACCAATGAGGATAGCTACGAGAGTGGATAGTGTGGCACCGATAAAAAGCGAGCCAAGCGTGTGGAACAACCACGGCTCCGTTGTGAGTTTTTTGATTTTGCCCTTCAGCAAGCTCCATTCGTTGCAGGGAATTGGATACGCCAGACTGGATTTTGGCCGAAGGACCTCAAAGCCTTGCGACAATTGAAACGGGGCTTCGTCAGTCATTTCGGTTCCTCCTTAGGAGGAGGAGTCGAAAGTTTAACGACCCCGGCGATGATGGCATTCACAAGTACAGTGTTTCCGCAATTACCGCAGATTATCGGCACGACAGGAATCACTGGGCCGCCAATGACCATGCTTCCTTCATTGTACTCAGTGAGCTGGTAAGTTGAGTCGTGAATATTCCAAGGGCCTTTGCCACACATTGGACAAAGGCGCGAAGCCCACTTGCTTTGCAGGTACGCGATCGTTTTCGTATTGTCGAATTTCGCCATTGGATTTCCGATTCTTGGTTGTCAGTAAGGCACAAAGAAATGCGGCAATTCTATTCTAGTCGTTGCCCCGCTCGAGTAACGGGGGCCTATGGATACATGGTAAAGCAAATGTAACGTAAAAGAGCAAGTGGTACCGCCGCTGGGCCTTTCCGCTCGCAAATTCCTTACTTGTCGGGGTCCTTTTCATCGGGTGGAGGCGGTAATCCAACAACCGGCTGAATTTCG
>ERZ1292630.2832-Hain-H41-02um-R3-2832-length-15679-cov-10_pt1 | contig 15679 bp, 9 predicted proteins | sample MGYA00564408_ERZ1292630 | MGnify/ENA primary metagenome ERZ1292630 (study PRJEB36523, sample SAMEA6512641) | groundwater metagenome | collected 2019-01-08 | study: AquaDiva: Metagenomics assemblies of 32 groundwater samples | reverse complement strand
CAGATGAGACAGGTACAGGTTTGGCAGTATTTAATACCTCACCTACTCTCGTAACCCCGGCTTTGGGGACCCCAGCTTCTGGCGTAGCGACCAACCTCACTGGACTCCCACTTACGACTGGAGTAAAGGAGATCCTTCCAACTGCAAACGGTGGAACAGGAAGTGCGTTCTTCTCTATCGCAGGACCTACGGTAGCCAGAGTTTTCACTTTTCCTGATGCTGCCGCGACAATCGCTCGTACTGATGCGGCTCAAACATTCACCGGCGTGCAAACAATGACCTCACCGGAGTTCACGACACCATCACTTGGTGTTGCAACTGCAACGACAATCAACAAGGTTACTATTACAGCCCCAACCACAGCCGCGACTCTTACGTTGGTGGAGGGTTCGTCACTCGTAACTGCTGGCGCGTTCTCTAATACACTTACAACAACAGCAGCTACAAATGTTACCTTACCAACGACAGGAACATTGGCGACTCTGGCTGGCACAGAAACTTTGACTAACAAAACGCTCACTTCTCCAACAATGACCGCCCCAGTTCTTGGTGCGGCCTCAGCTACTTCGATTGTGATTGGTTCCGCGAGCACCACAGTTACCAAGATTGTTGCTTATTCGCCAACCCTAACGCCAGCTGCTACAGCAGCTACCATTCAAACAGTAGAACAAACATTTACTGTAACTGGCCTTACCACGGCAGATAAGGTCTTTGTAAATGGTCCGGCACCGACTGCTCTCTGCGCAGCTACGACATTTAGAGTTTCTGCGGCAGACACTTTGGCAATTGGTTTTACGGTATTGACCGCAGCAGCATGTACCCCCGCAGCTGGAGTGTATAATATCGTAGCGATCCGAAACTAGGGCAAGCTTATCAGTTATTAACAATTAAGCATTATCCCTATGTATAAAAAAACAAAGCTTCTCCTTGCGACATTTGTATTGCTTGCCCTTCCTACAGTTGGCTTTGCGGCAACAAATGACTTTACCGCCAACAGCAACATCACGATATCCGGAGTAACATTTGGCTCAATTACGGCTGATATGCTTATCTTCAGCGGCTCTACCGCCGAAAGCTGGCTGTTTAATAACGGTGCTTTTAGCGCCACTAATCCCGGATCGGCGTTTCAGGTTGGATCATCAGACAGCGCGGTTAAGTCTATTCAGGTAGCTTCGGGCGGGTCAACTCTCGTATGTAGTGAAAATACCACTCCGGGAACATCATACGCCACTTTGCCAACAGCATCAGGGACATACACCATAAACCCATCCGCGACTACCGCGTGCACGAGTTTATGTACGGCGCTATCTAACGCGGCTTCGTACAATGCTTTTCCGACATGTGGAGCGTTGAGTTGTAACGCAGGGTATAAATTATCTGGCTCGGGCGCTAGCGCAACCTGCGTTCCTGTCGGTGGCGGTGGGCCACTAGGGCTTTCAGGAAGCTGTAACGCAGGATATAAGTTGTCCGCTACTCTTAGCTGTGTTCCTGTTGTTAATGTTAATATAATCCCCGGCTGTATGCCCGGTTACAAATTTAATACAACTACGGGTCAATCTTGTAATGATAGGACAGCTACCTCTTCCACTAATGTTATACAAGAGGCTGGAACATCTGCTGTGATGCCATCCGTTTTCTTTAGGAAGAATCTATCGATAGGCATGCGATCTGCTGATGTGCGTCGCCTGCAGACTCTCCTTGCCTCTGATAAAGAGATATATCCGGAGGGGATTGTTAGTGGTTTGTATGGCCCACTTACTAAAAAGGCGGTTGGGAAATTCCAAATAAAGTATGGCGTTGTTTTGTCATCGAAGTCGAAAGGATACGGCAATGTAGGACCTATGACACGCGCAAAATTGCTAGTGGTTTTTGGGAAATAAAGTACTGTAGTCGTTCGGCTCCACAGCAAAAAAATTCACTTTTAAAAGTGAATTTTTTTGCTGTGGAGCCGAACGGTTTTGATACTATTCCACCTCCTTCAACTTCGTGCGAATCTCCTTGAGCAGGGAAGCGCGCACCGCTTTGTTTTCTTTGTCCGCGAGGAACTGGCACGCGGAGTCATAGCCACGGCCGATTTTCACATCGCCATAGGCGTATGAATTTCCGGACTTCTGGAGGATCTCGAATTTTTCTCCAAGCCCAAGAATCTCGCCTTCTTGCGATATCCCATGACCGTGGATGAGGTCAAACTCTGCTTGCTTGAATGGCGAGGCGACTTTGTTCTTGACCACTTTTACGCGCGTGCGACTACCGATGACATCGTCGCCTTTTTTGATCTGCGCGATGCGACGAATGTCGAGGCGCACCGATGTATAAAACTTGAGCGCTTTCCCGCCGGGTGTTGTCTCCGGATTGCCGAACATCACGCCTATCTGCATACGGATCTGGTTGATGAAAATGACGATAGTCTTTGAATTGGCGACGATTGCCGTGAGTTTACGGAGCGCTTGGGACATGAGTCGCGCTTGTTTGCCCACATGGTGCGCACCCATATCACCTTCGATCTCGTCTTTAGGGGTGAGCGCCGCGACCGAGTCGATGACGATGACATCGATTTTTCCCGAGCGCACGAGCGACTCCACAATTTCTAGCGCTTGTTCTCCCGTGTCTGGCTGTGAGATGAGGAGCTCGTCGATGTTCACGCCGAGTTTTTTCGCATAGTCAGGGTCCATCGCATGCTCTGCATCAACGAACGCGCAGATGCCACCCGCTTTTTGCGCCTCAGCAACCACATGGAGGGTGAGTGTCGTCTTACCCGACGACTCCGGTCCGAAAATTTCAACGATGCGCCCGCGGGGAAGTCCTCCCACGCCGAGCGCATAGTCGAGCCCGATGGAACCCGTGGAGATGGCGTCAATGCCTACCTTTGGCTTGTCGCCGAGCTTCATGATCGCTCCCTCGCCAAACTTCGCCTGAATGGCTCTAATGGTATCCTCGATATTTGCGCCCACCTCCTTTTTTTCCTTGATTGCTTTTTTTACTAAGGCCATAGTTTAGTTCTGTAAGTTTAATAAGGTTAATAAGTTCTATAAGTTTTCATTCCCCACATCGTGTCATCTGCCAAAAATAATTTTTAATTTCAAATTTTTAATTTTTAAATAAATTCTAATTTTCTAATTTAAAAATTAAAGCATTATTTAAAAATTAAAAATTAAAAATTATTTGTATGTCCGGCGTTGTTGTTGCCGTCGATACCATACTGCTACTGTTGGCTTGGTGGAGTAATGTTATTTCGATCTCCTTCTCCACCGTCCTTTCATATCGGTCTTTTGCCGTGACCTTTATTATATTATACCCGGGAGCGAGTATCAATCGACTACTGAAGTTCCCCTCAAGGTCAAGCGGTGTCGCGTCGCCGTTCACCGTGAGAGTGTTGATGTGAATCGCGCGCCCAACGATGGTGATGACGGGGGTTGTGGTGGAGAATCCGGTTTCAGGACTTGAAATGATAATGCGTGGTCCGCGAACAAAGTCGCCGAGGGCAAAATACGAGTAGCCGATGACGACTACGATGCCAGCCAGCGCGAGTATGTATTTTATTATTTTTCTGCCGTCCATGAAGTTAATTTTTAATTTCAAATTTTTAATTTTTAAATAAATTCTAATTTTCTAATTTTAAAAATTAAAGCATTAAAGCATTATTTAAAAATTAAAAATTAAAAATTTGAAATTGCGCGCTGTATGCCTATTGCCCAGTTTCACCCCCTGCTTTCTCCAGCACCTCCCGCGGCTTTGCTCCGTCACCAGGACCGATTACAGAGCGGTCTTCCAGCATATCCATCAGGCGTGCCGCCCGTGCATAGCCGACTTTGAGTCGTCTCTGGAGGTACGAAGTCGACGCCTTGCCCGCTTCCATGACGATAGCCCGCGCGTCTTCATAGAGGTCGTCATCGTCACTCTTGTCTTCATCAAACGAAGAGCTGAATATCGAGTCCCTTTCATTGCTGATGCTCCCGCTCGAGAGATTTATTTCATCAGTATCGGGAAGACCATCCGTCGGCAAGTTTGCGAGATACTTCACCACCGCTTTCACTTCCGTTTCGGACATATACGCCGACTGGATGCGCGTGGGCTTGGACATTTCACCCGATATATAGAGCATGTCGCCTGCACCGAGGAGCTTTTCCGCGCCCGATGCGTCGAGGATCGTGCGCGAGTCGACCTGCGATGCCACTTGGAGTGCGATGCGGGCGGGGATGTTTGCCTTGATGAGACCCGTGATGACATTCACCGACGGGCGCTGAGTCGAGAGGATGAGGTGTATGCCCACGGCACGGCTCATCTGGGCGAGACGCACGATGGCGCTTTCGAGCTCGCGCGGGTACGCCTGCATAATGTCGGCGAGCTCGTCGATGACAATGACGATATACGGCATCCGCTCCGGCAGTATTTCCTCTGTATCTGCACCCGCATTTGTTTTGTTGTTAGTTGTTTGTCGTCGGTTGTTTGTTTTTTTCAGCGCCGGCTCGAGCACATTTTTATGATACGAAGAAATATCGCGCACAGACTCCGATTCGAGGATGTTGTATCGTCGGTCCATTTCCTTTGCCGCCCATTTCAGGGAGAGAATGGCCTTCTTTGCATCCGTGATGACGGGAGTGAGGAGGTGGGGGATTTTATTGTAGAGGGTGAGCTCGACGCGCTTTGGGTCAATCATAATGAGGCGCAGGTTTTCCGGCGCATTGCGATAGAGGAGAGAGGTTATGATCGAATGGATGGTCACCGACTTGCCAGATCCGGTAGCGCCGGCGATGAGCACATGAGGCATCTTGCCGAGGTCGGCGAAGTAGAGTTTGCCCGACACTCCGCGGCCAAGTCCGAGAAGCAGATGTTTTGGTGATCCCTGAAACTCATCAGATCCAAAAAGTGTTTTCAAACCGACGACCGTCTTGATTGAGTTGGGGACTTCGATACCGACGAGCGACTGCCCCGGGATTGGTGCCTCGATGCGGAGCGGATGTGCGGCGAGCGCGTACGAGAGCTCGCTCTGGAGTCCCACGATGCGCGAAAGTTTGACTCCTTCGGCTGGCTTGAGTGCGTAGCGGGTGACCGATGGTCCGATGGAAACCTCGTCCATCTCGACCGTGATACCGTACTGTGCGAGCGTGTGCTTGATGATGTTTGAATTCGCCTTGATGTCGCCCACGCCCGGCTTCCCGCGGTCGCCTTCAAGGATAGAAAGCGGGGGAGGTGTGTATGCGATGTTCATCACTTGATTGAGTGGCATCCCCTCACCCATCACCGACTCTGTTATTTTTTTCGCGATAGTCGCGACGAGTTTCGGCTTCGCTTCTTCGGTCCCGAGGTCCGACCTTTCTGCCGCACCGTATTTAAGGTAGGTCCTCTGTATTGCATCTGCGTCTCTGTCTTCGTTGTCAGTTGTCAGTTGTTCGTCGCTTTCATCGCTGCTCTTTCTCCAGAAAAGTAATGATGAGAGCGATGGTCGCGTATTGAACATCACGAGGAATGAAATGGCGAGAAAAGCAACAAGGAAAAGTGTCGCGATGTAGGTGTCAAAGAGCTTGATGAGAGGGGATGAAACGAGCCACCCGAGGATGCCCCCCGCGTCGCCGGAAAAGATATTCACGAGACCGAGCGTTGAAAAAAGAAAGAGGAATGCGCCGATGCTTGCCGTCATCGCAAGGTTCGGTCGCGACTCGCGGAAAAAAGAAACACCGAGGAGAAAGAGGAGAGTAGGGAGAGTAAAATATCCGACACCGAGCAGGTACTCAAATCCGCGGTAGATCTGCGACCCCATCATCCCGCCATAGCCCCATGGCGCGACCGAAAAAAAGATGCCGATTACAAAAAAAAGTATCGCAATGACACTGTGCCGAGTCCCGTCAGAGATGCCGTCAAAGAGAGAAGCTCTGCTGGTAAAAGGAAGTTCTTCTTTATGGTTTTTGCCTGTTTTTTTTGTGACCTTTGTGTCAGCCTTTTTGTGCGCGCTTATTTCTTTCTTTGCCATATAAATATCCATATATAGTAACAGATATAACCTAAAGATTAAAATGTGAATTTTCTAAAAGACAATTATAATCATTGACTTATATCAAATGTCCTATATAATATAGCAACCAAGTTCGAATCATTTTATAAAGGACGAATAGCCCAATAAGGGACACTTAAAGGACATACTATGAACAACCCAAAGGACACTCAAGGACAAGGTCTTGTAACCTCGAAAACTTCAAGCGGGATGGATGCTTTCAGTATTACCCTCTCAAAAAAGTGCGAACGGCTTGCGACCGCAATCTACCTCGTTACCAACTTCCTATCGGACACAGAGCCACTGAAGTCGCGCCTGCGCACCCTCTCCATCGACTTTGTTCGAGACGCATCGTTTGTCCGATACGGCGGTCAGGCGACCGAAGCGAATGTCCTTGACGCTCTCCGCACGAACATCGGCGAAATGCTCTCGCTCCTCGAGCTCGCATTTATCGCAGGCCTCGTTTCCGAGATGAACTTCACTATTTTGAAGAGGGAATTCGTTTCGCTCCGCGACTCGATCGATATCAAAAAAGCGTCTCGCGAATCCCGCACCGACACTATTCTCGGCGACAACTTCTTTGGTTCGCCGGAGCTCCCCGCGAAGGCGACTTTCGGCGTGTCGGAACCCTCATCTCCAATGTCCGACCTTGGGCGTACTCGCGAAGGTCGGACCTTTATGCAACCCGCAAAATTTCCCGCACCAATGTCCGATAGAATGTCCGATAGAAATACAAAAGGACACACCCCCGCACCCTCCCCACTTTCCACTTTCAACCTTAAACTTTCGACTGGCGTTACCCCATCCTCCCGCGCGACCACCGACATCGCAAAAGAAAGCAGACGCACCCGCATTTTAAAACTCATCAAGGACAATCGCGAAGTAGCGATAAAGGACATCGTCTCGCATTTTCCCGACCTCTCCGAAAAAACAATTCAGCGCGAGCTCGTGTCATTGTCCGATAGCGGTGTCCTAAAGAAATCCGGCGAACGAAGATGGAGTCGCTATGCATTAGCATAAAATAAAAAGGACAGCTGAATATTTCATGTCCAGGACACGAATCAGCTGATTCGAGGGCGGTCCTTTTTATTTTATCCATTGATGGACTTTTGGCTTGTTTTTTGCTATCTTATACCCGTGGGGATTGGCGGGTATTGTTATAAGTATGTATTTACTTTCAACTTTACACTTTCAACTTTCGACTAGTTTGGAAGTTATCCACACATATACTTTGCAGGTTTCACTTGCATTATATATAATAGATATAAGTTCAGTATGCGGAGAAATCCGCGATGCTGAATTTAAGCGTAACAAATTGTTTGTTACTAAAGAAAGCTCACGGCTACGGATAGATTGCAAGCACGGAGCGAGGTCATTGAAAACTAAATAGGAAATCGCATCACACAATACGGTGCATTTTCATGTTTCCTCTGACTTCGATCCGAGCGGTCGAAGCACTACCGCATGACCGACAAAACGACAGTATTATTAGTCACGAAAAAGCTTCCTCCCTTGTGGGACACGAGCACCCGAAGTTAGTCTAAAAGTCAAAAGTCTATAAAGTCCATAAAGCAGATGCACCCGCATTTACTTTGTATCCGTATTGACTTTCGACTTTACACTTTCGACCTTACGACTTATTTCGGGTCCCCCTGTCCCGCAAGGGAAAAGCAAAACGCGCGAATCTCCTTGGCATCTATTTATTAGTTAACGCCAACGGTTCGCGGGTAGGTTAAATTATTAAATTATGAATAAATTTATTTCATCAAGGTCTGCAAAAATCGCTGCAGGTTTGGTAGGAGTTGTTGCTGGGTTCGCAATGATTGCGACTTCAGTATCAGCTGCTACATTCACAACAAACTTGAAGCTAGGCAGCACAGGTGCTGATGTCAAGAATCTTCAGATTCTTTTGAACGAAAGCCCTGACACAAAAGTAGACGGAATAGGAGCAGGTTCAGCAGGTAAGGAAACTTCTTACTTCGGACCCGCAACGAAATCCGCAGTTATTAGATTCCAAAACAAGTACGCATCAGACATTCTTACACCAAACGGTTTGACCGTTGGTACAGGTTTCGTCGGTTTGTCTACTCGTGCAAAGTTGAACACCATGGGTGGTTCAGTTGCAGTAACCGGTATGGTTCCTGGCTGTTCCTCACTCGTAGGCTTTAGCCCAACGACAGGCCAGTCATGCGCAACAGGCGCAGTAACAACTTCAATCCCTGCTGGATGTACTTCAACAGTTGGCTTTAGCTCAACGACAGGAGCATCATGCGCAGTGACGGTAGTTACCCCTACAGGAGCAGGCCTTTCAGTTAGCGCAGGCACACAGCCATCTAACGGTCTTGCAATCGCAGGTGCATCGCGTACAGCTTTCACCAAAGTTACTCTTACTGCAGGATCTTCGGATGTTGTAGTAAATGGTATTACGGTGGAGCGTTCAGGACCAGCGGTTGATGCAGCGTTCTCGGGCGTCGTTCTCCTTGAACAGGATGGAACACAGATCGACATTGCAAAGACTTTTGGCTCAACACACCAGGCTATCATTGGTGGCACATTTACTGTGAAGGCAGGGACTTCAAAAACCCTCACCATCGCGGGTAACATGGCAGCAGCAGCTAGCCGTGCAGGGCAGGTGGCATCTATTACTGTAGTTGCGGTTAACACCTCAGCAACAGTTACAGGAACACTTCCTATCACAGGCGCAATGCACACGATCAATGAGTCACTCACAATCGGTACAGCAATAGGCGAGACATCCTCGTACAACCCTTCGGCACAGTCAAAGGATATCGGTACAACAGGATATAAGTTTTCCGCTGTTCGTTTGACAGCTGGTTCAGCTGAGGATGTTCGCGTGAAGTCAGTTCGCTTCTATCAGGCAGGTTCTGCTGGAGCAACCGATCTTTCAAATGTAAAGATCTATGTTGACGGTACTGCTTACGACACAACAGTAAGTGGCAACTACTACACATCGAACTTTGGTTCAGGCATCGTGATCGCAAAGGGTCTTTCAAAAGACATTTGGATCGCTGGTGACATCACTGGTTCGGGTTCATCGTCTCGTACGGTTGACTTCGACATCCAGAAGAACACCGATGTATATGTAACAGGCGAGACATACGGACAGGGAATCATTGCAGGAGGTACAATTACCACTGCGACTCCTTCGTTCAATGGCGTAATCACAACGATTGCAGCAGGTACAGTAACTTCAATTCAGAAGTCAAATACAGTTGCAGCACAGAACATTGGAATCAATGTTTCAAGCCAGCCTCTCGGTGCATACGAAGTTGACATGAAGGGTGAGGCTGTATCAGTACAGTCACATGTATTCAATATCGCTAGTACCACTGGTAGTGGCACAGGTCTCTTGACAAGTGTTTCGCTTTACAACGCGAACGGCGCTGTAGTTGCAGGACCAGTAGATGCTGTATATGTTAGTGAGTTGGTTCAGTCAGTTACATTTACTGACACAATTACTTACCCAGTTGGAAAGAGCACCTATGTCCTTAAAGGTAAGGTTCCTTCAACTATTGGTAATGGTGGAACATACATTGTTACAACCACTCCCTCAACACAGTTTACAAGCGTAACAGGCCAGACAACTGGTACTACGGTTACGATGCCAGCAACGCTCGTAACAATGAACACGATGACAGTAAAGTCAGCAGCTCTCGCTATTAGTGTTTCAACACAGCCTTCAGCACGAAGCGTTGTTGCCGGAGCACAAGCGTTTGAGTTTGCTCGTTACAACCTTGACGCAAGTCAGTCTGGCGAAGATGTTAAGTTGGCAACATTCATTGCTTCAACTACACTCGCTACAGTAACAGCTTCACAGCTTTCAAGTTGTGGACTCTATGATGGTGCTACGAATGTTACCGATGGCACCGCTATTACATTGGCAGCTGGTGACAATACATTCACATTCAATGCTGGTGGAATCGTTGTAACGAAGGGCACAATGAAGGTACTCTCATTGAAGTGTAATACTTCAGCAGGGGCAACTTCAGGTTCCATCAACTGGGGCTTGACGAACAATGCTTCTACATACGCTGGTGCAACTGGAGTAACTTCAGGTGCAACAGTTGTAGAAACAATGACTGCTTCTTTCGGTCAGACAATGTCCGCAACAACAGGTGGCTCATACACTGTTGATGTTGATTCATCTGTTCTCTACGGTCTAGCTCAGGCTGGTACTACGGGAACGACCCTTGCTAAATTCCGCTTTACTGCGGGTGGCACAGAGTCAATTGATTTGAAGCAAATTGCTTTCGAACTCGGAAACACTGCATCAAACTCACCTGCTGATCTTGTAAACACAAAGGTAACTTTGTGGAACGGAGTTACGCAGATTGGTACAGCACAGTTTGGGACAACAAATCCTGACAACGCTACATCTGCAATCCTCTCACCAGCACCACTTATCGCTTTTGGCGAGTCAGTAGTGATTACGGTGAAGGGAGATTTGTCAGCGCACAATGTGAACGAAGGAACTCCAGGTGCATTCCTCGCTATTACCTACGATGGTAACAACAACGGTGCTAATGGCAACTTCGCAACAGGCGTGGATTCACAGTCAACGATTACTCCAACAACTGCTGATATCACGACACCAGGTGTCAGAATCTTCAGAACAGTTCCTTCTTTTGCTGTAACAAGCAATGGTGGAACAGGTACACTTATCGCTGGAGCAGACCTCTACAAGTTTACGGTAACCAACCCAAACAGTAGAGATGTTGTATTCGAGAAGTTCACCTTCTCAATCGCTACTTCTTCTTCAGCAGTAACAGGTTTCACCTTGTACGGCGACGGAGTAGCATTCAACACTACACCATTCACGACCGCCGGTGTTGAAGGAGCTCCTATGGAAATTCTAGCTAGCGGTACTTCAAATGCACAGATCGTTGCTGCTAATAGCACAAAGACCTTTATTTTGAAGGCAGCTACGGTGCCTAACACAAGTACAACAGTTATTGATTCAGTAACTCTTGCTCTTCTTGCGGACACATCATATCCTTCACTTGCAGGATTGGTGGGCACAGTTGCAACAGTTGAACTTGGTTCTGCTGACACAGATAACATTATCTGGTCACCGTTCTCAACAACAACTCCAGTTGCTACTGCGGCTACACAGCTTAACCTTGACTGGACAAACGGTTACGGTCTTCCTGGATTCCCATCCAACACCGCATTCCCTGTTCAGACATGGACAAGTTCAAACTAGTTAGCTAGTCAGAAACGAGAAAAGTCTCAAATAAGTAAATCTCCTGATTCGAAGAAAATATTCTCGATCAGCTAGACTTATACGAAACTAATCTCAATTCAAACTCGATGCGAGTGCGGTCAAAGCTAGCCAATTCCATTGCTTCTGAGAATATCTCGAACAAGGTAAGGTCAAGCCAAAATCACTCTCAATTCAGCAAAAGCCCCACCTCCCGCAAGGGAAGTGGGGCTTTTGCGTGCACCCCCCAGAAACCCATATATTTTACGAAGGCCTTGCCTTCGTAAAATAAAGGACTCCGTAGTCTTCGCAAAAAGCGTTATACCGTGATGCAAAGCGCGATACCTATAGAATTTACGAAGGCCAATTTACGAAGGCCTTGCCTTCGTAAAAACATTAAATATATTGTATACTTTTGTTTATGCTACGGAATATAGTTTTTTCGATTGGTGAATATTATCATCTTTATAGCCGGGGGACAGATAAGCGTATTATTTTCATGGACCACCATGATTATCAGCGCTTTAAGGCTCTTTTGTATGTTTGCAACAGTACTAATTCGGTGGACATAACCAAGCATTTTCGCGAAGGCGGAACTTTTGAGGAACTTTTTGAGATTGAACGCGACGATACGCTGGTAGATATCGGGGTATATTGCCCAATGCCAAATCATTTTCACCTTTTGGTGCGCGAAAAAGTAGAGGGTGGAATTACAAGGTTTATGCATAAGCTTTTGACCGCGTACGCGATGTATTTTAATAAGAAAAATAGTCGCACGGGCTCTCTTTTCGAGAGTAAATTTAAGGCGAAACATGTCGATTCTGACGAGTATTTGAAGTACAATTTTGCATACCAACATCTAAATCCGGTAAAGATCATCGATTCGGACTGGAAAGAAAATGGTATTGCTGACCGTGAGGCGGCAAAACAATTTCTTGTGGAATATGAATACTCAAGTTACCCTGATTATCAGGGGGTGGTGCGCACCGAAAACAAAATTCTCAACCGCAAAGCGTTTCCAGAATATTTTACCACTATAAAGGATTTCGATGCTTTCATTGAGGAATGGTTGTCGTTCGGTAATACCGAGTAAATTTACGAAGGCAAGGCCTTCGTAAACTTTAAAAAGTTATCCACAGGGGTTTTATAAATTTAGTGAGTGTTTAGATTTTTGTCGCCTTGTGCGTGGTACAATAAAGGGAATTATGAAAAATTTCAAGGGTATGAAAGCTTTTTTAAATTACTTGAAGTATGTAGTTCTGTCCCTTTTGATACTTTTTGTTGGATTACTAATCATTCCGAAAGCGGGATCGACGATATTTACGGACATAGTAGGGAGGATAGACCCAATGATGCCGTATACCCTTTTGGTTTCTGGTCCATGGTCGGTAAGTAGTTGGATGGTTGTTTTTGTCGCAAAACTTGTTTTTATCTGGCCGTTTATTGCGTTTATTGTATGGGCGGTCATGGATAGCAGAAAGTTTAAAGCGCGGGGAATAAATACTCGCCCATTTCTCTGGGGGATAGGGATGGTTTTCCCGCTAATTCTTGTGATTTTCCCTATTTATTTTGCGCAACGCAATATTGCTTGGTGTAAAAAACTTAAAGAGAGCAATCCTGAGAGCACCCTTGGCGACATAAAGTATAAAGGAAAGTTAAGTTGGATGTGGAGAGGTTTTAAAATATTGCTCATATCTTTTATTGTCCTATCTTTTGGAGTGGGCTTGCTGACGCAGTTTGGAAGCAAAAACAGAGCGATTGCAGATTTCTTTGTTAACCTAACCCTTTCCAATTCTTGTGTTTCCGGAAAGAGCGGTTGTGACGAACTTCGCCCCTTGCCCAAAATACTTCAAAATAAAAAAATTGTTTTTAATGAAGATACGAGTATTCAGTTTGACCCACGCTACCGACCTGAAATTGGATTGACTGATCTTGATGTGCTTGGCTCTATTGATACAAATTCACATAGGTCCATTCAAGATAATATAGTAGACCCGAGCTTGAGAGAACGAGGGTATTTGGCGGAAAGAGAGTATAAGATAATAAGGGCTGTGTATCATTATAATTGTTCTTACTGTGTTGACAGCGGTGATTATGCGTATATTGTTCTGGAGGACTCGAAAGGTAATAGGTTCAGCTCGCTTCTTAGTGATTTAGACTTTTCAACAGATCCGGCGCAAGATGTCCCGTGGGATGAGCAGCTCCTATACGAGCTTGGCAGGGATGGTGAGTTGGGAAAACTTGTAGATATTAGATCAACGATGGCGCAATAAAGAAAATCATATGGACACAAATACAAAAATTAAGATAGAGAAACTGTTGAAAGTGACAAAATGGACGGCAATCGCTCTCTTTGGGTCATTTGGGCTACTGGTTCTTTTGCGGATTCCTTTTTATATTCAAAATAAAAAAACCGATGAGCAGGTGGCGAAAATTCACGCGACGAAGCTTACGATGGATGTCGTAATGGGGAAGAATTTGCCGCCGGATCCGGGGACGGAAGCGGACAAAACCGTTGCGGGTATTGATGCAAATACAAACGGTATTCGCGATGATGTGGAGCTTGCTATTTTTAAGGAGTATCCGAATTCGGCGAAGACGAGAGCTGTGCTTTTGCAGTATGCGCTTGTGCTCCAGATGGAGGTCACACAGCCGTTTAATGAAATAGGGAATGTGACTGAGGTTGTAAGGGAGGAAGATAGAGCAGATTCCTGTGTTTCTGATACCCTAGTGCCAGGAAATCCTGAATCAGGGAGAACTTATGCTGAAGTAAAAAAGATTGATGTGTATATTAATTTTATAAAAAAGGTACAATTTAATACAGACGAAAGAAAAAAAGCAAAAAGTAATTTTTACGAAAAATTGAGAAGTTTTGGACCGCTTGATGAAGTTGCTTGTGATATTGATTTGTCTACACTTCCTAATTAATTATGTTAAAGGCGCACTATAAAATATATGGAATAATAGTTACTGTATTTATATTACCACTGATTTCATTTGCTCAGGTGAGCGAGGTGGCTTGTTCAAAAAGTGGATACACCGTCGTTACAATTAATGGTATTTTCACAAAAGAAGGAAATCTAGGTGGTGATGATGGTGCTGAAGCAAATAGAATAGCAGTTAAGCGTTTGTTTTTGCCGACATATAAAGGAGAGCCATTAACTTTTAAATATCTCTACAACCCAACACACGGGCTCCTCGACCTCACTGATGTCGCAATCCAAAAAACATTTGAAGAGGTCGATATGCAGGACCCTGACTTTCTTAAGATTCTCAACGCTGCAAGCACGCAAGTGAAAACCCAGAAAGTCCTTGTCGTCGCTCATTCTCAAGGCAATTTTTATGCCAACAATCTTTATGAAACGGTTACAAAAAGTGGTGATGTGCCCGAAAAATCAATTGGTGTGTATAGTGTTGCGACACCTGCAAGTTATGTAGCTGGGAACGGAATATATCGTACTTCCTCCACTGATACTGTCATCAACCGCGCAAGAAAAGCACTACCGGGAACATTTTTGCCGGCACACGATAGTATCAATTTTAAAGAATCAGATGATTCTGGTAAAGGTCATGGATTTCGTGAAATATATTTAGAATATCGTGGTGAGGAAATTAAAAGAGAAATAGAAGAGTCTTTGGGGAAATTATCAATTGATCCAGCTCGTTCCGAGAGTACGCTCTGTATCAATCCACCAAAAGCACTTTCAACTATTGAAAAAGTAACCAATACTGTTGTTTATCCAGTTGACGCTACTATATCTGTTGGCGCAGTTGCTCTTACTGCAAGAAAAAATGCAATCATTGATTTTGCGATATCATCGCTCAAAAAAAATATACCTGTTGCAATAGGAACATATAATGGTGCTGTAAATACTGCGGTTTGGTCATACGACACAAGCATTGCCGTCGCCGTATGGTCATATGATACAACCACCGCGGTGGCAAAATTTGTGGGGAATACCACGGTTGCGGTGTCTTCAGCGGTGTACAATGCGGTCACGAATTCGTTATCTGGCGGGAAACTTGCAAGCAACAACAGCGCGGCGGTGATCCTCGCGACACAGTCGGTGCAAAATTTATCATCGGTAAATGCGAGTAACAACAAAGTATCAATTGTTTCGGCAACGGCCCCTGTGAATAATCAACCGTTGTCTCCGTCACCTTTAGCCCCACTGCAACCACAACCGCAATCACAACCACAGGCAGTTTTCGTATTTGAGCCGAAGGTGCAGGGCGATACAAGTGCGCCGAAGCTTGTGTTTGTGGGGTCTTTTCCAGTTGGTGGCGGGGCGACGATGCCTCAAGTACTTGGCACGCAGTCAACAGCTTCAGTGGTGGACGAAGTGGCGGTAGCCGTAGGGGGCGGGGCTGGTGATGTGTTGACCGCGCCCGTACTTTCCTCACCGCAATGCGCGCAAACGCTTGCCACCGACGGATGTCTTCTTGCGACAACGACGGTGCGTTTTGAA
>ERZ1292630.2830-Hain-H41-02um-R3-2830-length-15682-cov-8_pt1 | contig 15682 bp, 7 predicted proteins | sample MGYA00564408_ERZ1292630 | MGnify/ENA primary metagenome ERZ1292630 (study PRJEB36523, sample SAMEA6512641) | groundwater metagenome | collected 2019-01-08 | study: AquaDiva: Metagenomics assemblies of 32 groundwater samples | reverse complement strand
GTTTGACCTGAACATTGCGATGAACGACAAGACTTTTGTTCGTCTCTGACCTCGTGAGCAGATTGTCCACTCCCGCTATCCTTTGGTATCCTCATTGCGGATGACCTACCAGGCAAAGCAAAGTTTAACCGGAACAGTGGCGATGAACGACGAGAACATTTTTGTTCGTCTGTGATCATCGTAAGTGCAAACGTCGCTCCACCTGTTCGCCACTCGACTGTGAGTACAACTACACTGCTCCACCGCGACGTGAAATCCCTAGATCCAACGGCATGATTCTGACGGAAATTGGGCCTTCTGTAAGATTCCAGTCCGATGGTCCCCCTCATCTCCGTCCGCGACTGCGCGACGACTCTCCCACTTTCTCCTTGTTTTCACTCCATTTCTTCTTCTTTTGGTTTTCATTTGAAGAAGATAAAATAACACAGCATAATATGTGCTGTGTGACACATATGAATGCTTATGGAGTATGTGGTGGATGCTAACGGAGCGCCGTTGATACTTCTAATTTGTGCCAACTCAGCGCTCCGTGTGTTGTCGCCTCTTCACACACGCACGTCCCCTTCCCGAAGCCGCCACGCCCCCCAAACGCGGAACAAACGTTCACGACGTCATCACACGACGCTCTCTGTATTTGCGATCGGAAACCATCTCCGCATAGTGACGTCGCGCCAATGTCGTCTTCGTCCACAAGACACACGCGCAGCAGGCTTCTCGCTGGAATTGTGGAAGAGTGTGACCAAGGTCGTCAATCCTCCGTGACGATCCGCCGCGTGGTATGGCCTTGGCTGCTGCTCTCCGGGGCCCGTCGCCGCCATGAAACCCCACGAGGAAGGAGGGGGGATGGCAAGTCGGCGCGCGCTTCCGCCGTGCCGCCGATGACCTCAACCGGCGCGGCGGCGGCTGTTTCGTTGCTCGAAGTGCCGCCGCCCCTGCCTCAAGAGTGGTTTGACGCCGCAAACGTCATCGCGCCGCGCGTGTGCCCGGACGACGATGCTTCTCGTGGGGCAGCCGTCGAACATGCGTCGTGTCATTCGCAGCCCTCGAAAAGCGGCTCTCGAAGACCTGGAAATGAGGGACGAGCATCGAAGGAGCGATGGACCTTGAGGCATCTATTCGCACTGAGTCACCTATCGCGCGCGGCCGATGGCTCGATCGTCGCGGCCATCGACTTGCCTAGCGCCCCTTCAGGTGGAGGCGGAGGCGGCCGAGCAGGAAGAGCCTCCGTGCCCGCAAACTGCGCCCTCAGTGTGATGATCGCCGACGTGAAACGCAGCTTCGTCCATTGGCAGTCGCGGCTCCAGCATGCGGAGAAGGCGTCTTCTCGGCACCGATTGTACCACTGGCGGGCGGCGCTCATGCAACTGATGCTTCGCGTCCTCGTGGCCCAGCCGTCTTTGCACTACTATCAGGGCTATCACGACGTGGCGTCCGTGGTGCTCGTGCTGTACCGGGGCGACGTCGAACAGTCATCCGCGGTGTTGAAGCGGCTGACGTCCACGCACTTGCGTGTGTATTGCGCACCCACCATGCGAGCGGTGAGCCGCAGAACGGCCGCAGTGGCTCAAATTGTTGCTTCCGAGCGACCTGACTTCGTGCAGCGCTTGGATGGGCAGGGTCTGTGGTTTCCGCAGGTGTACGCGTTGGCGTGGCTCATCACGTGGTTTTCTCACGACGTCTCGGACCCGGCGGTGTCAATGGGTGTGTTCGATTTCCTACTGGCCGCCGGAACGTCCACGAACGAAGGCGCTACAACTTCCAGAAATCGAGGAGAAGCAAGGTACGAGGCGCCGGTAGTGGGGGGAAGCGCCAAGAAGCGGCCGCGACGTCACCGATCTTTCGCAGGCATTTCCACGAAGGAGGTGGACGCGAGAGGAAGCGGCGCGGAAGCACCGCCGCCTACTGACATTGTCGCGATGGCTGGTGCCCCCCGGGAAATATTGCTTTCCGCCGCATTGCTGCTTCGATTCGCGGATCAGCTGTTAGCCTCCCTCGAACTGGGGGAGGGAGCGACTGTCGGAGGGAGCGACTTGTTTTCCGTAATCAAACACCTTCCCAAGCTCGTCACGGTGCACGACAGCGGCGACGAGGAGAGTCAAGTGGAGACCCGCTCCGTCTTGGGATCATCTTCTTGTGACACCTTGAGTCAATTTGGCCATGGCCATGGCAGGGGCTACAAGCTCGACGAATGGTTCGCGGACGCACTTGCCTTGGGACGCCGGTACGACGCGAGGGTCTCGCGTTTTCTCGCGGCGCCTATTATTGACGGGCAACAGGACGAGGATGTGGCTGTTGGGTTTGACGAGCTGGAGAATGAGCGTCGAGCTCATGATGGGGACATGACGACACAGTGCGGGGAGCCAAAGGACGCTGCCGATCCCGAGGCACTTGGCTTGATGGCCCTCGGCGATTCCCCCACGCGGAAGAAACGTGGGACACTGCGTGTGTTGGCCCAGGTGGCAAGCCTGGCGGCCACGTTTGTTGTCGCCGCTGCGTTTTACAGCACCACGATGGCGTCCGCGTAATGCGACGTTCTCGTTGCAACCGCCACTCACAATCGAATCTGCAGCAAAGAGGGACGCCCTTACGTGACTCGCCGCCTTCCCATGGCTCTTTTGGGGTTTTTTTTCCTATCTCTCCACTTCCCGTGTCCGTAGTGTGTCGTTCCACGATGTTTCGCTACTGCCGTCGCTTCTTGCAGGCCGCCGATGAGCCGCTCGTCAAGGTGACTCAAAAGGGAGCGGTGGCGCTGCTAACGATGAACCGCCCGAAGGCTCTAAACGCGCTCAACAAACCGATTGCGGCGGAGCTAGCAAGCGCACTGAGCCGTCTCGAGAAGGATAACTCCGTCAACGTCTTCGTGCTCACCGGCGAAGGCCGCGCCTTTGTCGCCGGTGCGGACATTAAAATGATGGCCCCCACGAGCTTCGTGGACTGGCAGCGGGAGGACATGTTCGCCGACTTCGAAGTCATGCGCACGCAAATCAAAAAGCCCATCATCGCCGCGGTCAACGGCTTCGCCTTGGGAGGGGGGTGCGAACTGGCGATGCTGTGCGATATTATTCTCGCCTCGGAGAAGGCCGTGTTTGGGCAACCGGAGATCAAACTGGGGACGATCCCTGGCCTTGGGGGCACGCAGCGGTTGACCCGACTGATCGGCAAGTCGCGGGCCATGGAATGGGTGCTGACCGGGAATCAGTACACGGCCGAAGAGGCGGAACGCGCGGGGCTCGTCAACCGCGTCTACAAGCACGACGAGCTGCTGCCGCAAGCGCTGGCGATGGCGGAGACCATCGCAAACTATTCTCGCGTCACGGTGGCACTCGCGAAGGACTGTGTGAATAAGTCCCAGGAGACGTCGCTCAGCGAGTCCTTGGCCTACGAGAAGCGTTCCTTCCACGCGACATTCGCGTCGGCGGACCAAAAGGAAGGGATGAATGCGTTTATCGAGAAGCGCAAGCCCAACTTCACGCACTCGTGAGCCACCACAGGAACGCGGGAATGGGAAGAGGTTTGGCGCCAAGACACGTCTTGTGTTAAAAGAACGAAACTCACTCGTGCGCCTATGAAACACCAAAAATTCGATCACACATGATTTATTATTGTTTTGCAGAGCACATGGTGGTGGAGGGTGGCTTTGAGCCCCCCTGTGTTTCTAATGCAGGAGATCGATCCACGTCTCCACGCAGCGGTGACGGGACGAACGCGTCCCTTCCAGTCCCTTCCACAAACAAAAAAGTCTCGTCTTGTTTGTTGACGACATCCGCAACCTAATCGAAAAATACGTTTTCGTTTTCTATGTCTGCCGTACCACACGTCCCATTGTTTAAAAAATAGAAGGGAAAAGGCTTTTAACTGTGATCGCTTTCCTTCCGTCACGTGTCATCCGGAGATTTTTAAACAAAATTGGCGGGCCAAAAAGATCGCGCACATGTCGTTCTCCTACCAAAGTCGAGAGCAGGCCAGGGGTGCGCACACCCACGGCGAATCACAACAGGCGTTTGTGCGCAGCGCGATCCTCGATGACGTGGTGACGATTGCCCATGTGTTTTCCAAGCCAGTGCTTCACGACAATGCGATCCAAGGATTGCCCGTGATGCCACCCGCATCTCACATTTCCGATGGAAGGGGTCTTTTCGCCCCCTCCCACGAGGATCGGTCTCAGCGGCGATCGCATCATTCGCTGGACGATGCTTGGGTGTGGGACTGGACGCCGCTGCATTTCGCCGTCGATCATGGTCAGCTGGAGGCCATCGCCCTGCTCGCCGCACGCCATCCTGAATGGATTTCCGCCGAGGATCGTGATGGATGTTCGCCTCTGTGCTGGGCCGCGCTTCATGGCAACTTGGTCGCCGTCCTGATTCTGCTAAATTACGCCCCAGCCCAAGCATTCGACTGTCGGCGTGCCGAGGCGATCGCCATCCGAAGTCGGCATGGGGCGCTCGTGGACGCCTTCGAGGCCTTCCGACACCATCGACAGCAGGCCCCTTTGCTCGTGGATGGACGGCGGCTCGTCGTAGCGCGCAGCAGTGGTGATCTGCAGGCGCCGCCGCCACCGGCCAGTCCGGGTCGTCGTCCCCAAGTCATCCCGGTGATGGAGCACCTTGTGTTGCCCAACGAGACGTTGCTCTCTATTTTAGTGAAGTACGGAACCACGACGCACGAGCTTCGCCGGTTGAACGCGGACCGTCCGCACGCCATTCAGGTCGACCGCGGCACCGTATCCGTCGGACAAGTCGTGCGTGTGCCGATGCGGCTCCGAACCACCGTGGACGACCCCCACCATCAAGCGACGACGTCAGATGGCACTGAGGAGCATTACTACATTGAGCATGACCGGAGCGAGGAGGACGAACGGTTCGCTAACATCGATGAGGATGCCGATGAATCCTCCTCGTCTGGGCGCGGGCGAACGTTGGCTCGACGAAATGGAGCTCCGTTGATGAGCCCCATCTCACTCGCAAACGATGCGTCCGGCGAAGGCGGCTCAATGGCATCGGGACAACGCGACGGATCCAGCAAGAATGACGGCAGCACCAACAAGAAGAAAATTATCACGACCACGACGACGACAACCACGACGACGACCACGCGACGACCAGACAAGGTGAAGCCCTCGTCGGACAACCAAGCACTGGATGCCGTGCTATCGGACGACGAAGAGCTGCAATTTGGAGATGACGACGAGTTCGCAGATGCCGACGACGGGACTCACGATGATTCCTTGTTAGAAGAAGGCGACGATCTCGACGAACGACTTCAACGACTCCGCGCGAAGCGACAAGAAAGGCGCCGCCGCCTGGTGGACAATTACGAACAGCGCCGCCGTACGCTTCAAGAATCCGCCGACAGTGCAGCAGATGAAAATGAGCGAAAGGATCGACTGGCGGCTCTCGAACGAGAACGCGTGGCGCACGAGAAAACGGTGACCCTTCTGGACGAAGAAGAACGCCGACGTGAGGAGCTGTTGTATCAGCGTCTGCGAGACCGGGCTGCGACGGCGAGCGATCGCGAACGCGAACGAAAAGAGAAGCACCGGCAGGCGATCGAAGCGTTCGATTCCGAAAGCGCACGGCGTGATCAAGTCTTGCAAGATGAAATTGAATCCGCTCGCGAACGACAGGATCATGACTTGGCCAAACGGCTCGAAGAGGAACGAAGCCGTAAAGTCCAACAGGACCTCGACATCAAACGAGAGAGGCAACAAGAATTTGAGCGGCGCTCTGCCGAGCTCGCACGCCGATCCGAGCAGCAGGAAAAACGGCTCAAGCAGCTGTCGCAGCAACACGAGCGTGACGAGGCCCATCAACGACAGTTGGATGATGCGCGTCGGCAAGGGGATGAAGCTCGCTTGCAACAGCTGCTCAAGCAGGAGGCCGCGCGGCGCGAGTCAGACCAGCGCTCGTGGGAGAAAGAGCGCGCCGATGAGCACGCTGCTCGCTTGAGCTACACCAATCGTGAGGCGCAGCACGCGCGCGACCGGACGGCCTGGCTCGATAGCCAGTCCAAGGCGGACGAACAGGAACGCATTCGCATGGAGGCACTTCACGTGGACCAAAAGAAGAAGAGCCAATCGCAGCTCGAATCCGCCATCGCCGCGAACGACGTCGAGAAGGAGAGGGAGGCTCGTAGGCAGCTGGCAGACCTGGACGAAATGGAAAAGCGTCGTCGCGAGCGGTACGACGGGGAGGAACGTCTGAGGCAGCAGCAGCACGAACGCGAACTCCGGCGCCAGACAATCCACTCCTTGGATGCGCAGCGAAAACAAGAAGAGCGGAGCGAATACGAAGCTGCGTCTTCCGATCGACGCGTGAAGGAGGACGCTGCCTTGCGCCGCTTTCAAGAGCAGGTTAAGCGTGAAGAGGCCGAACGGGCGCACGAGGCCAGCCAGCGAAAGCGGCAAGCGGCGGAGCGCGATGAAGCCATTCGGGCCGCGGAGCTTCGGGGAGATCGATCGCGCGCCGAAACACTGATGTTGGAGCGAGAACGGCAGCAACGCATCGAAGTCACCCGCGCTCGAGAAGTCGAACTCGCCGATCGGCGACGCCAAGAAGAGTACGAACTCGAAATGACCAGCATTCGCAAAGCGAGCACCGCCGACGGCCGATTGAGAATGAAATCAACAGACACCGACCGCAATGCGCAGAGGGCCAAGTACGAGGAAGAGGCGCGGCGTCACCGTGAATGGAAGCGAACGCAGCGCGAACGGGATCAGCAAGCGTTAATCGATGAAGCCCAAGCCCGTGGCGATGTGGCGCGAGAGCAGGCCCTGCGCGAGCAAATGGAACGGGAACGGCGAATCTCGGAAGAAAGCGACCTTCGCGCTGCCGAAGCCGAAGCCGCGAAGCGTCGGAAGTTCGAGGCCGAGCTCGATCGCCGGAAGAAAGCGGCGTCGAGCACCGAACGGCGACAGGCCACTCGTGATGAAAAAAGTGCTGAAGATGCGGAGAAATGGGAAGCACTCATGGCGTTAAGACGCCAGCGCCTCGAGGCATCCCAACTCGAATACAGTGACAAGATGGACCGCGCGGCGGAGGATCGTCGCGTGAGGGACGAGCTCAAACGCACCAAAGACGACGAGCGGCAGCGTCTTATTTCTGAGGCCCGCGCCAAGGGGGATGCGCGGAAGGAGCAGGCCTTGCTCAAGGAGGCTGCGTTCCACCAACGGCAGCACGACCTGGAGGAGAAGCGGGCGCAGGAAAAGGAGCGAGCCTTGCGTGAGCACCACGAAAAAGAAATGAAAAAGTTGGAAATGCAAGCAGAACTGAAGAACATCAGTGCCGATCAGCGCAGCGCAGCTATTCCGGCTCGGCAGAGCTCCGTCGCCGCTCGGGATGCAAAACGACGCGAAGAATTAGACAAAAAGCGCATCGCCAGGCTGCGGGAAAAAGACGCCGTGGCGGCAGCCGTTCTCGAAGTGCAGCTGCAAGCGGCCCGGGATGAACGTGAGAAGCGCGCCGCGGCGCGACAGGCGCCCCGCGATGACGCCGCTTCTAGTAGCGGCAACGACGATGACGCCGACGCGAAGCGGCTTGAGGCCAAGCGACGAGCCGCCGTGGCGGCCGCTCGCAAGCGGCTCGCCGAAAAAGCGGAGCGCGATCGTCTCAAGCAAGAGGAAGAGCGCAACAGACGAGCCGTCGAAGCTGAAAAGCTAGCATCTACCAATGACGCGAAACGAGCGGACGATGACTTCAAAAAACGTCTGAAGGAACTCCGGGAATCGCATCGACATGCTGACAGTGCCAAGCGACAGACTCAATCTCCTATCCGTGCGGGATCCGGTGACGCCGCCCACAGCACCACATCCGTGGTCGATCGGGAAACGAAGCTTCAGCGCGCTCAAATAGCCGCGGATCGTCGTACCCTGGACGAAACGCAGGCGGTGCGTGATCGATCGCGGGTTGAACGCAGTGCGTCCCTTCGGCGCAAGGATGCCGAGGATCTCAAGCGCGACGAGGAGCGCAAGGCGAGTATCTCGTCGAAGCAACGTTTTCTTCTCTTGGCTCAACGCAATGAATTGGATGATTTGGAACGCACTCGTCGTCGAGAATCGGCCTGGGCGAAACTGGAGTCAGAAAAGCGGCACCGCAGCGAATTGGTCGAACGTGAGCGCCAGGCCGAAATCGCGAGGCAGGAAAAGGCCTTGGACGAGCTTCAAGCGAAGCTGGATAAAGTACGCCAGGAACGGGAGGCTCTGATCACCGCTCCACTGCCCGACATCGTCCCTAGTCCAGGCACGTCCAAGGGCCAACCTCGAACCCCGTCACGTTTGGAGCGCCGTCTGCAGCTGAACGAATCTCAGCGCCGCTTTTCCGACGCCGTTCGCTATCGCAATGCGTCGGCGCTGACTGGTGGGGACTCGTCCTACGCCCTGTCTGGCCGCGCAGCGCTTATCCGTAGGCTGCGACTTCACGATTTCACCTCAACTGGCGGTCGCTGGCCACTACCCTTTGCGACGGAAGCGGCCGGCGACGGCGTGATCGCCTCGGTCCTTCCCGAACCATTCAACGCAAGTAGCGGCGGCTGCTCTTCCTATGCGCTCGGCCAATCCACGATGACCTCGCCGTCAAGTGCGGTGACCGCTTCCGGTGGCACGCTTACGGCGCCGCTTGTCGTGTGCAATCCCAGAGCCGTGCTCATTTCGGCCTTGGTGGGCACCACGCCATCGTCAGGCGACGACTCAGGGGGTCATGGGTCCCCGAGTTCCGTGAGTTTGTCCCTGTTGGGGTCCCTCCTTCTCGTGTTGGGGTACGACGTCACGGTACTGAGCGCGGCTCCCCTTGGCCTTCACGGCATCGCGGCTCTACCCGGCCGCGACGAGATCCTTCGCCGGCTGTCCAATTTACCAAAAGACAACACAGCGGCCATCGTAGCGGTTCAGGGCACTGTGGCAACCGGCGCCACCGAACGTCAGGCTGGCGACCTCGCTATCACCTTGCCCGACGGCTCCCTCGTTCACGTTTCGGAGCTCAATGCCGCGCTCGCTCGGCCGCCGACGTCATCACCCGCGGTCCTTCTGATCGACGCGCAATGGGGCAGCGGCGTTGAAGGGAATTCCTCCTCCCCTCCCATGGTAGGCCTCAGCGGCGTGGCCGCGCAAGTGCACTGGCTCCTGACGCTCCGACATTGTCAGGAACCGTCGACGAGGAGTGACGCGTCGTTCCAGCTGTGCCACGCGATCGCGTCTTTCATCATCGCCGCGCAGCCTGCGGAGCCCCTTGCGTCGTATCTATTGTGGTCCTCGCCAAAGGCGGTGAAAACGCCGCTTCTAAAGCCCCGATCCGCCGAGGGGGGGTCTGGTCTGGACGGCTCGAATCACAGCCAAGCTGGCTTTGGTGACAGCTTCACGTCTGCGGTGGCTGCCTCTTCGCCACGGCCCTCGTCCGCCTCGAATCACGCATCTTATCTGTCGCATTCCGTTATCGTCGACGCCCCTACCACGGGCGCAATCACTCTTTCGGTCGGTAGTTTGCTCGATGAAGCGTCTCGCATCGCCCCTTGCGTGAATGGCTCCGCCCCGATCGCCTCCCGTTCTAGCTGGTTTGAGTACGTGATTCCCGACTGGGGCGAGGCGCCGCTAGCGACCTTTCAGCGCAGTGTCGCCGCACAAGCGTCCGCCTTCTTTGGGCCCCGCGCGATTCACGCGTCGCTGCTTGTCCAGATGGACTTTTTCGGGACGACGGTCGCGAAGGAACATTACCACGATGCGGTGATATGTTCGTCGTCCGAACTCAGTGAGGTGCTGAACCTGACCGTTCTTGACACCGCGGCTCGCGATGCAACCTCTTTCGGCCTCAGCCTGGATGCCCCTGCGTTCGGCGAGGCGGCCCATCCGGCGCCCCGTTATCGCCTAGCGTCGCCTGAGCACGATCCCAGTGGCTCCGCAATCGCCAAATTCGCGGAAGATTCCCAGGCCGAAGCTCACCTTCCCGTTCATCGTGTGTGCACGGTTCACGTGCAGTCCATTCCGGGCCCAAGCGAGGATGCGGCTGGGGAGGAAGACTACGAAGACGCCGACGATCCCTTCGCCCGTTTCGACGCCACCGCCCAGCTCATCGATGTGCTGGCCCTCGAAAGGTACAGCGTCACGTTCATCCGCGCCGACGGCTCTGAGGATGCACAAGCTGCCGCGTTGTTGGTCGGGAAACGCGACGCGACGTCCGATGTTCCACGACGTCTCGTTGCCTTGGCGTGCAGCGACGCGCGGCGGCATTATGACCCGTCGGTGGTCGCCACCACCGGGTCTTTCGTCCCCGGGCGTCTTCGTTACGTGCTGTGTGCCGCGTTCCACATCCCGCAGCTACTCTCGGCGATGAGTGCCATGACGCAGCGTGCGAGCACCGAGGCGACCGTGTACGCCCAGAAAGCTCGACCTCAGCGACGCCAACGCCGTGGTGCCTCGCCCGATAGTGGTGCCCGCCGTGTCGACGGTTCCGTGACGGCGATCACCAGGGTGACTGTCGACGTTCCGGTCGCCTTCACCGTTGCCGCTCAGCGAACGCATCGCGGCCGCCAACGTTCATCATCATACGCACCAACCGATCCCTCTGACGGGGCGGCATCGGCGGCCTCTCCGTTGTTGCACGTCTTGCGATTCCTCCGAACCATTGACACTCGACGTTTCGCGGCAACAACCGGTGCGACGAGCGATGCCGCGAACGACGGCAACGTCGTCGTCGATGGAACGGAGCTGCTGAGGAAGAGCGGCTATCAACGAGTGACCTGGGAGTCCGAGCAGGTCACCGTGAGGGCGAGTATCGTCGCAAATTGCATTGCGTGACGCCCTTTTTTTCCACCCCTTCCTTGCGGTGGAGTTCCCACCGACACACTCACACATACACGAAACGCGCGAAGTGGGTGACACATTTGTATCGAGAGACGGAGGAGGTTTGACGGGTGTGGGGAGCGGGGAGGGGGGGGTGTTCTTCTTTCTGTTGTGTTGTGCGTCCGTTCAGTGGTAAACAACAGCGAAATGGCTGGTTCGTTTCTACCGATGGATGGACGTATTTGTATCGCCTGTTTTCGTTTCCTGTGCTTCTAGTTCTAAAAAGCAGAAGTTTACGTACGGCCCGCCGTTTAACGTATATCGTCATCCGCAACGGGCAGCAGCTGCACCCAGGTCCCTGATGACGTCACCTCGCGCCACCGTCACTCGGCCCACCACCTCTTCGGCAGCGGTGCAGCCGCCCCTGTCGCCGGCAGACGCAGCGGCGCGTGAAGAATTCACAAAATACGTCATCGAAGTGACCGATTACCAACGCAAGGAAGTCGCGAGAAGAGTTGAAAAGTTAGCCGCGCATCAAACCAGCGGATGGGCGTACATGATTGCCTGCGTGGCCTCCACCGTGAGTGGTGCGTTAATCACGATGAAGATGTGGGGCCCCAGGCACACGTTGAATCACAAGGTCTATCTGCTGCGGCCGTTGCCCCCTGCAATCGGGATGGGGGTCTGCACCTACTGCGTGCTCTACCACGGCCGTTTACTGATGATGAAGTTTCGCTTGTGGTCCGTCATGGAGGACTTTGAGTACCAAGTTAAGAAGGTGCAAGCGCATCACGTCGTTGAAGGGGCGACGCACCTGGCCTGGATGCAGTTCGTGTTGGACCAAATTCGGGCGGACAAGGCGCCGCAGCTGGACATTGCTGCGATGAAACGACGGCCCGTGTTGCTTTGAAAAAAACGACCGACAAGCCACAGAGACGGAGGCGGAAGTCGCCGCGAGGCCGAACCATCTCACAAGTGATGTTGACCGATGTGGTATTTCGTCGGCCTTTTTTTGTTTGCGAAATTTCAAGTTCGTCCACGGAGTGTCGTACAAACGGAGGGGGTGGGGGGTGGTCCCCCTGAAAACCGCATGAACGACATCTCCCCCCCGCCTCTGTCCCTCCTTTATTGTGACTCCGTTCACGACTCTTTTATCAACACCCCGATTTTATCTGTAACTCACACACGACAAAGGGGGCGCAAAAAAAAATTGAGTCAAAAAGTGGGAGTTGTGATTACCTCTCTTCGGATCGATCTCCTCGTCTGGCAACTCACCTCATCCCTTTCAGACACAATATGCCGCGGTGGTTACTTTCCTCGGCGCTGCGCCGGAAGGTGTTCCCGAGGTGCGAGCTGTCGGGCCTTTCCGGAAGACGAAGACCACCGTTCCTCGGCACGGAATCCCCCTCCTTCCCCTCAACAAATGCGGCACTGCTGCCACCACGGCCGCGGCGAGACCTAGCGAGTGCCATCGGCATGCATCACATCAGCAACATCAGCAGAAGCACGTCGTCGTCAGCAGGAGCCGCCACGGATCGAGCGGACTCGCCGCATCCTCCTACTTCGCCTCGCTACCTATGGCATCGGCTGCTCGGCGGACTATTCGGCCTGTCATTATTTCCCGTCGCCGTGTATCTAATTGACGGATACGATGGCGGCCGTGCGCCGGCGACGACAGACCATCCGTTGAACCCAGATGCGGGAGGGGACAAAATAGCTGGGAGCGCCCGGGTCGTCAAACTCGGAGGAGCGTTCACGTTGGTCGATGCAGCCACGGGCGCGACGGTCACACACGAGGATGTGTTTCGCGACCGCTGGACCTTGTTGTACTTTGGCTTCTGCCGGTGTGCGGAAATTTGCCCGAATACGTTGCGGTTTCTGGACGACGTCTTGTCCGACCCGCGTATTCCCCGTGACCGCGTGGCCCAGCGGGGTCTGACACTCCGGGAGCTGAAGGCCCCCTCTGCGGAGGAGGCGTTGTCCAACCCGTCACTTCTGTCCGCCAAACCGGAAGGGGCGCTCCTTCCTCAGCTTGGCGTCACCTTCGTGAGCGTCGACTCGAGAAGGGATTCCGTCGCGGAGATCAATCGATTTCTCGCGCCGTTTGGAAAAGGGACCGTCGGGCTGACGGGAACGGCCGCGCAACTCATACAGTGCGCCAAGGCGTGGCGAGTCTATTTTAGTTCGCCGATGAACGAAACGGAGGAGGAGCGACTGGCGAGGGAAGCCCGGGGCATCGCCACGCTGGAGGAGACCCTCGACGACGCGACGTACCAGCTGGACCACAGCTCGGCTGTGTACTTGGTGTCACCAGATGGTAAGCTGAGGGACTTTTTCTTCCGTGAGATGGGCAAAGCGGCCGTGGTCGACAAGTTGTTGCTCCATCTCGCCAACGCCTACGGCCTGGATGATGACGACGCTCCAAAGTGATGAGCAGCGAATTGGGGGGGCGAAGGGACACTCACGAACCGTTGGCAAGGCTCGCAGACGCACTCGCGCTGTCCGTCACCCCCAGGGCATAACGTCGTCAACACCTGAGTGCTGAACGCCTTCGTGACAGCAGACAACACATGCACCACACACACGGTGAGCTGTTGTGGTGTCTCTTGTAATAGCCAACAGGTCCACGTGGCGCGCAAAAAGGCGTCACGCGCATTCGTCTAATATTATTTCCTCTATGGGCATGATGTCTCTCCGCCGGCACGTCACGACCTTCACGTGTGTCATCGCGATCGTCGCGGCAGTTGCCCTCGTCGTCCCTCGCCCTAACACGTGGCCACTTTTCCGCGGGCATGACGTGGCAAAACATCGCGTGATGTCCATCGGGTCATCACAGCGCGTGTCAGAACATTGATCTCGTATGACCGTGGCGGCAACAAGCAGTGGACGTAGACCTCTTCGACACTCCTACCGCAAACATTTCGGCACTCATCAGCGCCGGACACACTGTTACTTGCTATTTTAGCGCAGGTTCGAAGACGTTCTGCGCCATTGCATGGACAGGTCCGGGGAGTGGTGGCTGAACATCTTCAACACCTCTCATCGGGCCGTCATCGAGTCCATCACGCTCAGTCGCATGCAGCTAGGCGTGCAGAAGGGATGTCAGGCCTTTGAAGCAGACAACGTGGATTGCTACTGCAACGGCAATTGTCTTCTTCAATTTGGACAACGCCACAGGATATGCGGATCAACTGCAATAAGTGGCTTGCAAATACTGCACACGAGCTCGGTGCCGCGATGGGGCTGAAGAACGATCTCGGCCAGGTTGGCGACTTGGTTGACATTTTCGACTTCCACATCGACGAGCAGCAGTGTCAGCAATACGATAGGAATGCCAAGCGCTGTTGCCTTTTCTCGATGCAAACAAGGCGATATTTCAAGTCGAGTATCACGGCGGGAGCAGCCCGGGCGCGAACAGCAGAGCGGGGCGCGGCAACCAATTGTTTGTGACGCCCCCCTGACCCGAGGCCAGATCGCCGCGCTCCTATGTCGGGCGGGCGTCGAGCCGAACCCGGGTCCGCCCTCCGGCGCGGGGTTGCTCGCCCGCGTTGAAACGATGGCCGGCCTGCTGGCCCGCGTGGTGGCGCACCTTCACCTGGACGCCTCCGCGGCGGCGCCGCCGGCCGCGCCCGAGGACAAGCCTGCCGACAACGACGACGACGCCGCCGCGGCGCCCGCCGGTCGTGGCAGGGGCGCGCCCGCGACTGCGGTGGCGCGCGGATCCGGCCGAGGTCGCGGCCGGGGCCAGGAGGCAGCCTGGCAAGAAGTGCCGCAGCGCGTTGTGCGGCCCGCATCCCCCAAGACACAAGGACAGAAGGCGAAGGGGGGCGCGCATGGAACCAAGACGCAGCGACCGGCGGCGCAGCAAGCGCCGCAGCCGAAGTGCTGGAACTGCAACCAGCCCGGGCACCTGCAACGAGACTGCCCCGGCAGCCGGCGGGCCGCGAGCGGATCACGAGACCCACGCAACGCGCAGCCGGCAGACCCACGCAAATCACGCCGTCGCGACCGGTCCAAGAACCGCGAGCCGGCGGCCGCCCCCGCGCGACGCGGCAGTTCGGCGGAGGCGGAGGGTCGTGCGACACGCCGCAACACGGCGAAGGACGCAGCCGCTTCATCGGAAGGAGCGGACACAGTCGCGACGCTCAGGCGCGAGCTACGCAAGTCCCAAGACGCGCAGGACTTCCTGCGCGCACAGCTCGACGCTGGCCGCCAGCTTGGCGAGTCGGAGGCGACGGACCGCGCCGCCCTCTCCAGCGACCTGGCGGATCGCGACCGCGCGGCGCGGGCCCTCAACCAGCAGGTGGGGCGGCTCACCGCGCAGATCAGCGAGCTGCGACTCCGGCAGTCCGCGGTGGACTCTTCGCTCATGTCCACCCGCGAGGAGCTGGCCGGTGCCCGAGCCGAAGCCGACGCGCAGTCCATGGCGCGGGTGCAGGCCGAAGCTCGGCTGTCGGAGCGATCGAACGGAGCGCCCGACACGGCGGCCCGCGACGAGCTGCGGCGCATGCAAGTCCAGCTGCAGACCTCGATGACGGCACACGCGAAGTGCCCATCTGCGATGGAAGTCGCGACGCTTCGGGAGGACCTCCGGACGTCGCGCCGCCAGCACACTGGAGGCCGCGGCATCACCAGCGGAACTCCACCGCTCGCGGGAAGCAACGCGCACGGCCGAACGCGAGGCACACGAGCTCCGCCTCGCGCTTGCCGACGCCAACGCACGGCTACAAGCCGGGCGCGAGGTGGCCCCCGGGGAAACCCTGGTCGAGCTGCAACGCCAAGAACTGCGCATCAAGTCCCGTGTGCTCGAATTGGCTGCGATCGAACCACGCTGCATGGATTGGTGACGCCCAGCGTCGGGCTGGTATGCGTCGACTTTTCTGCGGCGTTTTGCCGCGTCGACTTCGACGTCGCCGG
>ERZ1292630.2829-Hain-H41-02um-R3-2829-length-15683-cov-7_pt1 | contig 15683 bp, 3 predicted proteins | sample MGYA00564408_ERZ1292630 | MGnify/ENA primary metagenome ERZ1292630 (study PRJEB36523, sample SAMEA6512641) | groundwater metagenome | collected 2019-01-08 | study: AquaDiva: Metagenomics assemblies of 32 groundwater samples | reverse complement strand
CCCCCCCCCCCCCACGTCGCGTACAAAGGGAAAACGCACAAAACGCACGCAACGAGTGCACTGTGATCCGGTTGACGACCGATGGTGCGCCGCGGTGGAATTACGAGTGCGCGAGCAGGAAGGCGGCGTGCTCCATGACGTAGTGGAGAATGGCTCTCGCCTTCGCGACGGGGACGCCAAACTCGACTAAGTCGCGCTCGGTGACCGTTGCGCACACTTCCCCAGCGCTCGTGGCACCCAGCACCGTGTCGAAGAGCTCACCAAGGTCGCGGCTGGGATGGGAAGGACGGTAGCCGGACATGCGCGTGAGCCAGTCTCCGAACTGGTGCACCTCGAGGGTGTTAGAGGCGGGCGCTGCGGCCGCGGCCGGGGCAGAACGAGGCACGGGAACCGCCCCGCGCATCGTCAAGGGCTGCGGTCCTCCGCCGAAACCCCCAGTTGACTTCGGAGGCGCCACAGAAAGGCCGCGTCCAAATGTCGGTGCGTTGCGCCCCGCGGTCGCCGCGGGGTAGTCCTCGATGAGGTATTCACCACCACCGCCCAACCTCAACGTGTCGACGTCGTCCGTAATTGTCATGCGGCCGACGCCACTCGAGACCGTCGACGTCGTCGCGTCGCTCTGAGTGCTCGTGCCCGTCTCGTTCACCGTGCCCGTCCCCACGGACGCATGTTGGACGTTGGCGCGCTCGGTGATATGCGCCTGTAACTTCTGCCGGAGCCCGCGTTCGCGCGCCAATTCTTGTAGCACCAGGGAATGCTGTTCCTCGTGCAAACGGGTCAGCGCGGCGACTTCCGCGTTGGCATCGGCGATCTCCTCGCGCATGGTCGACACCACGTCCTGCAGCCGACGCACCTGAGACGTCAAACGGGCGTTTTCTCGCACGAGGGCTTGGTATTCTGCGGCCGAAGGGCCGGCCGCCGTCGACGACCGCGATGGCGATGTGACGCGGTGCGACATGCCCCCGCCCTGTAGATTGCACGGCGAGCACGGCCTCTCCCAACTGTGATACTGACAGATACACAACAAAGAAGAAGAAAAACACAACAGACAGATCCTTTTCGCTGCAAAGTCGAACTAGAGGGATTCGTTAATTTTATGGTGTTTTGGTTGAAAGGTCAAAAGTTCGAATAGACGAATCCAAGGGTCGTGACCACCGCGCCGGCAATGTACAGGGCGCCGTACCCCTTGGACCGGCGCAAGATCACGTCGGCGAGCATGGCCGTCGGCGTCGTCAAGGACAAGCCCAAAGTGGCCACGAGGGGCGACGTCAAGATGACCGACTTGGCCCACAAGACGTCGCTGAGGTTCGTGCCGATCATGCCGTTGACAAAGAGCGGGCCCCAGACCTTAGCAGGGGGTATTTCGAACGGTTCGACGCCCGCGAAGTGCAACAGGATGAAGCCTGGCCACATCAGCACGGTGTTGATAATGCCCACGAGACCAAAGGTCATGGCCATCGAATAGCGTCGCTCGTCCGGCAGACACCACTTGAGCACCGTCGTATAGGCCGCGTAAAAGAAGGCGGAGATGAGCGCCAGCGCATCGCCCTCTGCCGTCGACTTGCTGTCGTGACTGCTCTCCTCGTCACCTAAGGCAACGGCGACGGCGCCGGCGATCGACAGCAGCACCGCCAACAGCTTGAGCGGCGCGCAGAGGCGGTGTCCTAGGAGCGCAAAGGACAGCACCAATGTCCAAATGCTACTCGTGGTAGACAGGATGGTGTTCGACGATACCGACGTTTGCGCCAAGGAGTAGTTGAACAGGACGTTCGCCAAGAACCAGAGCGGACAAAACAAGAGAGCCGCGTGTGCCAAGCGCCGCAAATCGTACGGTGGCTCCTCCTCAACGGTGCCACCTTCCCCGGCGGCGGCCGCAATTATTGTTGGGGTGTTCCCCGGACCGTCTACCCCGCCGTAGATTCCCAGGGCGGGCGCGCTGTCCGCTGCCGCGGTCGGTTCGTCGTCATCGGCCCCCGAGGCGGCGGACACCACCGAGACGTACACGTGGGAGATCATCACCGACGCTGCGGCCGCCGCAGATCCTCCGCCTTCGCCTGAAGCGGCGCCCGCGAGACCGCCGCCCCCTTCCGCGGATCGAAGAACCACCTTCGACTGCCTGGGATGCCGCCAGGGCACCTTCCGCCAGGAAGGGATGAACAAATACCCCACGTTCCACGACGCAAACGTCATCGTGTTAAAATACGTGAGAAAAAACGGCTTCGAGAAGTGCATCGATCCGAAGATGACCTGAATCCACTCCGACGCACCCACCCAGATGACGGCCACGATCAAGATCAAAATGACGCCAAACGCGTATCGCGTCAGGTGGCAGCCCCCGCAAGGGAAGCGGCCGTCTCGGTGCTGGAGGGAGTTCTGATCGACGATAGGCGTCGTGTCGGCGCCGTCGGGGTCCTCATGGGTCCTGCCAAGCTGCGCGACGACGGCCGGTGGATCACCCCCACCCCCCACTGCTGATGGGCTGCTGCCATCCTCGTTTGCGGCCGAGCCCTCCTGTTGTTCACTGCCCGTCGGTGGTGAGCTCATCGTCAGTGCGGAGGCGACCGGTTGCGTCGTGGCGGTCGTCGGCGCGGCGGTCGTCGTGGTCGCGTCGTGGTCGCTCATCGGCGAAGGCTGTATTTCTGCGAGGCTGGTGCTGTGGTGATGGTCCGTGTCACTCGCGCTCCGGTGCATGCGCCGTGGTGGTGCGAAGGGGTCTGCGAGGACACGAGCGAGCCGCCCGACCAGCGCTGCCCCTCTAGTCTGCGCACCGGACACGGCTGCCGTGGGAAGCCCCCGAGTAGATGACGAGGATGGACGTTGGTGTGTCGCGTGGAAGGGCAGACGTTACGTTCTTCACGGTAACTCCACTCGACCAATTCCGGTCCTCCGACCCGTCCCCCGTTTTAACTGATGTGCTTTGGGCAAGGGGGAATGAGCAAACGCCGCCACACAACGAACGTTAGCACAAAGTCATCACCCCCCGCCTCCCGAAATCCTCATTTTGCTGGCCTCCCCGAGTCCGCAGGAACGATGGGTAGCGGGAAAAAACAAAACTATCTGCCCCGAGACGTTTGCTCGCTGGGTTGGTACACGACGCTACACGGCACACACATCACGAACGTTCTAGGGTTTCGCAGAAGAAGACGTTCCCTCGGCGCGTTTTGGTCATTTCTACAGGTACAGCGCGCGATCGCTGACTGCCAAGAGAATCACTACGGGGTGGCGTCGGTTCTACATCCAAACGGGGAGGGGAAACACAGGGAGGGGGGGGACGGCGAGGGGGGCATTGAATCCTCTATCTCCCCCCTCCCCAGCGACAGGAAGGGTGAGAGAGTGGGAAAAGCGGCGATGAATGGGGGTATTGGTGTCCCCCCCCCCCTCTGGCACTCTGGGAACTCCTCGCTCTACTACTTTTGACATTAAAAAAAGAAGAAGTTAAACGTGAACCAAAACCTTGTTCACCCCTTTCTACATGTGACACCACGCCAACGCAGCGCATAGCAGCACGAGGCTAAGAAGCTGACCGATGCCTCCTAGCGCCGTGGCGGCGGAGCGGCCCTTCGTGGGCGCGGGAGTGATGGTTATCGTTGGCGCCGAAGGGGGCGTCGCGGGTGTGACCGTCGTCACTTTGGTCGTTGCGGGGGCCGCTCCGCCGCCCGGCAGGCCGAGAACGACATCGAGATTGGCGGTGTCGATGCTATATTTGACGAAGCGCGGGTCGCTCTTAAGCGCGGCGACGATTGCGCCGATTCCTTTGCTGTAGAAAAGGCCGACGTCATCTCCCTCGGGCACTGCGCCAGCGGGGATGCGGAAGCTGACTTCTACTTGCAATTCGGTTGGCGCGTCGGCTTGGGGTTTCATTCGTTGCCGAGCCGCGGCCGTGGCAGGGCAGCGGCATTGGCGCACCCCATCGGGACAGGAAGGCTCAAAGGGCGCGATGCACGCCTTCGTGGGTCCGCAGACGCTGCCCTGCAGCATCGTTTGATAGCCGAACGTCGCACGAATGACCTCGCAGTAGGTGGTCACGATCCACGCCGCTTGAACGGTCGGCCACGCGCTGATCACCGCAGCCACTACGTTGGCCGTGAACTCCGCCGCATTGACCTCGGACAACGAGCTCAGCTTCATGGGAATACGAATAACCGGGTTCAACTGGACCAAGAGGCTTGCGACCGACGTGGAGGCAGTGCTGGAGGCCAAGATAATCGGCAAGGTATCAACGGCTTTCAGACCGTCACCGAGGCAAGGATTGGACGGCACCGAGCTCGAAAGGCGGGGACAGAACAAGGCCAATTTGAAGGCACCGGTCACGTTGCCCTTAGGCGGTACTAGCCGGAAGCGCACGACCCCCGCTCCGTTTACCATGTTCGTCAAGAGAGGAGCCATTTGATCCGTGGAGGCGTCGACCAAGGTCGGCAGCGTGCTCAGCTGGACGCTGCTATCCGCCGGTGTCAGTCGAAGCCCTAGAACAGAGGAATCGCCGAGCACCGGCGAACCCGCCTTGTCGACAATCGCGACGGTCATACTGTAGGCTCGCCGCCCAAACAAACTGAGGAACACCTGACCGTTGACCACCGTGGTGTTGGCTTCGGGGACGGCACAATTCGTCGTGGTGCACAACGAGGGGCCCACGAGAGACGGAAGGGCGAACGCCGCGGGCGTCTGGATGATCGTTTCCACCGCCGCCGACGTCGCTAGCTCTCCGTTGTCGTCGCGGAGCGACACGCGGTAGGTCCCATCGCCGCCGGTGAAGTTGAAGGAGAACTGCGTCTCCCGGAAGCGCTGGTCCAACGCGTTGAGTCGACCGCCGCTGTTGAACTTGAGTGGAAACGGCGACGGCAGCGGATCCACGACGACCTCGGCGAAGGAGTCATAAAAGCCACCGTCCAAGTTGGGAATGTCCGGGTCGAATGACACGAGACTATCCGGAACGGAGTCGGCTGCCCTCGCCACGTGGATTGTCTGCACGTTGTTCGTCCTACCGGCCACGAGGTACCGCGGGGGCCGACTGTCGGGACGGAATGACAAGGCGTTCGCGACAATGCTCACGGCCACTTGCTGCGACCATCCCGTCGCATCGACGAATGGGTTCATCGACCTACCTTGAACGCGCAGCCGCAACGCTGGATGCGGCTTCGTGAATACTACGTTAAAGCGGAACTGGCCTCCAACGGCGTGCACGGCATTGGTCGGTCCGGTGCTCGTGAGTCCCGTCACGCCGTCCGCGTTGCTGTTCACCACGACGCCGGCGTAGTCCGTAGAGGACTGCGACACGGCCAACAACGACAGCCGCGTAGCGTCCTCTTGCGAGTCCCCTCGGCACCACGTGCCTGTGGAGTCCACCAGGCGCACCAAGAAGGGGTACGACACGCCCGTGCTGAGCGACGTCGAGGTCATATTCGTCACCTGGAAACGGAACGGGGTGCACACGGTGACCGTTCGCGTCTCCGCCTGAACAACAGTGCCGTCTGACCGTTTTGCGGTTAGCTCCAACGGACACGTTTTCGTCGTGGGTGTTGTCGCCGTCGGCCAGCTTAACACCATCGAGGCCTTTCCAGAAGTGTCGAAGGTCACCTTGGATGACGGGGACATCCGCGGCGCGGAGAGGCAGCTGATACCCGCCGTCACCGTCAGAGTGCAGCCATCGCAAGGGCTGTCGTAGAACACACCGGCAACGGTGGCACGCGCTTGCAGTTCTAAAAACTGGCGGCGCCCGGCGACGGCGTACAACGGGCCGGGAAGGCTCTCAGCCACGTTGTCCAGCGCGGTCGGTCGTACCCACAGGGCGGCGGTGGGCGTCGGTGCGGACACCAACACTTCTACTGACGTGGTACACGATGAGCAGCCTCGCTCCCCTGGCACAGGGGCATACGCAAAGGTAATGACGCAAGTGGAGGGCGACGCCTTGACAAACTGAAACGTGGCGTATCCCAAGCCGCGGACGAGTGGTATCACAACGGGATTGAGGTCGAGGCCCAAGCAGGTCGCCGAGGCGGTGGCGGTCACCGACGTGGTGTTGACCAAGGCGGTGTAGGCTGGGGTGAGCGTCGACGCGCCGTTGACTCGGCGGCCTAGTGCGATAGGGACGATCAGCGGGGTTAATGTGTGATGGGTGAACCGAGAGATGGGAGTCAAGAGCGACAGATCCGGTGACGACGTGCCGTCCACGACGTCGACGACAGCGCGGTAGCGCGTGGCATTCGTCGTCGAGAGTCCTGCGGATGGAATTGAGAAAATGGGGGTCAAGGCGCGGATGGGGTGGCTGAACGTGACCGTCATTTGCGGCACGATGCCGTTGACGGCGGCTTGGTCCCGGGAGCTGACCACGAGGCTTGGGTCCGTCCCTCCTGTGGTGATGGTGTCGGCGGCCAAGGGGAAGCCTCCCGCAGACTGTCCGTCGGCGGAGAGGACCACGGAGGCCGCCGCGGCCGTGACGCGGCATTGGAAAGGTAGGTAGAACGAGCAGTCGGTGGGGCCACCGATGGTGACGTCCACGAAGCCGCTGTCGTCCGCGGCGTACAACGCTGCCGTAAGTAGCGACGACGAGATGGACGAAGATAGGCCGGACAGGACGACGCTCGGAGACATGGTGCGGACCCGGAGGTGCGTCGCCGTGGTGGCAATTTGAAGTGGCGTGGACGCGGCTGCGCCGCCATCCGCGGATGTCAGTCGAAACTGGCATAGCGCGCACGGGCCGCTCATCGTCACGAGCCACGTTTCCGTGGACCCGCCGAAGGTGGGTAGGAGGATGCTGCGCGCCCGGCCACCATCGCCATTTGCGGGATTTGCGACGTCGACGTAGACAAGCGGCGAAGGAGCGATGGCCGCGGTTGTGCCCACTCCGGCGCTGTTCGGGCCGACGTACCACGTCGTGATGGCGAAGGGAGCACGCGTTCGGGCGATTGGTGCAGGGACTCCGACAACGGCGCGAAGCGTGCCGACGGTCGTCACGGAAAAAATGGTCGTGGCAGCACTGTTCTTCAACGTGATCGTACCCGTCCCAATGACATCGCCCGCCGTGGTCTGAATGGAATATTGCAGATCGACTTCGCACGCCGCGCAGGTTCGTTGAAATGCAAAGGAGAGCGTCGCGCGTCCGGTAGCGACGGCCAGTGTCCACGAGACGGCGTGGCGGTCCTGGTTGCTTTGCTGCGACGATAAACGTAAGACCCCGCCATTGCCGTTCCAAATGGCATTCGGCTGCGGGCGGACTCTGTTGTACGCGCGAACGGTCGCCGTAACATCCGTCCGCTTTGACGGTGCGTACACGGTCCCCACGAGTGTGCCCAGTTCGACTTGTACTGAGAGGGTGTCGCCAACTTTCGCGCTTGACGGCAGCGCGGTTGCCGGGGAAGTCACGACGACCGCATTGGGCGGTGGTTCGTCGCGATCGGACCGGATGGAAACCTGCCGTGAGCGTCCCACGAGGGCGGCAGGCACTTCCACCGTTTTGGACCACGCGGACGTCGACGTGGTGGACGCCGTGAAAATGAACTGGCAGTTTTGGCAGGCTGTCGTGGTCGAGAGCCAAAACACGGCACGACCGTTGACAATGGGTTGCGCCGCGCCGCCTACGACGACGAGATCGCCGCCGGTGTTGCAACCAGGCGCCGCCTCCTTCGAGACGGTCATCGTGCCAGTGGCGAACACACGGTTGCCGAAACCATCCGCGACGTCGACGACAATGGGGAACGGCACGCGAGGTCGCAGGTCGTTGGCGACGTAGCTGAAGCCCGTGGCCTGCAACGTGGCGTTCGTCAGGTGGCCGTCGTTGGTGGCCGCGGTGAGGTACGTTGGCGGGTTGAAGCACTCGCTCGCATCCGCCACGGGGCGAACGACGACCTTCGACGCAAAACTTGACGGCCTCCAGGCGACGGCGAAGCTGCCTAATGTCGACATGGTGGCGGTGCTGAAAGGCTGAACTGTGACACCCGGGGTCGACGACGTCGCTTCGACCACCAACGCTCCGTTGAACGAGGGGGCGTTGGTCAACTTGTTGGTCGCGGCGTCTGCTTCGCCCGCCGCAGAGGGCAGAACACCGACCAACTCGACCTCCTTGTAAGGAGTCTCGGTCGCCGACTCTAGAGCGACCAGAATCTGCGCGTCGGACGTGTCGATGGGCGACAAGGTCGTGGTCACCTTGGTCGTGAAGTCGTCCGTGCAGCCTGCGACGGGGACGGCGCATCGCAGTACTTGGCTCCCGACTGACAACCGCAGTGAATAGGACGCGAAGAGGTCCACTTGGTTAACAACGTTGTTGCCGCATGCCACGTTGGCCGACGAGCCGCAAACCGAGCGACCGTTTTCTAACGGGCTGGTAGTCGAGAGCGACTTCAGTACAATGAATTTCAGCCCTTTCACGTTGTTCGCGGCGGCGCGGGTGTCGCATGATGCTTGCAGTAGCTGTGTGCTCGGTGCTTGGCACGACGTGGCCCCAGACATGCAGTCCGTCGCGTAAAGTGTCAAGTCGGATCCCGTGGCGGTCGTCGCGGACGCCGTGCGCAGCGCCCAGCTGGAGCTATTGAGCGGGGAACGAAGAAACGGGAATGCGACGTAGCGCGTCACCCCAGCGTCGGGAAGGAGCAAGCTAAGCGACACGGACGCGGTAAATGCACCAAAGCGGGAATCGACTGGAATCGCCCCATTGATATCCCACACGGCAAAGGACAATTTGCACAGGATGCAGAATTGGGCGATGCGCAAGCGGTACACCACGGGGCCAGAGAGGGCCGTGGATGTGCCTTCCGTTTGCAACAAGACGAGACCGCTTTCCTGCGCAGGCAGTGTGGAGTTCACCTCGATGAAGCCCGTGCCGGTACCTTGCGAATTCGATTGGCAAGCAAAGCTGCCTACCGCGAGCTGCGACGGGGTACAGCGGCGAAGCACAATGTTGGCCACGGGGAAGAAGGTGCTGGCATCGTCCTTCGACACGGCGGCCCCGTAATGATCTACGAGCGACAGCGAGACGTCCGCCGTGAACTGACGTGTGAGCACTCCATCTAGCGGAAGCGTGTGCGTCGCCCAGAGCCAAAGAGCGGACGTGGGCGGCGCGAAGCGAGAAATCGGAAGGGTCTGTAGCGTGGTGGATTGGACTTGATCGACCACGAGGCGCGCGGGTATTTTCACGGTGCGGAGCTGAAACGTGCCAATGGTGCACGTACCCGCCGACGTGAACGTCCAGGAACTGCCAACGGATCCAAAACGCTGAACGGAGAAGACGGTGGTAAACTGAACCGCTGACGACGATTGCACGAGGAAGCAAAACCGGGCCTGCGACTTTTGCAAAGTCGCTTGACGGGATAGTAGCTGCGTATTCTTGGTCGACAGAGACGTCGTGGTGCTACCTACAGGCGCGACGGTGTAGCCGACCCAATGGCTCTGATAGAGGGTCGGATCCCCGAGATCGTTGGCTGCCCACACCTTGAAGCACAGTTCGGTGTCCGAATAGACGAGGGCCTGTGGGATGGTTGTCGTGTTGAGCATGGCGGGGGGCAGCAACGTAACGTTGGAAACGGCGAGCTGCACGTTCAGGCTCGATTCGAGGGCGCACCGGAGGCGTACGGTCGAAGGTTCGGTCACCACGAGCGACAATAAGGTCACGCCTGTGCCCCAGTTGGATGCAACCGTCACCGGGCATCCTTCTGCGCACACGCGGTTCAGTGTGACGCCTGACACCGTTGCGACACCTCTCGTGGCCGTGAAGGTTGGCAACACCGCGCCAAAGTCCCCGACGGACGTGACTGAGTACTTGAAAAACTTTGCCGCACGTGTAATCGACCCGAAAGCCGACAGCGTCACGTTCCCTTCGAAGTATTCGTCGACGTGTCCGAACGGGTCCTGCGCACGTATGGTCAACGTCGCTCCTCGCTCGATCGACAACGAAGGGCATTGATTGACCATGACTTGGCCAGCGTGGTTGGCGCAAGTGACCTGGAGAGTCGCGGCTTTGGAGCGCACAAACGTCCGGATGCTAGCCACGGGAACATTCGGGTACTGTGGACTCGAGACCGTCAAGACGCAGCCACCGTTGTCGCTTCGGCAACCCATGCTGCTCTTGATGCGGAAGGAGATGTTCACGACGGCGGTGGTGGCGGGCACCGGGACCAACGGGTCGTCGTAGGATGCCATCGGCGTCGTCCGCAGTGTCGTGGCGGTCGGGAGGCGAATCAGGCGATTGTTCGCGGAAGCGTTGGAACCGGTGCCAAATGAGAGCGTCAGCGTGAGGTCGGAAGGGATGGATCCCAACAAGGCCAAACGACTGTCGACGACTTGAATCGTCAAATTGTAGTAGACACCGGCTACTAAGTAGTGCCCAGAGGTCGGTGATGCCAGGGTCGCGGAGCTCACATTCGCCGAGGGCAGGAACCGCCCAGAACCAGAGGAGGACAGCGTTGGCTCCCATGAAGGAACCTCAACGGACGCCAATCGCGAACCATCCGCGGCAACCGAGAAAATATCGGCGACAAGGAACGCCGCGACGGTTGGTCGCACGATGGTGACGGACACAGTCACGGGTGTCACGCCAGTGACCGTGAAAGTGATGGAAACGATCACGGTCGGCTGCGCCGTCGACGAGAGCGTCGGGACGGCCGTGAAATTGGCGATGCCCTGCGAGAGGGGAACCGTTGTGGCGGCAAAGGCCATCAGGGAGAGTGACTGCGCCACTGTCGACGAAACAGTGACGGCTTCCGCGCTCGCGAAGGAGGCGCTGCCGGTCGCGTCCAGAGCGGTCACGGTGATGGCGCACGGCGACCCCGCTGTGCAGGAGCTCGGGGCACTGACGGAGAGAGAGGACACGGTCGCCGACGTTACCGAGAAACTGCAGGTGGGAGACGAGATGCCCGAGTCCGTGGTCACGTAGACCTGGCAGGATCCGGAAGGGCATTGCCTCAGCAGCACGGCGCTGAACACCGCCTCGGGGTCAATTGACTGCAAAATGGAATTGTTCCGTGGGATCCCAAATGATGTCGCGTCCGCGGGCTGGCACGAACCGGCAGAGTTGGGCGAAAAGCTATCGGCTGCCGACCGTGCGATCAGCTGCCACTTGACGGTGTATCCCGGGCTGGAAAGCAAGCCGGTGAGGGATAGAAGCTGCGCTCGCACCTCAATGCTCGATCCGTACGGCACGATGCCGGAAGGGCACGTGATCGCCACTGACGCGGGCGGGTCGGTCGAGAGAAACGGCGTGCCGCCGCCGAGCGACCCCGCAACGTCCGTGTTCGGAAGATGGTACCACATGTTGCGCTGCAAGGGAGCGCGCGCGGTGGTCGTGACGGTTTGCACGTCCTGAGTCTTGTAAAGGCAAACTTTGAAGAACCCTTTGGCGGACGGAATGAAGAGGGAGTTCGGAGTAATTTCGCGCCGCGACATCAACGTCCCCGTGGAGCTGGGATTCGACGCGACTACGAGCGCCTGGGTGTTGGACGCGATGGTGCCTTGAAGCCCGGAACTCGTGAACGCTCCGCCGATGCCGCACGTCAAGTTGGCCAGCGTGATGTATACCCGATCGGTCGCCGCAAGGCTAGACAAGGACAAGGCCGTCCCATCCAATGCGATGACGTAATTCGTGTCCACAACGCGGAGCGTGCCGCCGCTTTGTGTCGCAACGAAGCTTTGATTTGAGAGCACGACTTGGATGGGGTTGGCGATGATGGCTGAGGTGTTCGTTTGCTCAACGAGGTCTAACGACAGCCATGATGTGGAGCCGGATTGTTGGTAGCACAGCATGTACCACCCTGCCTCGGCGGGCATGTCGAAGATGAAAGCGCGGCTCGACACGGAGGCGAGCGAAACCAGCGGAAGGGTGCTGTCCGAGGCGCAGTCCGCAGTGAAGTAGTTGATGGTCTCGCCGATGACCCGTGCCGAGCGAACGAGCTTGAGCCGGTCCCCAGACGTGGGCACTTGAACCACCGTTGCAAAGTATCGATCGCCAGTGCCTACGGGGGAACTGTCCGCCGTGAGTGTATTTCCAAGACTGTAGCTCCAAGCGGTGGACGTCCCTCCAATGACGGACGTCGTGCGCGTGCTCCCTGGAGTGGAGTTCCAGTTCCTCGCAAAGAGGTCGGTGGAGAGGGACAGGGTGGTCACGGAAGGGGGAATCGCGCATAACCCGCTTCGAGCGCTGACCGCGCGGTAGACCTCCGCCCAGGGCATTCCCGTTCGCTTGTAGCAGACCTTGTAGCACACGGACAGGGACGACGAGGCGGGGAACGTGATGCGGAGCTCCGAGGTCGTGGTGGCTTCGACGTCGGACGTCCCAAGATCAACCATCCCCGTCTCGTTACCCGTGATGAGATCGATCGACGTCTGACCGCGCGGCACATCGTCACCCGTCGCGAAGCAAAACGATGTGACCGGGACGACTTTGGCGGCGTCAAAACCTCTCACCGTGTTCAAGATCACAGCGGGAGAATTAAAGGTGATGGTCGCCGCCGCGCGATGCAACGGCGTCGATGTCGCCGCGTAGCGAATTCGGGAGTCGCTGACGCTCACCGGGCCGAGGTCGATCCAGTTCGTGTTGGCGGCGGTGCTTGTGCCATTGAGTGGCATAAAGCATATCCGGAACGTGGCGCCCGTCGATTCCGTGTAAGGTGCGGTGAAGTACACTTGAGAAACGTTTGTGAGCAGCGCGTTATCGTTGGTGAATCCTGAAGCGTTCGTCCAAATGGGGACGCTGGAGGAGCCCGTTGGAACGCCGGGATAAACGAGGGTCGAATAGAGCGCGTGGGGCGTCGGGTTACCCGCGGCGACATCGCCGCATTGCCGCAGCGCTAGTTTGAAAAGCGATGATTGGGGGATGAACTTGAAGCCACTGCAAACAATGCGCACCGAGGAAAGGGTGCCTGCCACCAGGGCCCCGTTGACGACCCCGGCTAGAGGCGACGCGGAACACTGTGGCGGTTGCTGCGTTCGGAAAAGCGTCTCGCCGAACACGGAGGGTACTTCGAACCAGTTGCGCCGGGCTTGTCGGTAGCATACCTTGTAGGGCTGCGTCAAGTCGGCGGGGAGCGCGATGAACGCCACCGAGCCTTGGCCTGACGGCAGGATGCTTTGAGCGGTCATGTTGAGGCCGCCGAAGGGGAAATATCCACTCACCCCTCCGTCCGTGGGATTCAGCACCGACGCGCTGCACGGTCCGGTCGAAAAGCCCGAGCAGTTTGCGCCCACGGCGGAGACGACGTCTTGCGAGCGGTAGTAGTTCGCGCTTGAAGGATTCCAGGACAAGTCGCACGAGCTGTTCACCCCGTTGACCGTCATGGGAATGATGCGGGCCATGTCCCCGACGTTGATGGCAGACACGGCTCGGGCGTCGAAGCTCTTGTCCGTCGACGGGACTGACGTCATCGAAAAGCTGACGAGTGCGAGAGTGCCCGCCGTGCGATCCGCGATGCGGTACGCGATGGGAGGCGCGGCGGCGGGAACCAGCAGCGCGATTTGATTCCAATTGAGCAGGTTGATCTTGACGCAGACGCGGTATCCGATGGACAAGACGGGAGGGACCTTGAAGAAAAAGGCAACATCGCGGCGGAGGAAGGCCACGTCGTCGGCCCGGCCGTAGCACTTGCCGAAGCCACATGTACCGCTGAACCAACACGTCGCCGGGCTACACTCCGGAAGACCCGGATCGCTGCTCGCCGCATCGGGCAGCGCCACGCCGGTTTCGCACGACTCGTCGGCAAGTACGACGCGCATCGCGACGCTGCGCACCTGACTGTCCGTTGCTTGAGAAGTTGGGACTAAGAGATTGGACGGCGTCGTCGCGAAAATAGGAAACTTCGCTCGAACGAGAAGCTCCCCGGAAGTCAGCGCCCGTGTGTCGTTGAAGGAGTAGGTCACCGTCTGGTTCACCGGTCGAAACTGAGCTGGCTTCAACGATCGCGGATGGTGACGAGCGACCGAGCCGCCATACGATAGCACGCGCCACGACTGGGTGCCTGACTTTCGATAGCACACGTAAAAGTCGTTGCGTTGAGAATTGATCATGGCCGGAACGCGAATGTACGCCGCAGTGATCGTTGTGCCTGAGAGGTCGACGAGCCAGGGGTTCAACTGGGCGCGCTGGTCGGCGCCCAAGTTGCCGGAGGCCGTTGGGCCGTTTAAGTCGGCATCCGCGGTCGCGTTGTCAACACCTCGGTTGAAAGTGAAGCCGAATTTCCCGTAGTTGTCTTCGGCCTGGTGCCAGCAGCCCAAGGTAGTCGCGGTTCCAGAACGACCATCCTCAGCCTCCGGGCGTCGCCGTTCCAAATACGTTTGAGCCGCGAAGGAGGTTCCACCCGTCGAGACGGCCCACGTAATGGGCAACGTGCGGACGGTGTAATCCGTCGGGAATCGCTCCGCTTTGACGAGCCGGAACATGTCCCCACCGGTCGGATAGAGGTAGTTTTTCGACGTGCAGCCCTTGCAGTCCCACTCGACGACCTGCCCCGAGTTGAGATCGGTGCCAGTGAAGGAAATCGGGCCCCAAGACTGTTGCGTCTCGTCGCGCATCGACCACGTTGTGGGGTTAGGATCGACGGCGACGATGTCGAAGCTCGTGGACAATGTCGAGGCACAATAGTTGACCACAAAGCGCAAGGGCGAAACTAGCTCGCACGCGGCAGCGCCGGAGAACCTGAAAGCCTTGAACCAAACCGGCGCGGCCTGTTTCAGCACGAAGCTGCTTTGGCGGAACGTCTTCGGCGACACGCAAACGTCGTACGAGCCTGCTGAAGACGGTAGTTGCAGGTACGCGACGACGCCGTGCGCTGTGCCGTTGGTGACGCTGAAGGCCGAAAATGTGTCTACGAGCGGGTGAGCCCCGCGGTGGCCAACGTTGGCCGCGACGATGGCATTATCGTTCACACATTCCTTGCGGCCCCACGTGCCAGTGGACGTCACACCGTTCGAGCCGCAGTATTTCGCGATTGGGACGCGTTCCGCCGTGCACGGGAACCCTTGTCGAACTAATTTGATGGAGTCACCGTCCAGTTGCGGCGTGGAAGCGGAGGAGGACGGAACGGTCATTTGGCCATCGCCCGTGGAAAGGATATCAATGGCCGCGTGGTCCCCGGTGACGAGTGTGGAGGACACCCGGTAAAAGTACTTTGGGCGGAAAACTCGGAAGGAACGATCGTTCAAAATGGTACGCCACCGAGGGGCGGCGGTGATGCCCGTTCCAGACAAGGTCGCGTTCAAGTCAGAGACGCAGATCCGAAAGGGAAACGACGGTGTGACAAACGTAAACGTGACGACACCGATGCGCTGCTTTCGCGTCGTGTTACCCGCCGCACGGAATTCTTGCCACACATCCGACAAGGGAACTCGTGTGTCGTTGCAGCGATTTCCCAGACCAGATGGCAGACGTCCTCGAAAAGCGCTCAAAACGCGCACGGCCGGAGGGAAGCGAGATGCGTTGAACAGGACGGGTGCTTTGAGGTACAGTCTGACTTCCTGCCCTGTCGTAAAATTAGTTCGTGGGGGGCTGAGACTGGCTATCCACGATGGGTTCGGATTTTTCCTTGTTTGGGCCGCTGTGAGCACAGCACACAGCGCGATCGTTAGCCCTAGGGAAATCCAGCAGCACATCTTTTGCAGGGGGACGAAATGAAGTCGTCGCCTGCTCTCGCCGCGCACATACCTTCCTTCTACTAGCATGGTGGCCATTGAGTCAGGGGGAAAGATAGTAACTTGAAGGGACCGATCGC
>ERZ1292630.2828-Hain-H41-02um-R3-2828-length-15685-cov-4_pt1 | contig 15685 bp, 14 predicted proteins | sample MGYA00564408_ERZ1292630 | MGnify/ENA primary metagenome ERZ1292630 (study PRJEB36523, sample SAMEA6512641) | groundwater metagenome | collected 2019-01-08 | study: AquaDiva: Metagenomics assemblies of 32 groundwater samples | reverse complement strand
ACGCTTAGCCCCGAAACGGAGTCCAGCGCGTTACCGAGGAACTCGACCACCGAGCGGCTCACCCGGCGCCCGAAGGCGTCTTCGAGGATGACGACCGCGACGACGACGCCATCGACCGGCGCTGTGGCGCGGGGCTCGAGCACCCACTGCACACGCCCTGTCTCCGGGCTCGCATAGACCCGGGCGCCACGTTGCTGGGCGAAGGCGTCGCGTGAGACCTCGCGCAGGTTGCCACCCGCCGCACGGAGGGCAGTACCGCTCACGCCGATGATGCTGCCCTCGCCCCAGGCGATGGAGCCGGTCGTCGGCACGGTGACGATGAGGTGGCCGTCTGCCGTGGCCTGCACCTCGGGCACCCCGAAGCCGGGCCCGCTGTCGGTCGAGCGGAAGGCCTTCGTCATCGGCGCCCCGCGGGTCCCGTCCGGCGCAACGGCCACAGCCGTCACGGAAAACTCGCCACCGGTTGCGAAGGGCCGCTCGAGTGGAACGAGGATGTGGAAGGGGAGCGCAGCCCCACCTTCGGGCTTGAGCGTAACGCCGTTGAGCTGCACCAGCCGGCCCGCGGGCGTGGTGCCGACGATGGAGACCTCGACCTGCGTCGCCTCCCCTTCGACGGCGACGCCGAGGTCGATTGACGACGCACCGGAGCGCACGGGCTGGCGCGGGCTGATCGCTGAGATGCGCGGCTGCGCGGCGGCACCAGCGGCCAGCAGGAAGAGCAGGAGCGCGCGCCTCATTCGACCGCCGCAGGGTTCAGCGTGACGCCTGCTTCGACGAAGAGCTGCTTCACCAGGCGGTCGAAGACGATGCGCTGGGCGATGGGGGCGTAGCGCGACGAGACCTGCTCGCGGACCTCTTCGAAGGGGGGCAGTCGCGACTCTCGCTTCTCCAGCAGAATCACGCAGGCCCAGGCGTACTCGAACTCGAGCACCGGGGACACCTCATTCGTCTTCGCCAACGCGAGGGCAGCCCGGCCCACCGGGGTCGCGGTGTCGTCGAACCAGCCGAGGTCGCCACCCTGAACGCGCTCGGCCCCGTCACCCTCGGCCGCGACCTTCGCCACGCCTTCACCTTTGAGCAGTCTCTGACGCAATTGCTCGAGGCGGGCGCGGCTCACGGCCGGTTTGAGACCTTTGCGGATCAGAACACGGGCGACATGTGCCGCAGGACGCGAGCGGAAAGTGTCCTCGTGCTCGGCGTAGTACTTTCGCAGCTCGGCCTCGGTCGGCGACGGCTGCGCCCGCTCTCCCTGGGCGAGGAGCGCTTGAATCAGGAGTCGTTCCTCCAACTCGGCGACCTGCGCGCGCAGCTCCGGCTGCTGGTCGAGACCGCGTCGCCGCGCTTCGGAGGCCATCAGCCGCTTCGCGACGAGCGCGTCGATGAACTGTTGGCGCCCGCCGACGGTGTCGAATTGCTCGCGGAGGGAGGGGGAGAGTTGGCGGACGGCAGCTCGAACTTCGGCCGCGGAGACGCTGCCTCCGTCCCATGTCGCCGCAGAGGGAGAGGTGATGCGGTGAGCGACTGGACCGACTGGAGGAGGAGCGGTGCAGGCGACCAGCATCCCGAGCAACAGCGCTGGTGCTGATTCCCGACCTCTCACGCCCGCCTCCGTCGCGCGAGTATCTGATCGTTGCGAAGCGAGGCCAAGACAGTGCTACGAGAATTCGTATGTACAGAGTGGTGATCCTGTGTGGGTCGTTGACGCTGATCAACTGCGCGAGCAACACGTCGGTTGATGCGGGTGGAGCCGCAGTCGTCATGCGCGTTGGAGAGCGCACTTTCACGCTGCCGGAAGTCCAGGCGCTCTTGGCCCAGCAGCCAGAGTTCGTCAGAGCCCAGTACACGTCGAAGGAAGGGCGTCGCGCGTTTCTCGAGGGACTTGCACGAAGCGAGCTGCTTCTTGCAGAGGCGAGAAGCAGAGGCCTCGACAACGACCCGGCGGTACGCAGCCTCGTGGAGCGACTCCTCGTACAGAAACTCGCCGAGCAGACGAACCCTCCAGACCCAACCGAAGCCGAGCTCCGCGCAGCGTACGACAAGGCTCTCTCCGAGTTCGTGAAGCCAGACCGACTCCATGTTCGAGCGCTCTTTCTCGCCTCCGTCCGCGGAGGCAGTGATCGCGAGAAAGTCAGAAAGGAGGCGGGCGCACTTCATGCCGCGCTCCTGAAGATGAAGGCGTCAGACCGCGAAGCGCGATTCGAGGTGCTGGCGAGAGAGCGAAGCGATCTCCTCTCATCGCGCGACGCTGGAGGAGATCTCGGCCCGCGGACGCCTGCGGACCTCACCGCGCTCGTCGGGGAGGGGATTCAACCGCACCTGGCGACCTTGCAGCAAACGGGCACCCTGACCGAGGTGCTCGAGACAGAACGGGGGTTCCTGGTGCTCTACCTCCGAGGGCGCCAACCTGGGCTCACTCAGAGCTTCGAGTCGGCCAAAGCGCGGCTGGCTCAACGCCTCATTGCGGAGGGGCGAGCCCGCGCCCTGGAGGAATTGCTTGCTCGACTCCGGAAGCAGCGCGAGGTCTCGATTGACGACTCCTTCCTCATTGGGCCGCTGTCGCCCGTATCGCCGATTGGCGCCGACACCTACGACGGCGGCTAGGCGAAAGGGCGATTCGAGCTTCCGGCGAGGAAGGGCGATGGACGCTGCAACTGCCCGTCACCAGGAGCCTTTCCGCGCCTAGGTGACTTAATCAGTATTATCCGATCTTATGTGGGTGTCCAGTTTCAGTAGAACATGGGTTCGAACGATCGTCAAAATTCTGATCAGAATTCTCTTCGACCGAACCCATCGGGCCAGCAGTTAGTCGCTGGCGGCGGGTCGGGTTGTCGCCGCATGCCTCCAACCGATCGTCTCCTTCCGTCTCTACTTTACGACGCGCGCCAATCTGTTTGACAACCACGCGCCGATTGATGGTTCGGCTTGCAGAGAGAGCATCCACTCAGAAACGATCTTGGTTGTCGGAAGACGACGAGCCCAAACGTAGGAAAGATACTCCTCGACGCTCGCGAGTTCTTCGTCGGAGGCGGTCCCCGCGGTCGTGGCGTATCCCAGTATGGTCCGAGACGCGTTGACACACGCACGTAGGAAGGACGGCGGTGCTTGAACCCCAAGATTCGTCGCAACCGCTCTCGCCGTCCGGTCGATCTCCCTCTGGGTATCCGAGACGTGGGTCGTCCCGAGAGAGAGCTGATCGCTCAGCAAGGCCAGCCACTTGCGAATTTCCACGACGTCGGGGTGATCCCGGCAGAACGCTGCGCGCTCGAGTAACGCATTGGGCCCATCGCCCCGGGTCCCGCTTAGGAACGAGATGGCGAGCATTGGCAATTGGACGCCTTCGAGGCGCCGCATGAAGCTCGGCAGTGCGGTCTTGCCCCCGAGACGGGTGAGGGCGGCATTGAGCTTATCGGGCAGCTTCTCCGTCGAGCTGAAGATCAGCGCCCGGTCAACAAGTTGATCGAGTGCGCTCTTCGATGCTGATGGCGCGTACCGCATCGATGGACTCATGTGACGCGCGGCCTCCGCGTTGGTCTCGATGTAGAACATCGACACGAGGTGTTGCTCTTCAGTCCCGGAGAGTCTGCGCGCAGTCCCGGTCGCTATCATGGTCCTGAGCACGTCGCGGAGTGGCTCGCAGGTCAGAAGGGCCGCGTCGATTGCAGACGCGCCGCCTTTCAGCACCTGAGTTGCCTGCTGCAGTCGATCCAGCCTAGGCGCCTGGCTCGTCACGCTTTCCAGATTCAGCCTGCGGCGGACATGCACCGCAGGGCCGGGAAGGCCTGCGCTCAGCATCTGTCGACCGCAGTGCCTCAGGACTTCTGCCAGTCTTGAGGCCGCCCGGTCGGAACAGGCGCCGATATCCGGTCCGACTTCGACACTGCGGAACAGCGCGTCGCTGCGGTCGAGCGACTCCGCGATAACATGGAGTTCCGGCTTTGCCGGCGCAGGCTCTGGGACGCCCGTGCGCTTTGGTAGCCGGCCGGAGAGCAATTCCAGCGTGGCTTGGGTTCGCGCGCGCACCTCGGGAAGGTTCGCTTGGAGCACCACCATGTCCTCAGCGAAGAGAACCCCTTCGAGCAGTTGGAAGAACGAGAGTGCGTCCGATCCCTCGACGCGGTCTCCGTCCGCCGTGGACATTACCTTCTGCACCGATGCCACTAGAGAGTGGTCGAGTAGGAGTCTCAATGCAGAGGAGTCTTGCAGGAACTCAGGGCGAACGAACAGAGCGGCCACCACGAGCGATGCGCCCGGTCGATCCTTGTAGGTCAAGGGTACGCCTCCGCGGGGAACATCAACGCAGCAGGCAGCGGTGCCTTCATTTTCGAATGATCCGCAACCGGAACTTGAAGCCGCCTGCAGCCCGGTCGTTGTCGTAGGCGAGGAGGTCGGGATGCACTTTCGAGAGCAGGTCGTGCCCAAGCACCACCGCTATCGGCGACGGCACCGCGGGGAAGACGTGAAGCTCGTCATACTGCCCATGAATCTTCTCGAGGTCAGCGAGAAGGCGGCGGTAGTCCTTGCGGAAGAGTTCAAGGGTGTCGGCGTTCCTAAGAAAGTCGACGTTGGGGGTGATGCCGTCGAGGGTCATCTCATAGATGGTAAACTGCGCGTCGATCGTCGGCGGCAGCGACTCGCGGGCGATGGATCCACTCAACGAAAGCACCAACGCGACCTTGCCCCTTACGGTGCCCTCCTGCAGCGTCTTGACGACAAAACCGACCGGAGGGCCGTCATTGCGCCACTTCCATGGTGTGCTCTTCGTGTCTCGATGGCGCTGGAAGAAATCGACCGGGATCTTGTTGCTCAAGCGCGATCCAAGGTGCATCAACACGGGCATCGGAGCGAGCGCGAAGAGTGAGATGTGGAGCGTCTTGTCCGCGTCCATACCAGGTCGATAGAGGTTCATCACCTCGGCATCGATGTGCTCTGTAGCCAGCTTCGCTCCGGCCTCTCCATCGATGTTGATCGCGCCCAGATCGATCACGTGGCCCTGACGCGTCGTAGGCCATCGGGGCGAAACGGCCTCGTAAACGTGGCTGACCGGGATGTCGGTGGTGTGCGCGGCGATGAGCCCCTTCAGTTGGACGATGGTCGTACCCATGTCGGGACCGAGCCCAGTGAGGTGGCGGATCCGCTTTTCGTGCTCGCGCTTGAAGTCGGCGAGCATCTCGCGCGTGAAGTCATCAGGGTTGTCGTCGATGAGCTTGTGGCAGTCAGGGCTCATCAGCATGAGGTTTTCGAGCGCGTGAATAGCAGCTGGGCGCTTGCCCTTCCCTCGTGGCCCGTGCTCGCGGAAACCAACAACGTGGGCAACATCCGCGAAGTTGACCACCTTCGACGTGACGCTGTGCTCGAGCAGGAGCTTGTTGCACCCTGGGAACTCACAGCGCCCTCCCGCTTGGCCCCAAAGAATACAACGCGTAGCCTCCGGGACCTTGCGCGTCTCAACGGGCGAGCCGGCGGCTGACTTCTTCTGCGGTGACGTCCTCTTCTTCGTACGGCTTGTCATAGTCGCGACGACTCCATCAGCGGCGAGGGTTCGAGGTGGGCGAGACAGCTGAGGAAGAGCTCGATCGATACAGGCGCATCTCGACTCTGCGCCTCACGGAGGACGGCGCGTGCGAGCCGGTCGACCAGATCTGAGTAGCTGAACGGGATGTCACGCTTCGAGGCAGCAACGATCTTGGCGATGTCCTTGTCAGACGCCTTGAGTCCACCCAACAGCTGCCCGAAGACGGCAGCTCGAGAGGCCTCGTCGGGGCGCACGAACGAGAGGTGCAATGCGGTTCGGCGTCGCACTGCGGGGTCGAGTGCCGCATGGCGGTTGGTGATCAGAATCACCGCTACCGGATCCTTCGAACGTGCCAGCTGGTCGATCTGTTTGATGAGAACGTTCAGTCCAGCGCGGTCCTCGTGGTGCGCCTGGTTCTGTGCGCGAGCGGTGGCGACATCGTCTGCCTCGTCGATCACGAGCAGCCCGACACCGATTGCCTTGGCGCGTTTCTTTGCCTGCGTGAAGGCGTCGGTGATCCGCGCGGAGAGCTCACCGACGTGGCCAAAGCCACGCAGGTCTGAGGGCGTCTCGAGGCTCAGCACCCGTCGATCGAGCGCCTCGGCGAGCGGAGTGCCGACCGACCCTGCGAGCACCGTCTTCCCGCAGCCCACGTCGCCGGAGAGCAACACCAGCGGCGTCGACTTCTTCCAGCGGTGCGCGAGGGCGAGGCCCTTCGGATGGTGCTTCTTCTCCCAGGATGCCAGCCGATCGGTATCGAGAAGGCCGATCAGTTCGTCTAGGAGCGTCTGCTTCGTGTCGTCGATTCCGACGAGCCCATCGTAGGTGGCACGAGCGTCTGGATGAGGGTGGAGAGTCTCGAGCAGCGTCACCTCATTCATGGCCACTCTCCCGCGAAGCGACGGTAGACGCCGTACCCCGAGTCGGAATAGGCGCGATCAGCGGGGCCAGTGGCCTCGAGCATCGTGCCGACGCCCCAGCCACGAGCCCGAAGCAGCTCGCGAGCCTTCTCGAGGCCCGGCGCCTTGGGGCGCCAGCGGACGACGAGACCCAGCTTTGAGCCAGCCGGGATGCCGGAAGTCGAGAAGCCGCCGCTCGCGTCTGTGTTCTTGATGCTGCCGTCGTCGGACACCTCGTAGTCGAGCCCGATTTCCTTTCCACTCGGGAACGTTGCCTTGACCTGAAACCGCTCGACGGCCTCGAAGACGAGGACGTCGTTCAAGTCGCGCAACCAATCGACCGCCACCTCTCTTTTCATGAGGTCATTGGCGATGAACGCGACGAGGTCGGCGGTGAAGAAGGTGAGGACCGCCTCGACGCGGCTGGTTGTGGTCGTAGTCGTGGCCGCGCGGGTGCGGGTCTGAGTCGTCATCACTCCCCCGAGTGGTTCTTGAAGGATGAGCCGAAGACCTGCGACATCAGCTCCACGGCTTCGCTGTCACGGCCACGCATCTCGAAGGCGATCGCCTGCTGCACGGTGTCGCGAGCGCGCGCAGCCCAGTCGCGGAACTCGTCGACCTGGATGCCACCCCAGGAGGCGGGCACGGCGTTGTTCTGCGTGTTGACGGGATCGATGACCTTCCACTTGGCATCGAACTTCGCGGGGCCCTGAGCGCCAAAGTCCAGGAAGCTGAGCTCCGTTCGCTTCGCTGCGTAGTTGGAGATGCGGTCGAACCAGACCGCGAGGGTCTCGGGGTACTTGGCCTTCACCGACGCCTCGTCGTAAGCCTTGGCGCAGAGGAGCTCGAGGAGGAACGAGGGAACGTCGGTGATGAGTTTGCTTTGACTGAGCTGGTACTCACGCCACCACTTGACGAGCCGCATCGCGTCGTTGAACACGACGGGTCCCTGCAGGTCCTGACTCGTCCGGGTCCGCGCCTTGACGAACTCGACGTGCTTCTGAATCGAGGTGCGCCGCTTGTCTCCGCCGGCCCGAAGCAGCACCTGCTCATCGTCCTTACCCGCGACCGCGAGCATGGGCACGAGGTCGAAGTTCAGCTTCGTGGCGGCGAACTTGAGCTTGACGGAGCTCCTGGAGCGCTCGAACTCGGTGTCGGGGTAGCAAGCCTTGGCATAGCGCTCGAAGCGGGGAAGGAGGACGGTGAGCGGGTCCCCGTCTTGGTCCTTCTGCGAGAGGACGAAGGGGCAGTCGATGTCCTGTCCCTCGTGCTCCGCCTCACCCAACATGTGGCGGCGGAGCCCGTTGGACTTCGCGAACGACCCCGAGTGGGGCATCGAGCGAACGGTGAGCCCATCCTCCTGCGCCTTCTTCTTGATGCGCTCCTTGACGTCGTCACGCTGTCGCCGGGTCTCATCGACCATCTCCGGGTCGGGGCGGATCCAGCGGACGAAGTTGTTAGTTCGAGAATGCAGAGAAATCGTTGGCATCAGCTCGCCCTCCTTGACTGCTTTGTGTGTTCGATACCGCCCCCCAGCCACTTGGATGTCGCGTGCCAGAGCTCGTAGTCGAGCAGCCACGACATCAGCCAAGGCACGATCGTCTTCGCCAGGCTCATGGCCGGATTCCAGTCTGCCCCCGGGTAAAACAAGCACGGCCGCTCCTTGCCTGGCTCAAGGTCATCGTACGTGTGCGGGATCGGCGTGTCGGGGGCCAGGGCGCGACGACCGAGTGGCGGCGAATCGACGTAGACTTTCGGCGACGCGCCCCACTGGTATTCGAGCCGAACCTGGTAGGTCTGACTGATGCCTGAAGGCGTGATGGAACCAACTGCGACCAGCTTCGCGCGAGTGAGGGTGACCTTGAGGTTCGACCAGGTCGCCCGCATCTGCAGCACCTGGTGGCTCATCAGCAGTGAATCGCGGTAGCGCACGTTAGCCTCCGTAGTAGCTGTGGGGTTTGACCCGAGAAGCACCCGCTGGAGTCACCACGCCAAGCCCAGTTGGTCCGAACGTCAGCGTGTGGTTCTCGCGACGCTCCGCAAGCAGTTCGCCGTACTTGGTTACTGCAATGACAGCCGGGCGTTCGCCGAAGAGCTTGGCCAGTTCCTCTTGAAGCGCAGGAGCCCCCCGAGTGCTCGACAGGCGAATCACCGCGGACCGAAGCTCCGACGCGAGCGTCTGGAGCTTCTCGATGCGGCTCGAAGTCAGACCATCCGAGAAGAGTTCCTGCGGGTTCGTGGGATTTCGAAGGGTGTGATCGTCGCTGGTGGCGAAGGTGTCGACCCCTTTGGCGATGTCGTGCATGGCGGTGAGAACGGATTCGCTCCCGCCGTAGGCGTGGCCAGCGAGAGTCGTCAGAAGGATCGAACGAGGCGCGTCGTCATGGGAGCCGAACATGCGATCGCGCATGCGCTTCGCCAGCTGAATCGCGACCGCGAGTGGAGGCTTGGCCGCGACAGCGGTGAGCTTCGGAAGCGGGTGAATCTGGGCGTCGGCCTGTGCGCGCTTGAGCGTCAGAACCTCGGACTTCTTCTTGAACCACGTGACGAAACCCTTCGGGTTGCTGTGGGTCCAGTCCGAGATCTGACGATCAGGGATGAGAATGTTCGTGTCGTCGGCGTCGACGCCGTTCGGATTCGGAACAGCCGGGATGATGTCTACGTGAAAGTCGCCTTGGTAGCTCAGGCAGATGCAGCGCTTCTTCATCGAGAGCATCGGCCGGTAGATGTCGTTGTCCCGCAGCCGGTTGTAGACGGCCGCATAGAGGTGGTCGGCCGACCACCCGGTCGTTGAGATCCGACACACGAAGTCGAGATCAAAGTCGCGGTCGTCGAGGGGTTTGACAGTGGTCTCAAGGGCCATCGAGCCCTGCGGGTAGATCTCGATTGCAAGGTGCGCGAAGGGGCTGCCTTCGTCGCTCAACCACTTCGCCACGGCGTGGTAGTGACCCGACGCCTTCTTGTGTTGGGTCGGGGTGATCTGAATCGCTGCAGCCACCTCCCCCAACAGGAATTCAAGGTCCGGGTTCCGGGAACCCTCGATCGCAGTCATTCAGTGCTCCTTACAGGCTAGGCCCGACATCTCGCCTTCACGGCAGTGTTTGTGGGTGGTTACGGACGGCTCTCGCCGACCCATCTCTTTCTCTCTGATGCTGGCTGCCCGCGACTTTTTGCCGCGAGCATGGAAAATAGTCCTCGTTCGGCAGCAGAGGAGGATGGTGGCCATTGGCGAAGCTGACGAGGGAACAGCTGGAGACGCTGGAAGCTGAGCTGCCGGCGATTTGGGAAAATTTGGCCGCTTGGTCGGAGAGCATCATGCGCAGCAAGCGATGGATTCGCGGCAACATCGCCCCTCACGGCCGACAGGCAGGCGACCTCCTGCAACACGGCCTCACTCTGGTGCTCAGCGGTAAGCGAACCTGGCCGCCCTCTCTCTCGGTGTTGGACCTTCTGATCGGTACGATGAAGAGCGACGCTTGGAGCTGGGCTACGGGCCTCGGCAACCGTGAAGCTGGGATTGACGACACCAGCGCGGATCAGCGGCTGGGGGCGGATGACAACCGGCCCGTGTCGACCAGCCCGGAGGGGGACACCCTTTCACGAGACTGTTTCGTCAAGCTCCGGGACCGATGCATCGAACACACCAGTGGCGATCCAGATGCGGAGGCCCTCGTTATGGCAGTGCTGGATGGTCACGAAACCCCAGCTGCAGTGGCTGCTGCTACGGGCTTGACGACCGCGCAGATCTCGAACGCGAAGCGGCGGTTGCTCCGAAAGATGTCTGAAGACCAGTTGCTCGAGGAGGCGAGGTCATGAAGAATTCCAAACACCCCCCGAGCGAAGAGGAGGGTTTCATCCGGCGGATGAACGCCTTGGACGATGGTGAGAGCTTGCCGCCGGAGGAGGTGCGGAGCTTGGCTCGACAGTCCGGCATCGACCTCGCCAAGTCGTTGGCTGTTGCCCTCTCTCAGGTTCAGGAGGCCAAGAAGGACCTGCTCAAGGAGCAACTGGACAATGCGCGTCGCGAACGTGCGCTTGCCGCCGAACAGCTGAATGCGCCGCGAAGGAAGCGGAGCAAGGCCGAGAACCTCGCCGTCATCAGCCATCTGACGGCGATGAGGCCCGCTGGCGCGAGCGCCCACGCGTTTCATCGAAACTTCGAGACCGCGACCGACGACGACATCGCATCGCTCGCTGCGGAGCTCGAGTCCTTGGCCGGAGAAGAGAAGAAGTGAGTCGACCGAGCGTCTCGGACGCGCGCGTCAGTAGGGCCGAGAAGGCGGCGCAGGGCGCACTCAAGCGCTTGGGCTTGGCGCATCCAGCAGGCTTCGATTTGGCAGAACTCGTTTGGGTGTTGCGCCCCAAGCTGCTCGTTCGTGACGCGAATCTGCAAGGGAGCATCGGCCGACTCACTCGCCAAGGCTCGGCGGGGATCATCACGGTTAGCGACACGGTTTGGTACCCGCCACGGCGCCGTTTCGTGATCGCGCATGAACTCGGTCACTTTGAACTCCACGATGAAACCAACAATCAGCTCGCGCTCTGCACAGAGGCAGACGCCGGCGAACAGGAGGATGCCCACGCGCGAATGCCAGTAACCGAACGCGAGGCCAACGTGTTCGCCACCGAGCTGCTGATGCCCAAAGCTATCTGGGAGAAGCGCGCTGAAGTTCGCAAACCCAGCGTGGAAATTGTTCGGAGTCTAAGTGATGATTTCGAGGTGAGCTTCGCCGCGGCGATGTTCCGGTTCGTCCGCCTCACGCCAGAACGCTGCGCAGCAGTCTGGGCCAGGGAGGGCCGAATCGAACGCGTCGCAAGCAGCCCCGATTTCGGACACTTCATCGAGTCGCAGACAAAGCTGAGCAAGTTCAGCAACGCGAACGACTACTTCCTCGGTCGAGCGTGCTCGAAGACACAAGATCTGGTTCCGGCCTCCGCGTGGCTGCAGCGCGTCGGCAAGGACGACGACATCTACGAGCAAGTTGTGGTCATCGAGTCGCTGAAGTCCACCGTATCCCTGCTGTGGATCCCCTCCGACGCCGAGTTCTGACGCTTCAGCTCGCCGGTAACCGCAACAGCTTCTGCTCACGCACGAGTCCTTCGAACTGTCCGATGACCTGCTCAGCAAGCGGCTGGGCGTCCAGCAGCACCCCGAGCTCGATGTTCCGCAGCTGGGCGTTGGGGGTGAAGTTCGCGCTGGTCACAAGCGAGTAACGGCGGTCGATCACGACGCACTTTGCGTGCAAGACCGCCCTACTCTTCGCCTCCCGCTGGAGCGCGCGCGGGTCGTAGAATACCGTCGGCGGCCTCTTCCCGGGCCAGTCGCGGGCGCGGAATCGCTGGGCGAACAGCTGCACCGACTCGTCTGCCGTGCGGCCGTCCTCGAGCCCGACGTTGAGGAACAGCTGCACGGTCAGCTCGGGCCGCTCCTCCATACGTTGGGTGAGCACCTCGAACACCTTGGCGCCATAGCGCACGACGAACCCGGCCAGCAGCACCTCGCGCTCGGCACGCCGGAACAACTCGCCGACGACCACCGAAGTCTCGCGCAGGGATTCGGTGGCGTCGTCTCCAGTCCACACGAGCTCCGGTGGGGGCGCCGACAGCGATGCCCTCGCCTCGCTGGCGAGCCGCAACGCAGCTCCGGCTCCCGCTGCCCCTCCCTGCGCCAGAAGGCGCTCGACTGCGGCAAGAAGGGCACCGTCGCCCTGCCGGCCCATAACCCTGCGCAATCCGAACTCCGAGACGGGCGCACCCAGCCGCCCGGTCTCGAGCGCATCGGCCAGGTTCAGTAGCTCGTCGTCATGGAGCTGCAGCAGCGGGTTCACGGCGCCTCGAAGAAGTGACACCCCGCGCCGTCGATGGTCTCGACTACCAGCGCCCGGTCGAGGTGGTCGTTCCGGAGCTCGCAGGACGTCTCAGAGAGCAGCAGGCAGCCGTGGCACGCTGCTCCGTGCAGGAAGCGCTCTTCGTTCGCGTCGTCGGGCCGGTGGTGCGCACACACGGGGTCGCTCGAGCAGATGGCCCCCAACTCCAGGGCCGCGGTCAGCAGCCGCTCGATGTCCTTGGCCGCGTTGACCAACCCACCGAGGGTACCCTCTGCGTCTGGCGTTCCTGTGTGCAGCAGGATGCCGTAGCCCTCCTCGTGGGCATACACCCGCTCGCGAATGGAACTCGCCGAGTAGCCGCACTCCAGCGCCAGCGCTGTCACAAGCAAGTGCGAGAGTGAGTGCAGCATCACGTATTCGACCGTCGGGGCGACCTTCTTCACCTTGTGCGTCGCCGCCCATGCCCGGTAGCCCGCGTCGAGTTGCTTCTTACGCGCCAGCACCTTGGGCTGCTTGGCCCACTCCTTTATCGTCTCCGTGTTGAAGGCGATGAAGATGCCCTCGCCGCGGTTCTCGATCGCCGGGAGCCACGACAGCTCCTTCGCCAACGCGCCCGACTTCACCTCGAGGTCGAGCTCTCCGTCGACGTCGGTGGAAGGCGCCTCGAACCGCGTGAAGCCCACCTGCACCGCTACTTCCCGGAGCCGCTCCACCAGCAGGACCTTCGAGATGGGCTTGAGCACCGTCGGCAGTGGGCTCGGCAGGCTCGCCTCCCTCGCGAAGAAGACGCTCTCGGGCGAGTCGACGCCCTCTTGTCCCTTCACCGCGAGGAAGGTCTGCAGCTCGGCCACCTTCGGCGCGCGCTCGTCGACGCTCTTGGGGTCCTTGCGACGCTCGAGCTCGGCCCAGACCTCCTCGTTCGTGAAGGTGCCGAGTGCCGCTGCGACAGACGCCTTCTTCCGAAAGGTCTTGAGCTCCCCGATGTCGTCGGCCGCCGACACGTCGTCGATGACCTTGCCGACCGCCGTGCGAAGGGCCTGGTTGGGCTCCGGGATGGAGATGGAGTGATCCGTGAGTGCGAAGTAGGCGTTGCTGGCGTTCCGCACGAGCATCTTGAACTCGATGGGCTTGTCGTCATCGGTCCGACAGCCCTGGGCCCAGTCGTCGAGCCAGGGCCGACGCCCGTTGCACCACCCCACGTTCGGCCTACCCTCGGTGCGCATCGTCGCCTCGATGATGGAGCGCGACTTCCCGCACTGGCACGCGACGAAGATGTCCACGAAGTCGAATGACGACCCCCGCTCCTGCCACAGGAGCTGGCGGCTGCAGCTGTCGTCGCCGCGGTGGACGAAGTCCTTCCAGTCGATGTCGTCGATGTGCCCGTGTTTGCAGGCCCGGACGAAGCGCACCGGCACCACGGAGTGCTTCTTCCGCTCGTCATCGAGCCACTTGTTCCCGTCAAGCTGCCGATGGCTCACGAGGGGCCTGACGCCCGGCTGAATCTCCCGCTGTACAACGAACCACCCCGGGAATCGCCACGCGATGACACCGGGAGCCAGCTTGTCCCGGAAGGTGTCGCCCTCCACAGGGGGCGAGAAGAGCCGCAGGCCCTTCACCTCGAGGTCGCGGGCGAGACGAGCCCGGGTGCGCTCATCGTCTACCGAATCAAACTCGCCCGAGAGGATGGGATTCCCCCAGAACTCGAGCCCGCCAATGATGACCGCGTGCCGCGGGAGGTCGAGGAGCGCGCCCGGACCGGTGCCACCGACGAGCTGACTGCGCCGGAGCTGGCCGTGGGGCCGCTTGACCCTCTTCTTCGTCGCAGCCATCAGTCGTCCTCCAGCCGAGCGTGCGAACCAGGCAGGTGAATGAAGAGGTTCACGCTGGGCTCGATGTCACGCAGCGACCTGTTCGCCCGGAACCGCTTCCTGCGGTCATCGAGGTTCACAAGCTCAGGGTCGAGCGGAGTGTGAAGGAGCGGCGGGTCGGCACCCAGCTCGCTCTGATACTGGAGCCCGGCATTGTCCTTCGCCTGTTCCTGGGCAATCTGCTGCCAGTCATCGAGCAGGTTGGCCACGCGGTTGGCGAGCATCTGCCCGTCGGCGGGATGTCCCGCCCGAGCCGCCCGGTCCTTCAGCGCTTCCCCGACCCACGCAAGGTGCGAACGATGGGTCGACATGAAGATGGCCTGCCGCGGGGCGGTCATCTTGAGGTCGCCGTGTCGGGCGAGCCCTACGACTGCGCCCGCGAGCGCACGGTCGATGGCGCGCGGCGAGAACGGGGTGACGCTCGTGGCCTCCACGCTCCGGTAAAACGTGCGGTGGAAGTACTCGAAGCGTTCGAAGTGGCTGCGGTCACGTGGCTTGTGCACGTTGAGCAGCGTCACGACGAGGCCTGGCCGATTCTCGTCGCGGCCGACACGACTGGTGGCCTGAATGTACTCGGACGTCGTCTTGGGCTGCCCGAGCACCACCATGAGGCCCAGGCGTGTGATGTCGAGGCCGACGGAGATCATGTTCGTGGCGATGGCCACATCCACTCGCTCGTCCTTGTCCTTGAAGGACCGCTCGAGCCGACGCTTCGCGCGGGCGACATCCGCGTTCGACTCGCGGCTGGTCAGCTCGACGACGTTGCTGTTGATGCGCCGGTTAGCGAAGTCTGGCGCAGTCTGTTCACCGCGACGCCTCCGCTTCACCGCCATCGAGTCGGCGTGACTGACGACCTCGTCCTCGATGATGCGGCGGGACCCTCCGAGGTCCCTCAGGCTGTTGAAGTACCCGAGCAGCGTCATGTACGGGTCGGCGGGGTTGGCTGATGCCACCTCGCCACCTTCGGCCATGAAGTGCCGCTGGGCCGCCGCAACCAGCGCCAGGTAGGTGCGCAGCAGCACCACCTTGAGGCTACGGCCGGGGGCTGCGATGCCCAGGTAGAGCCGAGCGGGCTTGGTGCTCGGGGCCACGGTCACCGCGAAGAACGAGTCGCCTCGGTCGATGCCGGGCGCAGGAAACACCTCCACGGTCTTCCGGGCGAAGAGCTCCTGAATCTGCCGCTCCGCGCGCCGCACCGTCGCCGTCGAGGCGACAAGCTTCGGGCGAATGACCTTGTTGTCGACCGTCCGCGAAGACAGGGCTTCAATCGCCGCCTCGTAGAAGCCTGCAACGGTGCCAAGCGGTCCGCTGATGAGGTGGAGCTCATCCTGGATGATGAGGTCTGGCGGCAGCAGCGGCGTCCGCAGGCGCGCGCCCTGCCCTTCGTCGCACGCGCCGTAGAAGCCGTCAGCGTCGTAGCGGTCGACCTTGCCGAACAGGCCGCCAACACGCCCCTCCCACGGCAGCGCTGCGAACTTGTCCAGGGTGGCGATGAGGAAGCACGGCAGTCGGCGGTAGATGGGCTCGTCGACGGTCAGAATGGGAAGGGCCTTGCCCGCGAAGTCGCACGCCCCACGG
>ERZ1292630.2826-Hain-H41-02um-R3-2826-length-15693-cov-7_pt1 | contig 15693 bp, 12 predicted proteins | sample MGYA00564408_ERZ1292630 | MGnify/ENA primary metagenome ERZ1292630 (study PRJEB36523, sample SAMEA6512641) | groundwater metagenome | collected 2019-01-08 | study: AquaDiva: Metagenomics assemblies of 32 groundwater samples | reverse complement strand
AGATTTGAAAAAATAAGCAGAAAAATAAGGCCCCTGGTGCAGGAATGGGCGAAACGGGTTTGTCTATGGTGAAATGGTTAGTTCGTCAGGGCGCAATAGTACGTGCTGCAGATAGCCGTTTGGAGCCGCCACACTGGAAGGAAATCATGGAAACACATCCAACTGTAAAGGGCTACAAAGGAAAATTTGAGGGCAAAATTTTTGACGGCATCGAAATGATTGCGATGAGTCCCGGTGTTCCGCTGGCGGATCCTTTTGTACAACAAGCTGTTCAGCGTGGCATACCTGTGATCGGTGACATGGTTCTTTTTACCTGGGCGCTTGAGCAAAGCGGTATGCCAAAGCCCAAGGTTGTGGCTATTACGGGATCGAATGGCAAGACAACAGTAACCGCAATGGTCGGCGCTATGTTGAAGAGATCAGGCTGGAACGTAGAAGTAGCGGGGAATATTGGCCCAGCCGTTTTAAATGCGCTCATGCAGCAAATGGATGCGGGTAATTGGCCGCAAGCCTGGGTTCTTGAAACATCCAGCTTTCAATTGGAAACGACCCATAATCTAAATGCAGATGTCGCTACAGTACTCAATTTGAGCGAAGATCATTTGGATCGCTACACCGGTATGCAAGATTATGTGGTGGCAAAAGCAAGAGTCTTTTTACATGAAGGAAGCGGTGAAGGCATACAGATTCTCAACCGCAATGATCCGGGTGTCTGTGCCATGGCATTGCCGGGCAGAAAGCAAATTACTTTTGGATTGGATGAACCTCCGACACAAACCGATTTTGGCATTATGCACGATGGAGAAAATTTGTGGTTGATGGAAGGGGATTTGCAATTAATGAAAACCTCCGAGCTGGTTGTCAATGGTTTGCATAATGCTATCAATGCGCTAGCCGCATTGGCTCTGTGCCGTGCATTAGGCGTATCCATGGATCCGCTGTTGTCAGCGCTACGGGAATTTCGTGGATTACCGCACCGGATGGAAAAGGTCGCTGCGTTTAATGGCGTTACTTTTTATGATGATTCCAAAAGCACGAATGTCGGTGCTACTGTGGCAGCATTAAACGGGATGAAGCAGAATGTCATTCTAATTGCCGGTGGCGATGGGAAGGGACAGGATTTCTCACATATGAAACAGGCGGTTGCTAATAATGCCCGAGCAGTAGTGCTGATTGGCCGGGATGCAGGAATCATTGCTGGCGAATTGAAAGATTGCGGTGTTCCTGTGCATTTTGCAGTTACCATGGAAGAAGCCATGCAGAAAAGCTTTTTACTGGCACAAGCAGGAGATGTGGTATTGCTGTCACCCGCTTGTGCCAGTTTCGATATGTTTAGAAATTATATACACCGCGCGGAAGTATTCGTAGCGGCCGTCAGAGATATTGAGAACAAATTCTTTAGTTTTGGACAGAAAAAACATTAACTGATGATCTATCAAGCAAACAATCAGAAGCAAAGGGTTCTGGCCGATTTTGATCAAGCGCTGGTGTGGTCGGTTGTACTGTTGTTAAGTATTGGATTGATCATGATCTATTCAGCTTCCATTGCGATTGCAGAAGCGCAATTTGGTGCCGACCGCGCCGGTTATTATTTATTACGGCACAGCGCTTATCTGGCTGTCGGATTGCTGTTGGGATTGGTTACCTTTCAGGTGCCTATGCGGATATGGCAGAAATATGTCACCTATGTGTTCATGATCAGTGTCCTAATGCTGGTACTGGTTTTGATTCCCGGTATTGGTCATGAAGTGAATGGCAGTCAGCGCTGGATTTCACTTTATGTGGTGAATATTCAACCCTCTGAGTTTGTGAAACTTTTTATGGTCTTATATACCGCTGACTATGTTAGTCGCAAAGCGGGCGATTTAAATTCTTTTCTGAAAGGGTTTCTTCCAATCACAGTAGTTCTATCCATCGTGGGATTTTTATTGTTACTGGAACCTGATTTCGGCGCATTTTTTGTAGTGACCGCACTGGTTATGTCTATCCTGTTTCTGGGGGGCGTCAGTTTAAAAATATTCATTGCGCTGATCGGTATTCTGGCAATTGGTTTGTACGAACTAATTTTGAGCTCGGAATACCGGATGGCTCGAGTGGTTGCATTTATGGATCCCTGGGCGGATCCGTATGGAAAAGGCTATCAGTTGAGCCACGCGCTCATCGCATTTGGGCGCGGCGAATGGTTTGGTGTCGGTTTGGGCGGCAGTGTCGAGAAACTCTTCTATTTGCCTGAAGCGCACACTGATTTCTTACTTTCTGTACTGGCTGAGGAACTTGGGTTTGTTGGGGTAGCTGCAGTTATCCTATTGTTTGTCTGGCTCATCATGCGCGCTTTTGTCATCGGTAGGTTGGCGGCAAAATTGGGTAATCCTTTCTCGGCATTGGTAGCGCAAGGGATTGGTATCTGGATCGGTGTACAGGCATTGATCAATATGGGCGTTAATATGGGCGTTTTACCCACCAAAGGGTTAACACTACCGTTGCTAAGTTTTGGTGGCAGCAGTATCACGGCAAATTGTATTGCATTAGCAGTAATACTACGGATTGACTGGGAAAACCGTCAGCGGTTGCGGGGGCTAAACGTATGAGCGCGCCTACCATTCTGATTATGGCAGGCGGCACCGGCGGACATGTGTTTCCGGGATTGGCAGTGGCTGATTATCTCCGGCAAGCCGGATGGCGCGTCGTTTGGCTAGGAACTGAAGCAGGAATGGAGCTAAAGTTGGTGCCACAGCATGGCTATGAAACCGAAGTGATTAGTTTCTCCGGGTTACGGGGTAAACGATTGATCGCCTGGTTGATGCTACCACTACGTTTGCTCAAAGCGTTCTGGCAGAGTGTCCGGATTATTCACCGCGTGAAGCCTGATGTGGTTCTAGGCATGGGCGGTTATCCTGCATTCCCTGGTGGCATGATGGCATCACTGTTAAATAAGCCATTGGTGATTCATGAACAGAATTCGATAGCGGGGTTAACCAATAAAGTTCTGGCGAAGCTAGCGGATAAAATTTTTCTCGGATTTCCGGATGCCATTCAAGCTGATCAAGAAAAAGCAGTATGTTCTGGCAATCCAGTACGTTCAGAGATAGCACAAATAGAAGCGCCTGAAAAACGCTTCCTCGGTCGGCAAGGAAAATTGAATTTGCTTGTCGTAGGCGGCAGTCTGGGTGCGCAAATCTTGAATACCATCGTTCCGCAAGCGCTTAAATTAATATCGGAGAATCAGCGTCCGGTGGTGGTGCAGCAAGCGGGTACCGCAAATCTGGAAACCGTTAAAAAGGCTTACGAAGAACTACAGCTGGACGGAGAAGTGATCGCATTTATCGATGACATGGCAAAACGCTACGCCGCCTGTGATCTGGTATTGTGCCGTGCCGGCGCACTGACCATTGCGGAATTAAGCGCAGCAGGCGTCGCCAGCATACTGGTGCCGTATCCGCATGCGGTGGATGACCATCAGACCAGTAATGCCAGATTTCTTTCTAGCCATAGCGCAGCCGTGTTATTACCACAAAGTGAATTGACTGCGCAGAAGCTGGCTGAATTGCTGGCAAATTTGACACGGGAAAAATTGCTCGGTATGGCAATCGCTGCGCGTAGTCAGGCAAAACCGGAAGCAACCCGAATCGTGGCCGAGGCCTGTATTGAACTGAGTGGAGCGCTGCATGAAGCATAAAGTTAAACACATTCATTTTGTCGGTATCGGTGGCGCGGGGATGAGCGGCATTGCTGAAGTGTTCGTTAATCTGGGTTATCAGGTCAGCGGCTCAGATCTGATGGACAATCAGGTAACTCAACGCTTGGCCAAGCTGGGTATAAAGGTGTATGCCGGTCATACCAGCCAACAGATAGCTGGCGCAGACGTGGTAGTTATTTCGACCGCGGTCAAGCCGGACAATCCTGAAGTGATCGCAGCCAAAAACAAGAATATTCCGGTTGTGCCGCGTGCATTAATGCTGGCAGAATTGCTCAGATTGCGCAGCGGCATAGCAATTGCCGGCACGCATGGCAAGACTACCACCACCAGTTTAATTGCCAGCATACTGGCGGCAGCAGATATGGACCCCACATTTGTTATCGGTGGAAAACTGGAAGCGGCGGGTTGTCATGCGAAATTAGGAAGTGGTGAATTCATTGTTGTCGAAGCAGATGAATCGGATGCTTCATTTTTGTATTTGCAACCAATTCTGACCGTGGTGACAAATATCGATGAAGATCATATGGAAACTTATGGCCATGATTTCAACCGCTTAAAGCAAACATTTGTAGAGTTTGTACAGCACCTGCCCTTTTACGGAATGGCCGTGGTGTGTGTGGATGATGCCAATGTGCGTGACGTGCTGCCGGCTATTACGAAACCTATTACCACGTATGGATTGTCCGAAGATGCGCAAGTTCGCGCCATCGATATTCAGTATGCAAATCATCAGATGAAGTTCACTGCCGTGGTCGGTGTTAATGGCTCAGCCCGTCAACTGGAGATCATCCTGAATTTACCCGGCTTACACAATATACAGAATGCACTGGCGGCGATTGCGGTCGCCAACGAGATTGGTGTGCCGGATGTGGCGATTATCAAGGCACTATTAGAATTCAGCGGGGTGGAAAGGCGATTTCAGCAATACGGAGAAATTAATTTCTCCGCGCAGAAGAGCTTTGCGCTTGTTGATGACTATGGTCATCATCCGGCTGAAATGGAAGCAACCATCAAAGCGGCTCGCGGTGCCTTTCCTGGCCGGCGATTGGTAGTGGCATTTCAACCGCATCGCTACACACGTACCCGGGATGCATTCGAGGGTTTTGCTCGGGTTTTATCACAAGTTGATGTGTTGTTACTCACAGAAGTTTATCCGGCAGGTGAAGATCCTATCGTTGCAGCGGATAGTAAATCATTGGCACGCGCCATCCGCGTGCAAGGAAAAGTGGAACCCATTTATATTGAGGAAGTGGATGACTTGTCTCAAGCCATTCTTGATGTTGTGCAAGATGGCGACGTTGTGCTGGTGATGGGGGCAGGTTCTGTGGCAAAAATAGCGCCGCATATCGCCCAACTGAAGAACAAGTTGATTGTTGTTAATGGCTATGAATACTGAGAATCAATGGGGAATGCGCGGTTTGTCACCAAATACAAGATTTGCTATGTCAGTAAACGATCTATTGACCGGTGATGCGGGCATGCCTGCTCTGCGTGGTCTAATGCGTACTGATGAACCCATGAGCAAACATACTTCCTGGCGTGCTGGGGGACATGCGGATCATTATTACGTGCCGGCTGATCTGGACGATTTTGCAAATTTCCTGCAGGAATCACCTCATGAATCCATTGTCGTCATCGGATTGGGCAGCAATCTGCTGGTTAGGGACGGTGGTTTACGCAGTACGGTGATAGCACTTCATGCACAATTGAATGATTTACGATTGATTGAGGAGAATGAGTCCGGCGGTCTCATTTATGCAAGTGCCGGTGTGGCCTGTGCAAAGATTGCACGATTTGCCGCCAGGCATAATCTGGCTGGTGCAGAATTTCTCGCAGGCATACCAGGCACAATAGGCGGAGCGCTGGCAATGAATGCAGGATGCTATGGATCAGAGACTTGGGAAATTGTTGCGCAGGTGCAGATTATTAATCGCAGTGGACATGTATTTATTCGTCAACCGGGTGGGTACACAATTGGCTATCGCAGCGTAGAACTGCAACACGAATTGACCGGCACGGTTGAAACAGAGTGGTTTGCTGGCGGGTATCTCAGATTACCGCATGGGAAACAGACAGAATCGCGGCAACGCATTAAGCAACTGCTGGCGCAACGCGTGGACAGTCAACCGCTCAATCTACCAAACGCAGGTTCGGTATTTCGCAACCCTCCGGGGGATTATGCAGCGCGTTTAATTGAAGCCTGCGGTTTAAAGGGGTGCAGTATTGGCGGTGCCATGGTTTCACCCAAACATGCCAATTTTATTGTCAATACTGGTAATGCCACCGCAACGGACATTGAAGCCTTGATCCTGATGGTGCAGAGTAGAGTAATGAAAGCAACGGGCATCGAGTTGCACCAGGAAGTCCGGATCATCGGCGATGCCAGGAGGCTTACGTAGTGATAGCGCATAACTTCGGCAAAGTAGCAGTTCTACTCGGCGGCCGTTCTGCAGAGCGTGAAATATCACTGCAAAGCGGGCACGCTGTTCTGGATGCGCTACGTCGGGGTGGTGTCGATGCTCACCCATTTGATCCGGCAGAGCAAGCATTGGAAGCACTTTTACATCAAGGCTTCGATAGAGCATTTATCGCGCTGCACGGGCGTTTTGGTGAAGATGGCACAATCCAGGGTGTGCTGGAATGGCTAGGATTACCTTATACAGGCAGTGGTGTCATGGCCAGCGCGCTCGCCATGGATAAATGGCGCACCAAATTGATCTGGCAGGCAACAGGTATCCAATCGCCACGCTATGAATTGTTGCAAGCTGACAGTAATTTTGAACAAGTTGCTGAAACCTTGGGATTACCGCTGATTGTTAAACCAGCGCGGGAAGGATCCACGATTGGTTTGAGTAAAGTGCATCACAAACAGGATTTGGCAGCAGCCTATCAATTGGCCGCACAGCATGATGGGCTGGTACTCGCTGAAGAATTTATTGCAGGGACGGAATTAACCGTTGCTATCCTGGGCGAGACATCGCTGCCCGTCGTGAGAATTGAAATCGCCGGTGAGCTTTACGACTATCAGGCCAAGTATTTCTCGAATGAAACGAAGTACTTCTGCCCAAGCGGTTTGCCGGAGGAATTGGAATCGATAATCCAAAATCAAGCATTGCGCGCTTATCAGGTGTTGGGTTGCCAGGGTTGGGGAAGGGTTGATTTGATCTTGACTCAAACCAATCAATTTTATTTTCTCGAGGCGAACACCTCGCCTGGCATGACCAATCACAGTTTGGTACCGATGGCAGCCAGGACAGCCGGAATTTCGTTTGAGGATCTGGTTTTGAGAATATTGGATTTGGCTCATGTGGAATAACCATCACGCTTTGGATTTGTTAGCAAAGATACTATTTGCTTTAGTGGCGATGGCGGTGTTGTATGCAATCAGTTTGCAGCTTATTAAACCGCCCCTATTCCCGATTAAAGAAATAAATGTGCAAGCTATACAGGGTACAGAGAAAGATAATACGAAATTACACAATATTACTCATGAACAGATCGAGCAACTTGTTAGAAACGAGATTGAAGGAAACTTTATTTCGGTCAATCTAACTGCAGTACGAGAAGCATTTGTAAAATTGCCCTGGGTTCGTGATGCCAGAGTAAACAGAAAGTGGCCCGATGGCCTGAATGTAATACTCGAAGAGCATCACGCATTGGCCTACTGGGGAAGTCATGCGCTGGTCAATACTTACGGTGAAGTATTCCGGGTTACCGTAGAAATGGATCTGCCCGTTTTTACCGGACCCAATGAAGCCAGTGCGTATGAAGTCGCGCTGCAATATGCGCGTTTCAATAAAATACTGGTGCCCTTACAACAGCAGATTGCGGAGATAAATCTGACTCCACGCTATGCTTGGCGTATTCAACTAAACACCGGAACAATACTGGAGTTAGGGCGAAATGAGATAGAGGAAAGACTTTCCCGCTATGTTTCAGTATATAACCACAGTATTGCTCGACTAAATCAGCAAGAGCCGTTGGCATATGTCGATTTGCGTTATCCAAATGGTTTTGCTATCCGCATGCCTGAAGAAATGCAGCATGTACCACGTAAATCCGGCACGAGGAGAGAAACGTGAGACCAGGGAGATGGAGCTAGATGAATAAAGCGAGAGAAAATAGAAATTTGGTTGTCGGCCTAGACATTGGCACATCAAAAATTGTGGCCATCGTCGCGGAAGTTATTCCAGAAGGCGGCTTTGAGGTAATTGGTTTAGGTAGCCATCCTTCGCGCGGATTGAAAAAAGGTGTAGTAGCCAATATCGAAACAACGGTGAATGCCATTCAGCGCGCATTAGAAGAAGCGGAACTGATGGCGGATTGCAAGATTCATGAAGTTTATACTGGAATAGCCGGCAGCCATATCAAAGGCTTTAATTCAGATGGCATGGTGCCCATTAAGGACAAGGAAGTCACCGAAAAAGACGTGGAACGGGTGATGGAAGCGGCAAAGGCTGTGAACATACCGGCTGATCAGCAAATCCTGCACATCCTGAATCAGGAATTCATTATTGACGGCCAGGAAGATGTGCGTGAACCGGTGGGTATGAGCGGCATACGACTGGAAGTAAAAGTGCATATTGTGACCGGTGCAGTATCTGCCGCGCAGAATATCGTGAAATGTGTGCATCGTTGCGGCCTGGAAGTTCGAGATTTAATTTTGCAACCATTGGCCTCTGCGATGGCCGTTCTGTCCGACGATGAAAAAGATCTGGGTGTCTGCTTGGTGGATATCGGCGGCGGAACGACGGATATCGCGGTATTTACACATGGGGCGATCCGGCATACCGCGGTCATTCCAATCGCAGGCGATCAAATAACCAATGATATTGCGATGGCATTACGCACCCCGACAAAAAGTGCTGAAGATATCAAGTGCCGCTACGGCTGTGCATTAAGAAGTCTTGCCGATACGCAAGAAATGGTGGAAGTGCCCGATGTGGGTAATCGCGGTTCGCGCCAGTTATCCAAACAAACCTTGGCTGAAGTGATTGAGCCGCGCGCGGAGGAACTCTACTGCCTGGTGCAAGCCGAGTTACGCCGGAGCGGGTTTGAAGAATTACTTTCATCAGGAATCGTAATAACGGGCGGATCTGCCTCATTACGCGGCATGGTGGAGTTAGGCGAAGAGATCTTTCATATGCCCGTGCGATTAGGCCTACCGAATTATCATGGTAATTTAAAGGAAGTGATCCATACACCTCGATACTCGACAGGTATTGGCTTAATTCTGGCCGGTATCGAGCAGATGCAGCATCAACAGGGTTCAAGAATGCAGGGGGGTTCTGCCAAGCAGATTTTTTCCAGAATGAAGGGGTGGTTTCAAAGAAATTTTTAATTCGAAATTTCAAGAGTTGTATTTGCAGTCAAGCGGCTTTAATTTCAATGTACTAAAGGAGAAACATTATGTTCGAAATCATGAATAACGATACTCAAGAGGCAGTCATCAAAGTTGTTGGTGTTGGTGGTTGCGGAAGCAATGCAGTGGACCATATGATCCAGAATGGCATGCAAGGCGTTGAGTTCATCAGTATGAATACTGATGCGCAAGCATTGAAAGGAAATAAAGCGCCAACAATACTGCAACTGGGTACAGGCATTACCAAAGGATTGGGCGCAGGGGCAAACCCTGAAATTGGGCGTGAAGCCGCACTGGAAGATCGTGACCGGATTGCCGAGTTGATTCAGGGTGCGGATATGCTGTTTATCACCGCAGGAATGGGGGGCGGCACAGGGACAGGTGCGGCGCCCGTTGTCGCACAAGTTGCCAAGGAAATGGGTATTCTAACCGTAGCTGTTGTCAGTAAGCCATTTGCATTTGAAGGAAAACGCCTTGTCGCCGCTAAGGCAGGAATGGAAGCACTCTCACAGCACGTTGATTCGTTGATCGTGATCCCTAACGATAAATTGATGATGGTGTTAGGTAATGATATCTCCATGCTGGATGCATTTAAAGCCGCCAACGATGTACTGTATGGTGCAGTAGCCGGTATCGCGGAAGTCATTAATTGTCCGGGTTTGGTTAATGTGGATTTTGCTGACGTCAAAACTGTGATGTCCGAAATGGGTATGGCAATGATGGGATCCGCAATAGCGATGGGTGTCGATCGCGCACGTGTTGCAGCAGAACGTGCTGTCTCAAGTCCACTGCTAGAAGATATTTCCTTGGCCGGCGCGCGTGGTATTTTGGTCAATATAACCGCCAGTCAATCACTGAAAATGCGCGAAGTCCATGAAGTGATGAATACGATTAAAGATCTCACCGCTGAAGATGCAACCATTATTGTGGGCACAGTAATTGATGAAAATATGGCCGATAATTTGCGTGTCACCATGGTTGCGACCGGGCTTGGCAGTTTAGTCAGCCAAAGCCAGAATACACCATTGACTGTTATCCACAACCGTACCGGAACCGATGACAGAGATTCAATTTATTCATCAGAAGAGCCAGCCGTAATGCGGACAGGTAGAAGAAGCAATGCCACCGTAGCAGCGATGCGTCAATCCGGTGTTGATCCAATGGACATTCCGGCTTTTTTGAGAAGGCAAGCGGATTAGTCAGATTAAGTTTAAAACAGTTTGATGAAACCCTGTTGGATTACCAACAGGGTTGTCCTTGCAAGTTTATGGAAGCCTAGGAGTCTGTCGGGCTCAAGCAATCGTAGTGAACCGAGTGGGAGAGCAAGTGCATATTTGCTCTATTTTTAGGCGTATAGTCGATCTATGCAACGAGAAATTGAGGAAATATGAACCGTTATCCCACTGGCCGCAGCAGATTGACATTAAGTCCGACAGACTCCTAGCAGACCGCGTTGAAAGTCTATCTGCGTTGCCGCTGCGGCGTTAAAACAGATTCAAACACTCATTTATTAAGCAGTGAATACGTTGTTGTATGATTCGCTACCGTGAAAATGGATTGGAAGGATTGATACATTCTTAATCAACAAATGGTCTTTTCATTCACTCAATGAACATGATCATGATCGTGTCCGCGCTCAGCACCATCTCCTTTAGGCGCAAGCGGAGTAAAGCGCACTCCTTGCGCTTCATGCCCCGGAATTGCTATAAATACGGTAACTGAAGTCTCCGATGTAATTCTAAACTCACCGCTTGCTCTCATTATATTTCCACTCTCCGGCTCAAGTGTAACTGCTTTGCGCTCACCATCCTTGCCTAATTGAATATTTGCTTTACCGTGCCCACCTTGCACTGGAATTGGTAAATCCCCATGATCGGTTACATACACTGTCAATTCGCCATCCTTGGCGACTAGCTCTAAATGAAAGGGGCCTGCTGCACGAAGTTGACCGCCATGAGGCGCTTCAACTGTAGCCAAAAACACATCAGTATGTGCCCAAGCAAACTGTGACAACATCACTATCGCGCTTAACAAAACTAATGGAATGATTCGTCTTATCATCAGTTTACTCGCAGAGTATTAATTAAAATAAAATGGCCAAAGCGAAACGAATCGCCGCATTAGTGAACATGGTCACTGGGTGGTGGAAGAATTTCTTTTTCACTATTAAGCTGAGCAAGCTGTTGTGTCAGAACACTGATATCTGCCCAGCCGCTTTCGTCTATAGCAGGTATCCACCTCGCACGCAAATAGCCAAAGCGATCTATCAAAAACTCAAGGTGCTCCGGGATCACGCCTTCATTTAATATATCCGGATTAGTAAGCGTTCTTCGAAATAAAGCATAGCTATTTTTTATCTCTAATGAGCCTTCTGTTACAACCGGAAAAGGAATATCTGCTGCCATATCCATGATTTCTTGTTTGTCCAGATTACTCATCGGGATCGCTAGAATGATTGTATTAAGCTCCTGGAGCTTATCATACGATGCTTTCAATTCTTGCAGTCGTTTCTGTGATTGCGGCCAAGTGAATAATACGATCATTACATTTTTCTTCAGCCGAAAATCCTTTAGAACCCCACTGGATCCATCATTTGCAAAATACGAAAAAATAGGCGGGCCAATAGAGGGTCTCTCAGGAACAATCTCAGGACTCTGAAGGCGCGCTTTATAACCACGTGACATGGCATGAATGTAATTGACAACATCCCAGCGATCCTCTTCAGACAAATTACTGGAAAAACTAGGCATGCCCGTCGCAGCTATTCCATACGTTAACCAATGGAAGAAATCTCCAGCAGTATGTTTTGCCGTGTGTGCTTCTGTCAATAAATCAGTGGGCGGTGGATTAAAAGTTTTTGCAATAATTCCATTGCCTTTACCTTGCGGACCATGGCAAGTCGTACAATTCTGTGAAAATAATTTCGATCCATTAGAGATAGAGATCGCGTCAAAAGGAACCGGCGTACTCTGGTAAGTTTCAGGATAAGCAACCACTGCCAGTTTAGGTAATGCTATTGCAAAGGCGGACATTGTTAAGACAAGCGGGACACCAAGGCGTTTTTTTATATCCCATTTGCTTTTAATACCTAACCCTATTGAGCCAGCTGCCAATATGAAAAGTGTTACACCGATCCAGAAAAAAATCTGAACATTGGGTTCTTCCCAGGTAGCATCGATTGAAAATCTAAAAGGATAGGGCCAGCTTTCAACCATGGCATGCTTCGCTGGCTTGGTATTTGATAGGATAGTCGCCAGTAATACCAAGATCATGGCAAGAATAAATTCAATGCTTACCCACCGCTTCATTTGTTGGCCGCCGCTTTGAGTTTCTTCGCCATTATTAACCCGGATCAACAAGGGCAGCCATCTGGAACGTGCTTGATACGCAATGATTAGAATAATCGCTAATAATGTGAGTTTTATGTTTAATAACCAACCATACGAACTAGCAACCATTGCATGGTAGTCTTCCTCGATCATGCGGTCAGCAACAATAATGCCTGTGGCCATGATCATGACCATAACTGGCAAGGCCAAAGAAGAAAACTTTTTCAAGCTATTAATACTCAGCAAATCCAACGATTGGCCTGAATAGTTCCTACTAAATATTATTAATAAGAAAGCAGGCAAAGCGCCAAACCAGATACCGGCGAAAAGAACATGCAGCGCATATGGCAGTATTGAAACGACAGACATTTCGTCTGCGGCAGAATGGCTTACGAGTGTTCCGATCATCAAAGGTAAAGACGCAACAACCGCGCATAGGATGTAATGCCACCTCACCCTGTAAACATACTGAATATATAGCGCGACTCCTAACAATACTACTGCAAATATCGCACGAGCCGCCCAAATTTTTCCAACGCGAGTCTGTTGCACGACTTCCAGCCACGCTTCAGGCCGCCACGTATTAGCAGCAATACCTGTTGCTTCGCCTGTTGTTGTCGCCAGAATAACGAGCAATCCCAGTAAAATGACGCCACCCAACCATGGAAATATTTTTTCCAGCCGGACTACCCAAGCGCTTTCAAATACAGCTTTTTGTTGCCCAGCGATAGCAAGAAAAATACAGCTACCGAACAATATCAGATTAGCAATCAGCTGTGACCAACGGGCAAATGTAGCAACGATCTCTATCATCTTTTTTTACTTTTTTTCGCTTGCAACTGTGAAATTGTATTCTGAATCAACCACGTGACCATCGACAGAAAGCACCCGGAATTTCACGGTGTAGCGCCCCGGTTGCAAATCCGGTAATTCCAGCACAACAGACTTCGGGTCTTTTGAATCCACTTCTACTTTGTTATCGGTAATAGATTTTTTATCCTCATTGAGTACCGAAAGCGCCGCATAAGCGGGTTCAATTTCTTCATTGAACCAGAGATGAATCCGTGCGGGCGGTGTAGAAAGCACTGCACGACGAGCGGGTTCAGCTTTAACTAAAGAAGCATGTGCCAATACTTGGCTTGCCTGCATAAGCGTCATTGCCGCTACTATTACGGATAACGCTAAGAATCGCTTAAAAATAAATCCGGGCCATTTTATTTTCATTCGTAAACTCCTTATAGATTTGTTATATCACCTTGTGAGAGCGGAGCTTTAATTTAGTTCCGAGCATCTATCAAACCAAACAGCTTCTGTTTTTTGATCTATATGACTGTTTGCTTAGACTCCTTCAAATATAGGCAAAATTTGCCTTTTATCCTATTCACATTTCCGACCAGCCAATGGCACCCGTGTATGCTGTCACCAATATGACCATACCAAATACGATGCGATACCAGGCAAATACCGTAAAATCATGATTACTGATAAAGCGGAGCAGCCCGCGCACCGCCAACAACGCACTGATGAAGGCAGCCACAAAACCCACCGCAAACATGCCCAAATCATCCCATTCTAAAAACTCACGATGCTTGTAGACATCATAAAAAGTGGCTGCAAACATGATGGGAATTGCCAGGAAAAATGAAAATTCTGTGGCGGCTTTGCGCGATAAGCCAAAAAACAAACCCCCGATAATCGTAGCACCCGAGCGTGAAGTGCCAGGAATTAGCGCAAGGCATTGTGCCAACCCGACTTTCAACGCGTGCTTCCAGTCCATATCGTCGACTTGTTCCACTTCAATCACATGTGTTCTGCGTTCTGCCCACAAGATTAGGAAACCGCCGATGATCAACGCCAGAGCAACCGGTACGGGGTGAAACAAATAGTATTTGATGGTTTTAATGAACAGTAAGCCCATGATTGCAGCTGGCAGAAACGCAATCAGCAGGTTGATCACAAAACGATTGGCTGCCGGATTGGAACCGACACCACGGATCACCTCGATGATCTTACTGCGATATTCCCAGCAAACTGCCAAAATCGCACCCAACTGAATCGCGATGGTAAATACCATGGCGCGCTCATCATTGAAATCAAGCAAATCACCGACCAGGATCAAATGACCGGTGGAAGAAACCGGCAGAAACTCAGTCAATCCCTCAACAACGCCCAGGATCAACGCTTTAAACAGTAAAATTAAATCCATATCGTATTGTTCTATGCTTTTATAAGATTGAAATTGACAATAAGAACGTGCAATCAACTTTACAATTTACTGTAAATTTCCGCACCCTTTTCCTTAAACTCTGCTGATTTTTGCGCCATCCCCAGCTTCAAGGCGTCTTCTTCAGCGACCCCCTGATTGGCGGCATATTCCCGCACATCCTGAGTAATTTTCATTGAACAGAAATGCGGGCCACACATGGAACAGAAATGCGCCACCTTTGCGCCATCCTGTGGCAAGGTCTCATCATGGAACTGTTGCGCCTTGTCCGGATCCAGACTGAGATTAAACTGGTCTTCCCAACGGAATTCAAAACGTGCTTTGGACAGCGCATTATCCCGAATTTGCGCACCGGGATGTCCTTTTGCCAGATCCGCTGCATGCGCGGCGATCTTGTAGGTAATAATACCGTCCTTAACATCATCCTTGTCCGGCAAACCCAGATGCTCTTTAGGTGTTACATAACACAACATCGCGGTACCATACCAACCGATCATCGCAGCGCCAATAGCAGATGTAATGTGATCGTAACCGGGGGCGATGTCGGTCGTCAGCGGACCCAGCGTATAAAAAGGCGCCTCATCGCAATACTTTAATTGCAATTCAATATTTTCCTTGATCAAGTGCATCGGCACATGGCCGGGTCCTTCGATCATGGTTTGCACATCATGTTTCCAAGCTATCTTGGTTAATTCACCCAGCGTTTTCAGTTCGGCAAATTGTGCTTCATCATTCGCATCATAAATAGAGCCAGGACGGAGCCCATCACCCAGCGAGAAGCTAACATCATAAGCCTTCATGATCTCGCAAATTTCTTCAAAATGCGTATACAGGAAGCTTTCCTTGTGATGTGACAAACACCATTTAGCCATAATCGAACCGCCGCGAGAAACGATACCCGTCATGCGTTTCGCGGTCATCGGCACATAGGCCAGGCGCACACCGGCATGGATGGTAAAGTAATCAACACCTTGCTCGGCTTGTTCGATCAACGTATCACGGAAAATTTCCCAGGTTAATTCCTCGGCTTTGCCATCGACTTTTTCCAATGCCTGATAAATAGGCACGGTGCCAATCGGCA
>ERZ1292630.2824-Hain-H41-02um-R3-2824-length-15707-cov-8_pt1 | contig 15707 bp, 19 predicted proteins | sample MGYA00564408_ERZ1292630 | MGnify/ENA primary metagenome ERZ1292630 (study PRJEB36523, sample SAMEA6512641) | groundwater metagenome | collected 2019-01-08 | study: AquaDiva: Metagenomics assemblies of 32 groundwater samples | reverse complement strand
TTATCACTAGATAGTATATCATATATAAAAGAAAAGTCAATAGGTATTGATTGTTCGACATCTGATAAAATACAAGGATGGAAAATATTTTAATAATTATAATAGTGATTTTGGTTGGAGGCATTATTGCTTATTTTATATTTGGCAAAAAAGACAAGAAGCCCGAAAATGATACCGGTTTGAATCTTATTCTAACTCAATTAAATGAATTGTCCCGAACAGTAGATAACAAACTGGGTGAATCACATAAACAAGTGCAAGAAAGCTTAAAGTTCCATTCATCTCAATCAAATGAAATAATTCGAGATGTAACAGAAAGACTGACAAGATTAGATGAGACCAACAAGCAAGTTATTTCTTTTGCCGACCAGCTTCAAAGTTTGCAAGATATTTTAAAGAATCCAAAACAACGCGGAATACTCGGTGAATATTATTTGGAAACTGTTTTGAAAAATGTGCTTCCGCCCGGCAGTTATCAAATGCAATATCCGTTTCCCGATGGCACTATTGTGGATGCAGTGGTGTTTGTAAAAGACAAGATTATTCCAATAGACTCAAAATTCTCTCTGGAAAATTACAACAAAATGGCGGAAGAAAACAACCCAGCCGAGAAGAAAAAATTGGAAACTATTTTTGTAAATGATTTAAAAAATAGAATCACCGAAACAGCCAAATATATACAACCTTCAAAAAATACAACTGATTTTGCTTTTATGTTTATTCCCCACGAAGCTATTTATTATGATCTACTAACAAATAAAGTCGGAGCCCTAGAAGAGAATGAAAACCTAATCCAACGAGCTGCCGGAAAATACAAAGTGATTATCACTTCACCTACTTCTTTCTTGGCATATTTGCAAACAGTCCTTCAGGGATTGAAAGCTCTGAAAATAGAAGAATCCGCTAAAGAAATAATCAAAAAAGTGGAAGATTTAGGAAAACATTTAAAATCTTTTGATGAATATCACGACAAACTTGGTAATGCTTTAGGTACAGTGGTAAATCATTATAATGCTTCAAATAAAGAATTAAAAAAAATAGATAAAGATGTACTTCGTATCGCCGGCACTTCGCCCGAACTTTCTACTCTTTCTCTAGAAAAACCCAAACTAGAGGACTAAAAATCTAAAAGCTTTTCCACAATTTTTGTTGACTTTTTTTGTTGGATAATATATAATCTTGACGGATTCAAAATATTCTTTTGCTCTTTGAACCCGCTAAATAATTTACCTTCACTAATTAATAACGGGAGTAAATACTATGCAGATCCAATCTCGTAGTTTTGGTTTCACTGTACCTTGTACACACAGGTGCTTAGTAAATTATTGTGAGGAAATAAGATCTTACTTAAAGAAAGATAAAAATAATTGCCTTTCTGAAGAAGATCACAACCTTTTAAGTGTTGCAAAAAAATTACTTAATGTGCCAGTTTATGAACCAGATGAGGCAAAAATCAGTAAAAAAGTAGTAAAAATAGGTAACGGAATAGAGATTACAATAGACAAAAAACCTCCGTTATTTGTTTTCTTAGATGGAGTTTACGTGTTAAAAAATGATTTCTTGTTACTAAACCAAGAAATCGTAACCGTCGGTTCTCCTTTAGGATCTGCATTATTAAACAAAGCAAGAAATGAAAAAGGTAAATTCAAAACAAAACAAGGGAAAATACACACTTTTGAAGTATTAGATATACTTCAATACAAAGAAGCAAAACCATTCTTTTTCCCAAAAATGGTAGCATGAAATTCAAATAGCGCAACTCCGTAAGGTTGCGCTATTACTCTTTTTAGTCTAAAAAATAATCCTAATTATAGGATATTGGAATCTTATTTTTAATCAAATAAAGAGGTTTAAGGATTCTGTATAAATTTACCAATAAATGTATACGGAGGGAATGGTTTACCTATGTTTTCGATAGTTTGCTTGCATCTCACAAAAAGTATATACGTCTCATTTTCACCACAAAATATATCAGCATTGATACCAAGTTCTTGCGGAGGAAATGTTACTGGCTTCTTACCACCCCTAACGATATATACATTAATTTGAAAGGGACTATTTTTAAATATTTCAGTATCAAAAACAACGTCATTTTTCCCAAGTTCTTTTTCTAAAATTTCTGGATATGTGCTTGGATTTTTCGGAAGAATTATTGTCAAACAGTGGAAAGTTTCTATTTTATCAAAGGGAATAGATTTAATACCTAGCTCATTTTTTTCACCTTCAAGGTTAGTTGTATGGAGAATTCCATTTGGATGAAAAGTATGTTTATTTACTGAAAAATCAGTTGGAACTATATCATCAAACAAAATTTTCTGCGAAACTTTTATTGTACCGTTAGGATTAGGTGTTTCAGTTTGTTCGATTTTTCGTATTTTGTGCAGTTTGTTTGAAGGATTTGAATAGATTTTTATATTTAAAGTTGCATCTTTGTCCCAACCCCAAAAATTACATATTTTGTAAAGTTTATTTTTATTCCTGAATATTAAACGCCATACATTTTGTTTAGCCATATATTTAAATATACAATAAATTAGAACGCTACGCGTACAAAAAGCGATGTGGTCACAAGTTACTAAATTTTTTACTTCTTAAAATCGTAAAAAATGTAAGTACTTGCCGACCCCGGCTCGGCTATTTTTCTTCTGAAAAATTATGCCTGTGCCTTCACAAATCGCTCACAAATAAAGCAGTTTATTTGCTTTACGCGATTTGTGACCCTACAGAGAATCGGACTCTGATTTTATCCTTGAGAAGGATACGTCCTAGCCGTTAGACGATAGGGCCATAAAGAAAATATAACATTTTTTAATCTAAAATAAAAAGTAGCACATTGAACAATATGTGCTACTAAAAAAACAAATTAAAAATTATTATTATAAAAAAACAAAAAATGAGATAGATTCTCAGAAACTTTATAAAACCTTTTGCTAAAGGTTCTAGATAAAAATGATCTTCTGGTGAATATTTAATCTCTAAAAAAACTATCACCAGAGCAAAAATTAAAATTAAACTACAAAGAATATAAAGTAAAAACTCCATTAAATTTTGCTGAGACATTTTAACTCCTGTATTTTTCTAATTTAACTATAACACATCAGCTTATTTTTTGCAATCCCCTACTACTTGACAAATAGATTTGATTGTGATAGACTTTACACAGTTAAACAATCAAAGGGTTCTTCTTATGAATAAGAAAAAAATATTACTAGCTGTTTTAATTTTTTTGCTTATATCACTTTTTGTTATCTTGTTGATATCTGCAAAAAATGAAAATCAGATATGGGGCATCTTAATATTCTTTGGAATACCTGGCCTTGCTCTATTAATATTTTTAATCAGCAAAATACAAAATGAAGGAAACTTTATTTTAAGGAAAAACTAATTTTGATCACGATAGTAAAAGAGGGATGAATTAATTTTCATCCCTTTCATGTTTTTACCTCTTCTTCTTCCACTCCTCGTCCTGTCGGACGAGGAGATTTTTTTTATTTTTTTTGTCTAGAAGGATTGATTCTACCGCCCTTTCCATTCGCATGCCTTGCGAACCTTTGACAAGTATCAAATCATTTTTTTGCACAAAAGTTTTTAAAAACTCCCCTGTTTCTTTAGAATCCAAAAATTCAAAAACATTCTCTGTATTCATTCCGGCCCCGTCTTCTTCAAGGGAAACTTCCATCGCTCCTTCTTTTATTTTTTTCGCCCTAGGTCCAACTACTATCAGTATTCCATCTGTCGCAAGAACGGTTCTTGCGACAATTCCGATATTTTTATGAGCCTCTTCTGTATATTTGCCAAGTTCCAACATATCGCCTAAAACAGCAATTTTTCTTCCGCCTCCGCTTTGCTTCGGCGAGACAAGCCCACCTATTTTTACTTCCGCTAAAGTCTTAAGCGCGGACTGACAAGCAAAAGGAGAAGAATTATAAGTATCGTCAATTATTAAAGAATCATTTATTCCTTTCAAAAGACGCATTCGTCCGGGTGAAACATTATAATTTTTTAATTTATTTACAGCTTCAATCATATTTAATTTAAAACCGGAAGAAAGCGCCAAGGCTCCAAGCGAGGCATAAACATGATTTTTACCAAACACACCTTCAATCACTACCGGCAAACTATTTCCTTTTTCATCCACTCTAAATATCAAACCGTCCGGCACTCCTTCGTCAGTATAAAAAATATTATCACCAGAACCTTTGACATCCGAATCCTCTTTGAAACCAAAAGTGACAACGCGATTTTTAGTTTTTTCTTTCATTTCAGAAACTGCTTCGTCGTCGTTGTTTAATATTAAAAGTCCATCTTTTTTCAAAGTTTTTATCAATCTGCTTTTTTCTTCCACTAAATGTTTATGCGAATCAAAAAATTCAATATGAGCGGGAGTTTCTCCTATGGCCGTAATAATAACCACATCTGTTTTAAGCCATAAAGCAGTGCGATACATATCTCCCGGTTTTCCTATACCAACTTCAAGTATCAACCATTTGGGATATTTATGAGGCCAAATGAAAAGCCATAATCCTTTTAAAATATTAAAAAACCAGGTTACGGGATTGTTCCAACCATTCGGACACCCTAAAATAGTAAGCGGTAATCCTATTTCGCTGTTATAACTTTTTTCACTTTTACGAACATAAGAAATACCGGAAATCACAGCATATACGGCATCTTTAGTGGAAGTTTTACCAATTGATCCGGTAATAGCCACAACTTTTGGTTTGTATCTCCAAAGCACTAGTCGTGATTCTATTTGCAATATATATGTTAATGTTTTTTTGAAAGTCGTCTTCATATTATCTGTCCGGTGGAATTTCGTAATAATTAATTAAAAAATTTGTAATACCCAAGAAAGGATCTCCCCATGTCTGAATGGCATAAGGCACTCCTTTGGGATTAATAGCATAAAGAAAAATTATGAATTTAGGATCATAAGCAGGAAAATATCCCATAAACGAATGCGTATACCTATCTTCATAATAACCTCCATTAGTATTATCCGCAACTTGGGCAGTGCCGGTTTTAGCCGCTACGCTATAACGTTCTAATTTTTCACTGGCTCCGAGATTTTTATCCATAGCATTTACCAGCATACGGGTAATTTCTGTTCCGGTCGTTTCAGATATTTTTGTAGGTGTCGTTTGATATGTCATATTTTTTTCCGTACCATTGTTGTATTTTATTTTTTGCACAATATGCGGTACCACTAGTTTTCCGCCATTTGATAATGATGCCAATGCTCGTATCATCTCCATGGGAGTCAAAGCAATACCTTGTCCAAAAGCAGCATTAGCATATTCAAAATCACGAGTAACATTTATTATATTAGATATCAAACCACCTGTTTCATTTGGCAAATCAATTCCGGTTTTTTCTTTAATACCATAAGAAAGCATATAGTCACGCAACTTTTCTTTACCTAATTTTTTATAAACAAAAACCATACCAGTGTTCAAAGATTGACTTAAAACTTCTTGCATTGTCGTACCCGGACCTCTACCTTTTTTATCAAAATTAGATATAACTTGATTTTCAACTATTACCGAACCTTTATCGTCATATGTGGTATTAGCTGTAACTACCCCAGCATCTAAAGCCCCGGCCATCACTAAGGGTTTTACCACCGAGCCGAATTCAAAAACGTTTTCCACTAAAGGATTGGAAAAAGTAGAAGTAGGGGTGACTTTGGAAAAATTATTCAGATCAAAATCAGGTTTGGTGCCTAAGGCATAGATAGAACCATCCTGCGGATTCATAATTATTCCACCGATTGAATCAATTTGATATTTCTCTTTCACATTGTCCAAAGTTTTCTCCAGAAAACTTTGGACAGATGGTTCAATGGTGGTTACTATATCCCCTTCTTTAGCATCATCACTGAATAAAGTTTGATTTATATTAGAAAAAACTTCAGCAAAAAAATTAATATAAGGATTATCTTTATTTTTAGAAAGAATATCATCATATTGCCTTTCAATGCCATAACGTCCACCGAGATCGTCGCCTTTATAGGCTACAAAACCCAAGGACTGCGAAGCCAAATTAGTTCCCGGATAAAAACGCCATTTCTCTTTATAAATAGATAAACCAGAAATTTTTAAAATAGATATCGCATCTGCTTGTTCTTTTGAAAGATTATTTGCTATTTCTTCATAAGGATCATTCTTTTTCTCCGCTTTGGCTAAAAATTCATCACGGTCGATGATTATTATTTTTGATAATTCATTATAGGTAGCTTCTTTGTCAAGAATTTTTATAGGACTAATGGCCAACTTAAATCCAGTAGTTTGTAAAGCGGCAGAAACAAGCTGACCGTCTTTACGTTCAAAATAAATAGTTCCACGTTCAAAAATATTAGAAGATGGTGTGGAGTATTGCTTATCTGCTCGGTCAGAATAAGAACTGCTATGGACGATTTGCACTAAAAAAAGCTTGCTTATTAAAATTAAAGCAAAAATTAAAATACAAAAAAATATGATACGAGTTCTAAAAAGAAAACTATATTTCATTTTTTGCAATACTTATACTGCCAAGAGCTTTACGATTTGCAAATGTTTTTTTTGTTTCTTTAAAACCAAGAGAATATGCGAGATTAAGATCAACTTTTTGAGAAACAGAAAGATATTCCAATTCTAAATTCCCAACTTCATTTGATAGGGTAAGAGCGCGTCCTTCAAGCGCTTTACGTTCTACAATATTAAAAACCATATTCCCTAACAGTAAAACATAACCAAGAATCAGAACTCCTAAAGTCCAAAGCATAAAATTTAAAATACGCTTCTGCAAATTACCATTATCAATGATACTTACATTACCTGCATAACTTTTTAATTTTAAACTTGCTTGTTTCATGGTTCGATTTTACTCACCATGACCCTGAGGTTTTCTCGAATGGGTCATATAATTTTTTCTAAAATTCTCAACTTAGCGCTTCTCGATCTTGGATTATTTTTTATTTCTTCTTTTTTTGGTATTATTGGTTTTTTATTTATTAAAATTACTTCACCCTTTTTTTGTTTTTCCTTATAAAATCTTTTCACAATTCTATCTTCTAAACTATGAAATGAAATCACCGCCATTCGTCCTCCTCTATTTAAAACCTTAAATCCTTTCTCTAATCCTGTTTGCAATGCCCCTAATTCGTCATTTACTGCTATACGCAATGCTTGAAATGTTTTGGTAGCACAGTGCAATCTTCTTGCCCGTCCTTTGGCGTGGCCTTTTCTGTATGCTATGGGGACATTGTTTTCAATCACTTTTATTAAGTCCCATGTCGTTTCTATCTTATTTTTCACCCTGGCTTCAACTATTCCTCTGGCTATTCTTCTGGAAAATTTTTCTTCACCATAACCATAAATAATATCTGCTAAACTTTTTTCACCCCAAGTATTTACGATGTCTATGGCTGTTAAATCTTCTGGCAGAGGATTTTCTTTCATAGTCATAAGCAACGGCTCATCTTTCATAAAAGAAAATCCTCGTCCGGAATTTTCTAACTGATCCGAACTCAAACCTAAATCAAAAATAATTGCGGAAATATAATTTTCTGCCAAAGGATTTTTAAGAAACGTGTGGGTCCCCTGCCCTCTTGACTCCGAGGGCGCAGTTTCAAAAAAATCCTTTGGCAGAAAATTTATACTGTCCAAATCTCTAAAATTCAGATTATAAAAAGAAATTCTTGGATCTTTTAAATTTCTTAAAACACTTTTATCTTGATCAAGAGCAATTATTTTTGCGTTCGGATATCTTTTCAAAATTTCTATAGAATGCCCTCCGCCACCAAATGTTGCATCAAGAACAATCTTCCTCGAAGCCAGGCTTTTAGAATTCCCCAAAGCCTGGCTTCTGGAGAGCCCTAAACCTTCTATTGTTTCATTTAAAAGAACTGTCTTGTGTATGCTTGCTATCATAATTTCTCTGCTAATTGATCCGCTTGTTTTTCTACTACCTCTCTATACTGCAACCATGTTTTATCATTCCAAATTTCTATCCTGTCTTCTACTCCGATAATGGCCGCTTTGCCTTCCAATTTAATTCTATCTTTCAGAAAATCAGGAATTAAAATTCTTCCGATAGTATCTACTTCCACTTCCACTGCTCGTCCGAACATAAATCTGTTAAAACTTCTTTTATCCGCTTTTAGAAAAGAAAGGTCTGCGTCAGAATCAGAAAGTCTTTTCGAAACTTTTTTCCACTCGCCGGCTGTAAAAATAAACAAGCATTGATCCAGTCCAGGTGTGATAATAATCTTCTTGCCAAGTTCCTTGCGGAATTTTACCGGCAATGAAATTCTATTCTTCTCATCTATGGTATGTATATATTCGCCGATTAACATAAATTTTAAAAAAATTACTTATTCACACTTTTCCCACTTTTTCCCACTTAATTAACATTATAAACCACAGGCAAAAAAGAAGCCAAGCCTTACCTGTGGATAACTCGAAACTGAAAAACATTGACTTTTTTAAGAGACAATGTATTATTATTGCGAGGCTTGCTCTTTTATTTTAAAACTCTAAAACTCCTTGGGTGCTAGCGCCCTTTACACATACCCTTGACCGGATGTGGGAGACTAAAAATTAAGACTCCTATAAATTCTAGTTTTAATTTATCACATACTTCAAAATATTTTAAAATCGTATCTTATTTTAACATTCCTAATGCTTTCCAAACTTGGTCTTCTGTAAATCCAAACTTAAGAAATCTTTTAAAAGTCTTTTGGTTTACTTGATTTGACATACCTTCATAAACAGTAATTATAAGACCATTTATATTTTCAATTGGAATTGAGGGTACTCTTATACTATAGCAATGAGAAGTACCACCACTTGGTGATGTTATTAGAAGATTTAAATTTTTTGCTACTTGAAGCCAATCCTTAGCTTTTATTTTCCCTAAGGTTTTATATAATTCTTTTCTTTTTATACGTTCCTCAGACATACAATGCCTTGAAGGAAGGCATAGATTCATTTCTAATTATATCTTTTGAAGGTATTTTTGAAGAAATATTGAATGCACAATGAATTACATCTCTTATTCTTTCTTCTATTAATTCAATAGATGGGATTTTTTCAGAACCACCAATAATTATTGCAGGAAATTCATTACATTCTGCAAACCAGCCATCTTCTTCCTTGTCATAAACTAGAAAATGTAATGTCCCTCCTACACTTGCAACAATTTTGTCAAAATTTTCTACCGCATCCAAAGAGTCAGGTATTCTACTGCCCATTAATGAAGCCCTTTTAAAATTTTCTTCTGGCATATTTTTCATATATTTATTATATCACACATATATATCATCAATAGATGTTATTGTGCAAAATTACGTTAATACTCACGTGTTTACTATACTACTTATTATACATTAAAAGTCAATGAAGACCTATTTTTTATTCTTCTTTCCTAGGTCTCATTAGTGGGAAAAATTGAGTTTCGCGGAGAGGCTTGTCGGTTAGAACTGCAAAGAGTGATTCGCCGAAACCAAAACCGCAAGTCGGTGGCATACCGTATTCAAGCATTTCTACAAATTCCATATCAGGCATCATCGCTTCTTTATCCCCCGCCTTTAAGAGTTCTTGTTGAGCTTCAAATCTTTCCGCTTGGTCTATCGGGTCATTTAATTCTGAAAAGCCATTACCTATTTCTACTCCGGCAATAATTATATTAAAACGTTCCGTAATTTCTGGATTTTTCTCTACTGATTTTGAAAGCGGAGAAACAAGTTTCGGATGTCCGGTTAAAAATACCGGTCCGGAAATTTGTTTTCGGCAATGTTTCCAGAGAGTATCCACTAAACGTTCCATGGTATCGCCATCATAAACAATTTTTAATTCTTCTAATTTCTTTTTTATTTCTTTCTCGGTAGTGTGAAGTACATCTATGCCTGTTTCTTTTTTGACAGTTTCTCGATAATCAATTCGTTCCCATTTTTTTTCTAGATCAAATTTATATCCACGAGCTTCAAATTCTGTTTTACCAAAAACATCTATAGCAATTTTTTTATAAAGCTCTTCCACTAATTTCATCCCGTCTTCATAATTGGCATAAGCCCAATAAAATTCCATATTGGTAAATTCCTGCAAATGATTTGCGTCTGTCCCTTCATTTCTGTAAGCTCTACCAATTTCAAAAATTTTTGGAAAACCAGCCGCCATTAATCTTTTCTGCCAAAGTTCGCCAATGCATATTCTTAAATAAAGTGGCAATTTAAAATCTTCATTATATGTTTTAAATGGAGTAGCATCCGCTCCACTCGCCGTCACTTCAAGGGAAGGAGTTTCCACTTCCAGAAATCCATGCTCTTTCATAAAAGTACGAGTAGTATCCCAAAATTTTGTTTTCTTTATCAGAAGTTCCTTTACCTCCGGATCCATCAAAATATCTAAATAGCGTTTTCGAAATCTTTCTTCAATGTCTTGCAACCCATGCCATTTCTCCGGCAAAGGAAGCAAACTCTTAGAAAGCATAATCCAATCTTTTACTTCTACAGTTTTCTCTCCCCTTTTAGTGCTAAAAAAACTTCCAGAAACTTCTATAAAATCTCCGATATCAACTACCTCATTAAAAAAATCAAATTTTTTGTCTCCTAAAATATCTTTTTTTAATAAACCTTGAAAAAGTCCTGTACCATCATTCAATGTTATAAAAACAATAGCTCCTTGTCCGCGAATAGACATTATTCGGCCAGCAATCCATTTTTCTTCTTTTTTCTTTTCCAACGCATCAAAAAAATCTATCGCCTCTTTCAGGGAAAGTTCTCTTTTAGACTTCGCTGGATAAGGATTCACGCCTTTCTTTTTTAGAAGTTCAAGTTTCTTTATTTTAGCGTCTCTAATTTCATCAATTGAAGACATATCAATTTAAGATACGTTTATTATTTTATAATTAACTTCTCCACTTGGAGTTTTAAATGAAACATTCTCACCTTTTTTCTTTCCAAAAAGTGCCACACCAAATGGAGACCTGTTGGAAATCTTTCCTCTGGCCATGTCAGCCTCTTCTGAACCCACGATTTGGTAAGTTTTTTCTTTACCTTCTCCTGTTTTCAGTACAACAACCTTAGAGCCAATTTCAACTTCTTCTCCTCCGCCTCCAGATACTACTTGAGATTCTTGCAAAATTTTTTCTATCTTATGAATACGTTCTTCAAGTTTACCTTGGTCTTCCCGAGTTTGATGATATTCCGCGTTTTCAGATAAATCACCAAGGGATTTCGCATATTCTAAGTTTTCTAAAATTTCTTTTCTTTTCGGACCTTTTAGTTCTTTTAATTCGGATTCCAAAGCTTTTTTCTTTTCTTCTGTTATGTAATCACCTGCTTGTTTCATATTTTAATCTTAGCCTTTTTTTGCAAAAAAGTCTAGCAAAAAACACAAAAAATTAAATTAGTGCTTTCTACAACATACGCTTCCTGAAGTTAGTTTATTGTTTCCAGGTTGATATGCGAGTTGCAAGAAAGCACTAATTTAATTTTTTGTTTTTGGTATGATTTTACATTTTTAAAAAACTATGATAACCTACAATATATGGCAAAAACGGTAATCGAGGTAAGTAAAAATGGAAATGAAAATAACGCAAGTGTCTTGCGCCGTTTTTCTCGTAAAATCCAAGAATCAAATATAATCCAAAAAGTAAAAGGCTCTCGTTATAATAAAAGAAAAGAATCAAAACTAAAAATAAAAAAAAGTACTCTAAAACATCTCGAACGAAGAGGCGAAATAGAAAAACTTCGTAAACTTGGCAAAATAAAATAATGAAATTTGAGAAAGTAAAACAAGACATATTGGGTAAGAGATATTCCTTGTCTATTGCCTATGTAAGCGAAAAAAAATCAAAGGAAATAAATAAAAAATATAGAAATATAGATAAAGCTACTAATGTACTTTCTTTTGCTTTGCATAAAAATGAGGGTGAAATCATTTTGTGCAAAAGTGTAATAAGAAAAGAACTAAAAAAATTTGACAGAACTTTTGAGCAGTTGTTGGGCTTTTTAGTTATCCACGGAATGTTGCATTTGAAAGGAATGGAACATGGGAGTATAATGGAAGAAGCAGAAAACAGGTATGATCAGAAATATTTCTATAGGAATAGACATGGGATCCACCACGACCAGAGTCGTAGTAGGAGAATTTTTAAAAGGAGAAAAAAATCCTAGAATTATTGGCATCGGAGAAAGTGAGACAAAAGGTATCCGACACGGATATGTTGTTAATATACCTCTTGCAGTAGTTTCACTTAAAAATGCAGTCTCTTTGGCTGAAAAAAATTCAGGTATAAAAATCAGACGTGCCCTTATTTCAATTGGTGGAGTAACTTTACGTGGAGATATGACAAGCGGTATAGGAATTATTTCTAAAGCTGATGGCGAAGTAACTAATTTGGATATAAATAAAGCATTGCAAGATTGTGAAGATAACTTAAATTTAAATAATAAAAAAGTAATCAGGGTATTCCCTATTTCTTTTAAACTTGACGGAAAAGAAATATTGGGCCGACCAGAAGGTATGAAAGGAACTAAACTTGAAATAAAAGCTCTTTTTATAAACTGTTCTACCTCGCACTTTGAAGATTTGTTAGAAGTTATTTCTCTGGCTGGAATAGAACCAATAGATGTTGTCGCTTCTCCTTTGGCTGGAAGTCGTGTTGCATTATCTCCCAAACAAATAATAGTAGGAGGAGCATTAGTCAATATTGGATCTGAAACAGTATCACTTTCTGTTTTTGAAAATGGAACACTTGTATCGCTTCATACATTTTCTATTGGCGGAACAGATATTACAAATGATATTGCTCTAGGAATGAAAGTTTCACTTGAAAATGCAGAACGTCTGAAACTCGGAAATATTGTAGAAGATTTTTCAAAGAAAAAATTAGATGAAATTATTGAAGCGCGTCTTTTTGATATTTTTGAGTTGATAGAAAATCATTTGAAAAAAATAAAACGAAATGAATTGTTGCCAGCTGGTGTTGTCTTCATCGGCGGTGGTGCTAATATTTCTTTATTGGAAGAATTTTCAAAAACTGCTTTGAAGCTTCCTTCTAAGGTCGGCGTCACTGAAATTTTCGGCAATATAAAAACAAAACTTCGTGATCCAGCTTGGTTTACTGTATTAGGTCTCTTAATGTCTGATGATGAAAATAATTTTCATCCTGAAGGTTTGTTTCAAAATTTTTGGAATAAATTAAAAAGAATATTAAAATCAAATATTAAGCAACTCATGCCATAGATTAGTTGCTAGGTGCTAGGTGCTAGAGACTAGAAAAGAGTTGCGTACTCTTTATTTTCTGCTATTATAGTTTATATATAATTGAATTAACTTTTATTAATTAAATTGGTTCATCGTGCTTAGTCTCTATAGGTTAAAGCCTAGAAACTAACACCTAGAACCTAGAACCTAATTTATTATGCCTAAATTAAACCCAGAAATACAAAGTTTTGCTCGTATTATGGTCATCGGAATAGGAGGATCCGGGAAAAATGCCATAAATCATATGATTAACTCCAAGGTCAAAGGTGTGTCCTTTATTTGCATGAATACTGACACCCAAGACTTACATCATTCTCTAGCTGAGAAAAAAATTCATATCGGAAAAAATCTTACTAAAGGTCTTGGGGCTGGGATGAATCCAGAAATTGGAAAAAAAGCAGCTGAAGAAACAAAATCAGAAATTCAAGATACTATTAAGGGAGCTGACATGATTTTCGTCGCTTGTGGAATGGGTGGAGGCACAGGCACAGGCGCAGCGCCAATCGTGGCTCGCGCAGCAAAAGAACAAGGAATACTTACAGTAGCCGTTGTTACTAAACCTTTCTTCTTTGAAGGTAGTCAGCGAATGAAAATTGCTGAAAAAGGAATTGAAGAATTAGGAAAAGAAGTTGATGCTATTATTATTATTCCAAACGATAAATTAATACAATTAGCAGATAAAACTACAAATTTTAAAGATGCTTTCGCTAGTTGCGATAATGTTTTGCGTCAAGCAGTAGAAGGTATCTCAGACCTTATCACTACTCCTGGTATTATAAATGTTGATTTTGCAGATATTAGGGCTATTATGTCAGACGCTGGAAGTGCTCTTATGGGCATAGGTCTTGCATCAGGTGATGGTCGTGCTTCAAAAGCAGCACTTCAAGCTATTAATTCCCCTCTTCTAGAAGTTTCAATCAATGGCGCCAAGGGAGTACTCTTTGCCATTTCTGGTGGAGACGATATAACTATTCACGAAATACAAGATGCGGCAAAAATAATTACCGAATCAATAGATAAAGACGCAAAAGTAATCTTCGGCACAATCAAAGACGATAAATTAAAGAAGGGCGAATTAAAAGTCACAGTTATAGCTTGCAGTTTTGCTAGTGATGCACCTCGTAAAAATCTTTTTAGTGGAACTACTATTTTAAATCAAACCTTACTAAAAGAAGAAAATGCAGATAAAGCAGTAAAAGAAATACATAATACTATTCAAAGTTCAAATAAAAGTAATGCAAGTGATTTTCTAAAAAAAGCAGAAAAAAAAGAAGAAGAAATAATCATAGAAGATGACACTGAAGACTGGAGCGCCGTTCCAGCATTTTTGAGACGCAAGAAGAATTAAATTTTTAAAATAAACTTTTGGAGGGGTTTCGAGCGCGACGGCGCGAGAACTTCAGGATTTTTTAAGCTTAAAAAAATCCGTACCGGAAAAAGTTTTATTTCAAAAATTTAATAATATAGTGTATAATTGCCTTATATGACTTATGATTTAATAATTATTGGCGGAGGACCGGCTGGGACGGCGGCTGCGGTATATGCTTCACGTAAAAAACTCAAAACTTTATTCATCACTAAAGAATGGGGCGGGCAATCTGTCGTATCCGAACAAATTTTTAATTGGATCGGTACTGTTTCTATTTCTGGAGCAGAACTTGCTAATAATCTTAAAAATCATGTTTTGGCAAATGTCGGAGATAGTTTAGAAGTGAAAGAAGATGAAAAAGTTAATATAATTTTAAAAGAAGAAAACCTACGCCAAGGCGGGGCAAATTTATTTAAAATAAAAACAGAATCTGGCGAAGAATTTTTAACTAAAACAATATTAATAGCTACTGGCAGCGGACGCAGAAAATTAGAAGCAAAAAATGCGGAGAAATTGGAACATAAAGGACTCACTTATTGCGCTTCTTGCGACGGTCCCCTCTTCGCTGATATGGATGTAGCTGTAATCGGTGGAGGTAATGCTGCTTTTGAAAGCGCTGCTCAGTTATTGGCTTATTGCAAGTCTGTCACTCTTTTGCACCGAAACGAAACTTTCCGCGCTGATGAAATTACGGTTGAAAAAGTTTTAAAAAATCCAAAAATGAAAGCCTTGAAAAATATTGAGCTTTTGGAAATCAAAGGTGAAAAATTTGTGGAAGGAATAATTTATAAAGATAAAAGTACCGGCCAAGAAATAGAATTAAAAGTTTCCGGTATTTTTGCTGAAATTGGACAGATTCCGAATACTAGTTTCGTTAAAGACCTTATTCCATTAGATGAAATAGGACGCATAAAAATAAATCCATCAAACCAAAAAACAGAAATCCCAGGCATTTGGGCTGCCGGAGATTGCACTACTGTTTTATATCACCAAAACAACATAGCCGCCGGCGACGCCGTCCGGGCTTTGGAAGATATTTATCTTTATATTCATACTAAATAATTACCAAGGGGAACCCTTGCCTAAAT
>ERZ1292630.2822-Hain-H41-02um-R3-2822-length-15712-cov-10_pt1 | contig 15712 bp, 13 predicted proteins | sample MGYA00564408_ERZ1292630 | MGnify/ENA primary metagenome ERZ1292630 (study PRJEB36523, sample SAMEA6512641) | groundwater metagenome | collected 2019-01-08 | study: AquaDiva: Metagenomics assemblies of 32 groundwater samples | reverse complement strand
GTTATCCACATTTTCTATTGCCAAGTGTTTTAGATTTTGATACAAAGTAATAAACTTCAGCCAAGGGCTGATCCGCCTCAGGCGGAAACAATTTTAACGGGTCGTTTAACAAACGTAAAAAATTTATATAATATGAGTTACGATGAAGAAGATGATTTGGTGGGTGGTATGGGAGACCCAGTAGAAGACGAGGAAGAACCGCTGGAACCGCTAGAAGAAACACCCTTAGATATTCCCGACGAAGAAGAGTATGACCCGGATAGTAGATACCACTAAATAAAATCCCGCCGACGGCGGGATTATTTTATTTTTATAAACCTTTTCTTGCCTATCTTGAATTGCATTCCATTTTCAGGAATAAAATTCGCATCTGTTAATTTTTTGTCAGTACTAAGGTCTGTAACAGCTCCTTCTTCTATTAATCTTCTGAAATCTCCCTTGGAAGATAAAATCTTGGCCTCTATTAAAATATCCATCAGTGTTTTTCCTCTCCCATCAAGTTCTGTCATTTCTTCTGGAATCTCTCTTTTTTGAAAAGTATTCACAAAACTTTCTTCTGCCTTTTGGGCCTTATCTTCGCCGTGATAAATAGCCACAATTTGTTTAGCCAGTTTCATTTTGATATCTTTTGGATTAACTGATCCTTTTTCCAGTTTTTTTTGTATGTCTTCAACTTCATCCATTGGAGTAAAAGTGCATAATTCAAAATAATTTCCAATAGAAGAATCTGGTATAGACATTACTTTGCCATACATATCATTTGGTTCATCGGTAATGCCAATATAATTATCAAGACTTTTGGACATTTTTTCCTTTCCATCTGTGCCCTCAAGAAGCTTAAAAGAAAGAACCGCTTGTGGGGTCTTTTGGTTCATTTCCATCACATCACGTCCAACCAACATATTGAAAAGTTGATCTGTCCCTCCAACCTCAAGATCACATGAATTGTATATATGATCAAGGGCAAAAGAATCAATCCCTTGTAAAACAGGGTACATCATTTCATGTAAAAACAATTCCTCTCCATTGTTTAATCTATCCTGGAATAAATCTCTTTTTATTAGTCTTGAGTGTGTTATATGCTTCAGTGTCCACAAGAAGCTTCTTAGTGTAATAACAAAAAGATCTTTAGTTTGCATTCTGCTTTTTTCAAAAAGTAGAGATTTACCTACAGTAGAATTTGCATCAATATCATCAACCACTTTACCAGAGGAAAGAGTCCAACTTAATTTTTGTCCCACAGGAGCACCAATATCGTTTATTGCTGTAAACCAATCAGAGTTTCTAATCCAAGAAAAAACTTTGTCATCAGTCTTTAAAATCTTACCAACTTGTTCTAGATATGTTTTCATATTGGTCTCAACTTCCTGTTGCTCAATTTCTGGACGGATCTTACTTTTTCCTGTCGGGTCACCAATTTGAGCGGTATAATCACCAATAAGAAAAACAACCTTTACACCTAAATCTTGAAATTCTCTTAGTTTTCTCAAAACAACAGCATGACCCAGATGAAGATCTGGACGTGTTGGGTCAACTCCAAACTTAATTACAACTTTTTCTGGGTCATTTTCTAATTTTTTGCGGAATACTCCATTGGGATCAATAAACTCACCTACCCCACGGGTAAATAGTTCATTTATTTTGTTTTTATTCATAATTTCTTTCATAAAAAGGCATTATAACATATTTTCTGGTATAATTAAAAAAATGAAAAAAAGATTTAAAAGGATAAAAATTCCGAAAAATTTAATACTATTTGTGCTTGGTGTTTTTATACTAATAATTGGAGTTGGAATAATCTGGGTTTCGTCTTTAAAGATTCCGGACTTCCGTTCTTTTGAAGATAGAAAGGTGATAAATTCAACTAAAATATATGACCGAACAGGAGAAATATTACTTTATGATATTCATCAAGACATAAAGAGAACCGACATTCCTTTTGAAGGGATGAGCGCCAATATCAAAAATGCAACTGTCGCCATAGAAGATTCCGAATTTTACAATCATGGTGGAATAAGAATAACTTCAATTATTCGGGCTGTTTTGTCTAATTTATTTAATAGTGGAGGCAAAACTCAAGGTGGTTCAACTATCACTCAACAATTAGTAAAAAATGTACTGCTAACACAAAAACAAACTATCACTAGAAAAATAAAGGAATGGGTTCTGGCAATTAAAATAGACAACTCAATGCCAAAAGAAAAAATCTTGGAATATTATCTAAATGAAAACCCTTATGGTGGAAATGTTTATGGAATAGAAGAAGCTTCAAAAACTTATTTCAACAAAGACGCACAAGATTTAACTATGGCGGAAGCTGCATATTTAGCATCAATTCCACAATCCCCAACCTTACTTTCACCTTACGGAAAAAACCGAGACAAATTAGAAGCTAGAAAAAATTTAGTTCTTTCTAGAATGTTAGAACTTAAATTTATTACCCAAAAAGAATACGATGCTGCCAAAAACGAAGTTGTTCTTTTTGCTCCTCAGGCAACTACCGGTATCAAAGCTCCTCATTTTGTTTTTTTCATCAAAGATTATCTTGAACAAAAATATGGGAGTGATCTCGTAGAACAAAGTGGATTAAAAGTCACTACCACTCTTGATTATAATCTACAAGAGAAAGGCGAACAGATAGTAAAAGAAGGTGCTCTTAAAAATGAAAAAGATTGGAATGGCAGTAATGCTGGACTTGTGGCCATAGATCCCAAAACTGGACAGATTTTAACAATGGTAGGTTCTAGAGATTATTTTGATAAAAAAATAGATGGTAATTACAATATCGCAACCGCAAACAGACAACCAGGGTCTTCTTTTAAGCCCTTTATTTATGCTACAGCCTTCAATAAGGGGTTCACCCCAGATTCAGTGCTATTTGATCTACCAACAGAATTTCAAACAACCTGTAACGCTTATGGCAAAGCTCTCGCTGGGTATAATCAAAAGGATTGTTATATGCCAGATAACTATGATGGTAAATATCGCGGGCCGATAAAATTAAGAGACGCTTTGGCTCAATCTATCAACATTCCAGCGGTTAAACTTTTTTATTTGGCCGGACTTAAAGATTCATTAAAAACAGCGGAAGATATGGGTATCAGCACCCTAACTGACGTAAGTCGTTATGGATTGACTCTTGTTATTGGAGGTGGAGAAGTTTCACTTCTTGATATGACTTCTACTTATGGAGTTTTTGCTAATGATGGTGTGAAAAATCAATATACTGGAGTTCTAAAAGTTGAAGATGCTAATGGAAACATTTTAGAAGAATACACCCCAAACCCTCAAGAGGTTTTACCAAAAAATATCGCACTAACCATTTCAAATATTCTTTCTGATAATATAGCCCGTATCCCAACATTCGGATCGTCTTCTCCTCTTGTTGTTCCTGGAAGAGAAGTGGCCGCAAAAACAGGAACGACAAACAGTAATAAAGATGCTTGGACTCTTGGTTATACCCCTTCAATTGTTGTTGGGGTATGGGCAGGCAACAATGATAATAAACCAATGAAAAAAGGTGGAGTGGCGATGGCTGGTCCAATTTGGAATAAGTTTATGAACGAGGTTTTAAAAGTTTTACCGAATGAAAAATTTGAAAAACCAAACCTAGAAATTGATCCTAAAACAGTAAAGCCAGTACTCCGCGGATATTGGCAAGGAAATGAAAACTTTTTTATAGATAAAATTTCTGGAAAACTTGCTAGTGAGTTTACTCCCAAAGAAACTATTCAAGAAAAAATAATAACCAGTGTTCACTCTATACTTTATTGGGTGGATAAAAATAATATTTTAGGATTACCACCCTCTAATCCAAACAATGATTCACAATTTAATCAATGGGAAATTCCTATACAAAACTGGTGGGCACAAAATAGTGGAAAGTATCCGACAACAACTTGGGCTGAAAAACCAATAGAAATAGATGATGTGCACACTGATATAAACAAACCAATTGTTTCAATAATTGAGCCTAACACTATCTCTGTCTATTCTCCTAACCAAAAAATACAATTACAGGTTTTAAGTTCTGGTCGTTTTCCACTTCAAAAAATGGATATATTCATAAATGATACTTTCATAGACACCATTAACACTCCGTTTGGTTTTTCTTTTATCCCAGGAGAATTAGAAAACTTAAGATCTGGAAACGAACTGAGAATAATTTCTTATGATACTGCTTATAATCGTACAGAAAATACAGTAATTTTTAACGTCAAACAATAACTAAACTATTTTTTGTGGAGCTTTTTTACCAAAGCTTTCTTTAAGTTTCAAAAGAATCTCTTTCCTCTTTAAAAAAATCTCGTTTTTGTAAATAGGTTTTATGTTTAAATAGATAATATTGTTTTTTATTTTTATATCCTCGTTTTTTACCTGTACACCAAGAACTTCATTTAAAGTTTTTTTTATAGAACTTTTTTTTACTTCTTCTGAAATTAATAGCTTATTAAATTTTAGAAGCAAATCTTTAATCTCAATCATTACTCTATGCTAATCTATGAATTAAACGAATTCACGAATATTTGTAGATTTGTTAAATTTGTAAATTCGCATCGTGTTATCTGTTCATGGGCATTATAAGATAAGTGAAAGAATTATCAGAACTACCTGATATAACCATTGGTTTTGAAGATTGGTTTAATCTAATAGAGATACTATCTGTGTTTATAGATTGAAAACAGTCAAGAAAATATTTATAATTAAAACCCAGTAGCGCGTCTCCTCCTTTTAAGGCGGCATCCAGATATGTTTTATTTTCTCCCACATCGTTATTTTGAGAAGAAAGTTCAAAAATCTTTTCTTTTGCTTTAATTGAGAGATTTATTTGATTGAATTTGTCTGAAAATATATTAGAAAGTTTTAGCGCGTTTAATAAATCTTGTCTTAATACAATGGCTTCAACTTTGAATTCTTTTGGAATAATTTGGCGATAGTCAGGAAAAACTCCGTCTATAATCCTTGATGTCAAATAAATATTATCAGAAGAAAAAGAAATCTGATTTTTATTAAAACAAACTCTTACAACATCTTGAACTTCTCCAAAAATTCTTAATATTTCAGGTATATTTTTAAAAGGAATAAGTATCCCCGGAACATCTTCGGTCCCTTTTATTTTTACTTTTTTCTCCGCCAATCTAAAAGAATCTGTTGAAACAAATATTAAATTATCTTCGTTGGAATATATATAAACACTTGAAATTTCTGGTTTTATGTCAGAGACAGAAGAACTATAATAAACTGATTTTATGCCATCTACTAGTTTTTTTGATTCTATTTCAAAGATTTTTCCCTCTACTGTTGGAATTGTTGGAAAATCATCATATGTTTGACCCTTCAATTTTATGCGGCTTTTTTTTGTTTTTATTGTTAAATTTCCATCCTCGCTTTCAAGTTGTATGTTCTCGTTTTGAAAAATATTAGAAAAAATACCAGCTAGGGTTGATCCGGAAATAGCCACAATGCCTTCTTTTTCAATTTTGGCAGGAATTTCAATCTCCACACCAAGACTTAGGTTTGTGGCGCGAAGTTTTAATGATTTTCCAGAGGCAATAAAAAGAATGGAGTTTAAAATTGGTAAGGTTAAATTTTTACCTGTGATTTTTTCTACTTGTAAAATTCCATTTTTGATTTTTTCAATCCCACATTCTAATTTCATATGTTTATATTGTTTATAAGTTATATATTTAATCTATTAATACTATTAACCCTGTTAATAAGTGGATAAATAAATTATATATATATTTTATATGATTAAGTTGATAATTTTATTTTTTAAATACTCTTCATTTAATGTTAATAACTATTTGAACATAATTCGTATTTGTTCTATCTCTTGTAATAATTGTGGATCATTTTTTAAATCAGCTTTAATTTTTAAATATGAGTGTATTACTGTTGTGTGGTCTTTTCCACCTAGTTTTTGTCCAATTAGTGGATATGACACATTAAAATCTTCTCGAAGCAAATACATCACCACTTGTCGCGCTTTTACTATTTCTTTTCTTCTTGTTTTTTCATAAATAGACGTTTCTTCTAGGGAATAATAATCACCTACTGTTTTTACAACATCTTTTATAGACACATTTTTTTTGGGTCTTATATTATTTTTTAATAGGTTTTTAACTTCAGACACAGAAAGAGGCTTATTTTTCAAGCGATATTGGCAGATTATAGTATTTAGACTTCCCTCTAGTTCTCTAATATTACCTTGTATGGCCCCTGCCACATACTCTATTATTTCTTGCTCTAAATCAACACCCAACTCCTTTGATTTTACTTTTAATATAGCAAGACGGGATTCATATTCTGGTTCAGAGATATCCACAATCATTCCAGCCGCAAAACGAGACTTCAAACGATCTGCAAGTTCTGGAATATAATTAGGGTGCTTATCAGAGGAAAAAATAATTTGTTTATTATTTTCGTAAAAAGTGTTAAAAGTGTGGAAAAGTTCTTCTTGGATTTTTTCCATTTTACCGATAAACTGTATATCGTCTATTATTAGAAGATCATATTTGCGATATTTTTCTTTAAAGGAATTTGCTTTGTTGTTTTGTAATGAATTTATAAAATCAGTAGCAAATTTTTCCAAAGTAAGATAATGCACCTTTTTGTTTGGATTTTTTTCCTTTATTGAGTTCCCTATCGCTTGAATTAAGTGTGTCTTTCCGAGCCCAGTCCCTCCATAAACAAAAAATGGGTTATATTTAGTTCCCGGGTTCTCTATTATTGCTTGGGAAGCGGCATAGGCGAGTTCATTAAAGGTTCCCACAATGAAAGAATCAAAACGATAACGCGGATTTAAATTATCATCTGGGTTTATATATAAATCTCTTAAAGGTAGTTCTTTGTTTATATAAATTTCGTTGATTTTGTATATTTCTTGTTTACTTGTCTCTATTTTTGTAATAATGTATTCTACCGCTCTCATGTTTTCATAGGCGTCTGCTATGGTTTTGGTAATAAGCTTGTGATATTTGTTTTTAAGCCAGTCTCGGACGAATTCATTTGGTACTCCAACATAAACAATACCCGTTTCTTCCTTTAAAATAGACGTATTTTTAAACCAAGTACTAAAGTTTGCTTTAGAAATACCTGCTTCAATTTCAACCAGACAATTTTTCCAAAGTTGTTTTGTGTCCATTGGTAAAGATTATACTACACTATTTTTAAACGCAACTTTCAAAAACTTATTAACCATGTTGATAAACTGTTGATAATGTTATATACTCTTTTTATGTCACAAACATATCAACCAAACAAGAGAAAAAGAGCAAAGTCTCACGGTTTTTTAGTCAGATCTAAGAGTAAAACTGGACAAAAAGTACTTTTAAAGAGAAGAAGAAAAGGGCGCGCAAAACTTTCAGTCTAAATTCCCCTCTTGAGGGGTGGCTCGCTTGCGAGACGGGGTGGATATCCACCTCCCCTGCAGTAGCAGGTACTCCTCAAGAGGAGAATAAAAAATACATGCTTCCAAAAAAGAATAGAGTTGATAAAAAAACGATAGAAAAAATTTTCAAAGAAGGTAAATTTGTTAATTCCCTCAATTTGACCTTTAAGTTTATTAAAACCAACAGCGGAAGCCGAATATCTTTTATTGCGCCGAAAGGTGTATCTAGAAAAGCTGTAATTAGAAATTCATTAAGACGACGGGGGTATTTTATATTAAAAAAATATTTTAATAAATTTCCCATTGGACTTGCTGGAGTTTTTATTTTTAAAAAATGTCAAGACGACGTTTCAATAATTGAAAATGAAATTAAGAACATACTCAATAAAATTAATTAATTTTTATCAGAAAATATTATCTTCTCCAATTAAGAAGTTTTTAAAGTATTTTGGTTTATTGAGAAATAATTTCTGTGTTTTCTATCCCACTTGTTCGGAATATACAAAGGAAGCTATAAAAAAATATGGTATTTTAAAAGGTTTTTATCTTGGATTTTTTCGTATTCTCCGTTGCCACCCTTGGCAGAAGAATCATCTCGACCCACTGAAGTAAAAAACTAGAGCAGTACTTTTTCACGGCTCGCACTCGAACCTGACAATGGTTTACGAATTTAATATTGCGTATGCCGAAAAAAGTACTGCTCTAGTTTTTTACTCTATTTTCGGGTAGAATGAAAGAATGATGTATTTTTGGGATACTTTCTTATATGGGCCATTATTAAATGCATTGGCTTTTTTAGTTTCCATTGTTCCTGGTGGGGATGTTGGTATTGCTGTTATTTTTCTTACCATCATTGTTAAAACCGCGCTTTTCCCTCTCTCTCAGCGTTCGATTGAAAGCCAGATAAAAATGAATTTGCTTGCTCCGGAGCTAAAAAAGATAAAAGACAGTGGAGCCAGTAAAGAAGAACAAGCAAAACAAACTTTTGAACTTTATAAACACCACAAAACCAACCCTTTTTCTGGGTGTCTTTTAGTTTTAATTCAAATCCCAATTATTTTTGCGTTGTATTATGTTTTTTTGAAAGAATTAAATTTTCAAAGCGTATTACTTTATCCTTTTATTCATGCCCCAGAACACATAAACATGCTTTTCCTTGGCATTCTTGATATTAGTCAGAAGGGTTTAATAGTTTTGGCTGTACTCGCGGGTCTATCTCAATATTTTCAAGCGCGTCTCATGCCCAAACCAGTTACTCAAAACAAGAATCCTAGTTCATTCCAAGAAAATCTTACCAATAGTATGCAAACACAAATGAAATATGTTTTTCCTTTTGTGGTTGCCTTTATTGCTTATAGTGTTTCTGGCGCGGTTGCGTTATATTGGATTACCAGTAATATCTTTGCCATAGGTCAACAGATTTATGCGAACAAAAAGAAAAAATTAGCCTTGGAAGCAGTAGGTCAAGGACAGTCCTTGGGGAAACTCTCTTAAAGACTGTCCTTAAAATACTATGAACAAATCCGAAATGCAAAATTTAATAAAAGAACTTATTGAAAAAACTACAATTTCTGTAAGTAAAATTTCTACTGACGAAGACAAACCAAGCTCTTTTAAATCGGACGGAGATAAAACTACCTGGTTTTCGGTAGAAGTAAATCAACCCCATTTTTTTTGGGAACATGGAGGTGAGGCGCTTTTTGCAGTGAACCATCTTGCTCGTAGAATGATTGAAGCGAAACTTGCCCCTACGCCCAGCTTAGGGGAATCCCCTAAGCTGGGCGTAGGGGCAGGCTTGGGGATTTTGATTGATATTAATGGTTTTCAAAAGAAACGTGTAGAAAATATTCATGCCATAGCGCACATGATGGCTGAAAGAGCTAGATATTTCAAATCAAACATAGAAGTTGATCCAATGCCGGCTTTTGACCGTAGAATCGTGCACGAATTTTTATCTGATGCTACAGACTTAAAAACCGAATCACAAGGTGAAGGGCTCTCTCGTAGGGTAGTTATTAAATACACAGGCTCAATTTAGAATTACGAATTACGAATTACGGAGTGTATTTTAATTTGAAATTGATCATTCGTAATTGATAATTACTTTAGGTTAAGTTCCCAAAGATAAGAATCTTTTTTATTTACAAAAAATAGATAATTTTGTCCTTCATCCAGACTAAGTTTTATTCCATCAACCTCTTCCCCATTTACCGAAGATGGGTCTGATATCATTGTTGTATTTCCACTTGCAACATCAATTTTCCATATTTGATCAGAAAAAGAAACTTCTCCTTGATACCAAGAATCTGGATACTGCCCTCTATCTATAAAATTTGGCACAGCGCAATAAACAGCATCACTAGCTGTTTCCCAGACACATTTCTCCGGTAAAGTTTTCACTCCAAGTAAATTAGAATTTCCTGTTTCTATAGTGAAAACATTTAAAGATAAGTTATTATCTGCATACAAAACCATTTTTCCGTTAGGGCTGGCGAGTGTTGTTAACCCATTTATGTCACCTAGAATTTTATTGAAATCCCCGCCTAGACTCGTGCTAGTCGAGGCTGGTTTTTTATCTGAATTAATTGCATACATATATCCTGGAACATTTGCGGAAGGTTTGGTTGTGACCGTAATCATTTTGCTGTTGGGCCAAGAAGACAACCATTCTGTAAAAGGAGAATCAAACACCTGAATCTTTGTATTAGTTTGTAATGTAAAAGCTACACCGGCTGCGCTATCCCCAGTATCAAATAAATAAAATATTTTTGAAGAATCAGACGACACACTTATGTCAGAAATATTTTCTGGCAAAAACGAGCCAGTGACTTCGTTTGTCCCTATTGAGTCTGCCCCCAAGTATTCTTTTTGAAGAGTACCAACAAAAGTTTCTATAGTATTATCCCCTTTTAGGTATCGCATAACGACGGATTCTCCTTTATTACCAAAAAATGCTTCATATACTTTTGGTATTACTGTTGAAGAAAACTTACGCTCATCTATTCTGTCTGCGAAAGTTTGATAAATATTTCCCGTGGCTTTGTTTACATATCTTAAGGCTGGGGCAAACTCAGTCGGCGGGACAACTGGTTTAGTATTTTTTATCTCTTCTCCGACCTGTGTCGGAGCCCCGACTTCGGTCGGGGTAAACCTCTCTTTCATAAATACTCCATAGCCAGCCACTGGAAAACTAGAAATCTTTTTTAATCTTGCGTTTTGTGTTTCCCCTTCTGTGGTTGGTACATATCCTGAAACGTCGGTTGGGGTATTTGTGTTTGTGGGTGTGGTTGTTTTACTTTTTCCAAATGGCAAGAAATTTGCTAAAAAGTTTGTGCCTTCTGTGGTATCAGTTTTATTTGCTGGTTGGTAGAAATAAAAAAAACCAAAAACAACAGCCACGATGACTACCAGTATGATAACTATTAAAATAAAATTTCTTTTTGACATAAAATTATAAATTATTGGAAAGCTGCTGGGCAAACTTTTTGATCACTAGCTTTCCAGTCCCCTAATCCTCTTGATTTAAACAACACAGAAGCTATGTTTAAATTACCAGAGGCAGTTTTTAAATAAGCACTACACCTAGCATAATCAGACCCTCTGTCTGGTTTTAATTTGCAATCATAACTATAATTACCTTTTTCATCTTTTACAACATATCCCTTTTTCCCATAACCAATATCTTCTCCTTTTGTTGTTACAAATAAATCTTTACAATTCCCTACACTACTTGGAATTTTATCTCCATGTACCAATAAATTTATTTGAAATAAACCAAAAGAGAATGTTGTTTTCCCTTCCGAACAATAATCAGAAAAAGATTTAGTATCTGCTTTTCCTCCACTTTCAATACTACAGACCATAGAAGCTTTTTCTTCTTTTCCAGTAAAAATATTTAGACTTTTGAAATTCGTTGGTGAACAATCTCCAGTTGTTATTATTTTGCAACTCCCAGAAGTTTTTACCACATAACTATTGGTATCATCAAAAGGTAGTATTGTTATCGTTGCTTGTGGTAATTTATCTAAACACGCACTTAGTAGTTTAGGGTTTATAGTATTTAAAATAAGGAAAGCACCAAGAGCTAAAAGAAGTCCCAAGATTGCATGAGTAATAGTTTCTTTGCCAGCTTCTTTTGAAGATACAAGATCGCTAGTCATATATTCTATTCCCCCAACCACAATCATTACCATTGCTAACACTGCAGCAAAACCAATGATTATTTTAATCATTATGTTTAAATAATTTCCAAACGGGCACTTGTTAGTATCAGATGGCGCAGTATCAATACAAGGAATTATTTTTCCTGTTTTTGGATCTGTAATTGGGTTTCCATCTTTATCTTTACAACCATCAGTTCCTAACCCAGGCAATGGAGCAAGGGGTTGATAAGTTGTGTCGGTATTTATTGTGGTGTTAGTTTTTCCATCTTTAATGACAAAAGACGGGTCCTCAACCAATACATCAACAAAAGGAACAATATTAAATGGATCTGGTTTTGGTTTATTAAAATCAGCTTGATTTTCATAAACAAGTGCACTTATACGAAAAGTCCCTGAATCAATTGGAGATCGAAATATAATTTTACAGAATGATGTTTGTTCTTTGTCAGTCTTTGGTATTGTACAAGTTTTTGAAGAAACTTGATAAGTTGTTCCAGTGGTACCAAAAGATATTATTTGTCCCCCTTTTGTTTTTTCTATTGTAGCTGTTATTGTCGTTTGCTCATTTAGATTTATTTTTGTTGGACTTGCTGACAATGAGACAATTGGAATTCCTTTTAGTGGGTCAACACAAACATTATTTTGTACTATTTCTCTTGTCCCACAAACTGTTACTTTTATAGTATTTGATTTTATATTATTTATAGTAGTTGCAGATATTATATATTCTCCACTCGAAGAGGAGCCAAAGTTTGCATAACAAGACCAAGAATTATTAAGATTAGCAATACAATTAGCTCTTCCATTAAATTTTTCAACACTTGGTTCTGCAGAAAAATTTATTGTTGCATAACCAGTTGGGTTTTGATGTATTGTAAAGTCATCTATTTTGGCCATTATTTGTGTATATTTATTTTCTTGAGTAGTACTTTTTTCGATAGTATATCTATCAGCAGTTAATATTAATTTGTTTGTTTGTGCAAAAGTTTGGCTAAAAGGCACAAATAGACCAAACAAAAATATTGCTAGATATGTTATGATTATTGCTTTTTTGAATATATTTGATTTCATTTGTTTTTCTAATGCCTAGTGCTTAAAGCCTAATGCTTATTTTTAAAAACTAACCTGAATTTGCTTACTTAAACTCTGGAAAAGCGTATTGATATTATTTATATCTATTTTAATTGTGGCACTGCCGGATTGTCCAGCTTCTGGTTTAATGGATAATATGTTTTTTGGACTTGGGGTTGATATTTTTTCTCTATTTAATGACCAATCAAAAGTAAGTTCTGATGCATTTATATTTTTAGGTGAAAAGAAATAAGGTTCTACGACTAGAATTTCCCCGTCTTTATTTATAGTAAATCCATTACTTAAAGCTGTTTCCCATTTTACGCCAAGCTGTGGGTCATTTTTATAAAAAAGTATTTTAGGACTTGTGGTATTTAAAGTTATTTTTCCAAAAGCGTTGGTCCCTCCGGAAATATCGGATACGTTTACCTCAACCGTATTATCCCTGTCTAAATAACTATTTTGAAAAACAAAAGAACTTTTACCCCATCCGGAAGAATTAGATTGGACCTTATCGTCTTTTTTCCAGATATAAGATAAATTATTCATATTCACCTTCCCGTTTTGATTTATCAAATTTGGAACGGCTACCACCTTAAACTGTCCTTGACTAGGCGCCAGAGCTTTTCCTTTATAAAAAGGCGGTACATAGGCGTCATAAGCCTCCCAGAGCATGTCCACACCAGCCGGTGTTATGTTTATTGTTTTTGAGATACTCTGTCCGTCAATGGTATCTATTAATACAGACAAAACAGTAGAAGTTCCCGCTTCTCCCGTTCTAAAAGAAAAAGATTTTTTCCCTATTCCAACACTTGTTTCCTGGTCATTTACAGACCAAGAAATGTTTGCTTTATCAAGATTAATAGAATGGCTACTTAATGTGGCATTTACATTTTGGTTTGGATTAGGATATTGAGGGGTGACACTGAGAACGATATCCGTATCGCGTATTTGAGCGTGAGCCAAAGGTCCCGCAAAAGCGACAGTAAGTATCAGGGCTAAAATTATATGTTTTTTTTGCATCTTCTTAATTATAACATTCGTAATTCGTAATTGATAATTCGTAATTTAGACTAACCTTTTCCCTCCGTTTCTATTCTTTCTAAATCCTCCTTGGCTTTCTTGATTGATAATATTTGAGACGGGTCAGAAGTAATAATCTGGTCTTCTGTATATGAAGCAATAGTTTTTATAGCAACGTGTTTTAACCCAGCAAAGAAAATACCCTCTCCTACTCCAGATTCTAGAAGTAAATATTTTTCCTCATCGGTAAGATTGAAAGTTTTTTGTAAAATATCAATAGTGGTTGGAGACTGTTTTAGAAGAAGTTGAATGGAGGAGTTGGTTATAATAGGAACACCATATGGAGATTTCATAAAATCTGCTGCATCTTGAGTGATAGTGGAAAGACCTAAGAAATATTTTCTACCTCGCTTAGCGATGGAGTAAAGAAAAGAGGCTGTATCTTCAGATTTCATCATCCACCATGCTTCATCCACAACCAAAAGGCGTTTTTTTAAATTTTTACGGATAGTTACCCAAATGTAGTGCATGACAATATACATCGCCACTGGTTTTAACTCGTCTTCCATATCACGAATAGAAAATACCACAAATTTTTTATTTATATCTACGTTTGATGGTCTGTTAAGAAAAGTAGACCAAGAACCTTTTGTATATTTAACCAATCTATTCATAACAGAATCACTTCCTTCCATCCCAGCTAGCACCATTTCAAAATCTGAAAGAAGCGGTGGTTCAATATTTGAAAAATCTGATTCAGGAGTAATGTCTTTTATAGCATAAGTTTCTGCAATAGCTCTATCAACCATTGAATCTTCTTCTGGAGTAAGACCACCCAACATTAATCTGAAAAGTCCCACTAAATTTATAATATTTGACCTTAAAACATCTTCAGCTGATTCGTCTTCACGCGGGATTGGCAAGTCAAAAGGATTAATGTGGTGATCAGAAGACAGAGAAATGTTAAAATATCTTCCGCCAACAGCTTCAGACAAATATTCGTATTCCCTTTCTGGGTCTATCACGATAATATCTATATCAAACATCAGAGACCTTAGAATTTCTAATTTTGTAGCATAACTTTTACCTGCGCCAGACTTAGCGAAGGTAACAGAATTGTAATTTTCCAGTGAAAATCTGTCAAAAATTACTAAACTGGAGTTATGTCTATTCACACCATAAAGTATTCCCATTTCGGAAGTTAAATCAAAAGAAATAAAAGGGAAAACGCTAGACAAAGGCTCAGAATTTAATTTTTGATGAATGTTTAACAAATCATTACCCAATGGCATAACACTTTTGAAACCTTCTTCCTGTTGGAAAAGGGCTGGTTTGATGTATATCATTTTTGATTCAAGTAAAGATTTTATTTCATTTTCAACTTTATAGAGATCCATGTCGTTATCGGCATAAACGGTGATATAAATACTGACATCAAACATTTTTTGTTGAGCTTGAATTAAATTATCACGAAGTCCTTCTAAATCTTGGTAAGCGGTATCTAGCATTGGGTCACGAACCATACCCTTTTTTTCACGCACGTTTATTTGACTTTGAACTTCAGCCACTTTTTTTTGAAATTGTCTCAAAGCCAGAGAAGTATCTACTGGGTGAATGAAAATTGAAACATCAAAAACTTTATCTAAATTAATTATTGGAGAAAACCAGTTATCACTTAAAAATCTAGGATAAGAAATGATGAAAAAAGTACGAGCAATTTTATCACCTAAATTTATGGACTTTGATTCTATTTTCAAAGCTGAAGGAGCGACAATGTCTTGAAGTTCCAATTTAGCTGATTCATATATTTCTTCTGGCAAAACCACTAAAACGGAAGCTTTTGCTCCGGTTGTTTCATCTATCTTCTTTTTTCCAAATAATTTATCAAAAATATTCATATATAATTTGAAATTACGAATTACGAATTACGAATTTTGATTTAGTTTTTAATTTTTCCTTTTGCATTTTAATTGCTCATTCGTAATTGTTAATTATTAATTGACCTCAATTTTCCCTTCCAACTCTCCCGGATTAAAAACTTTATAAAATACTTCTACCACTT
>ERZ1292630.2245-Hain-H41-02um-R3-2245-length-18078-cov-5_pt1 | contig 15712 bp, 9 predicted proteins | sample MGYA00564408_ERZ1292630 | MGnify/ENA primary metagenome ERZ1292630 (study PRJEB36523, sample SAMEA6512641) | groundwater metagenome | collected 2019-01-08 | study: AquaDiva: Metagenomics assemblies of 32 groundwater samples | reverse complement strand
CACTGCCTGGCAAAGTGTTGCTGTCAGCGGTCCTGCCACCGTGGATGCGCAGGGCTTTGCCGGTGAACGTCGCGCCCACACCACGAACGACGGCGTTCGAGCTGGATACGGCGTCCACAATGGTGGTGCCCGCCGGAGCCGCACCGGCGGAATTCGTGAAGCACCAACGCAAGATCACATTGCCCAGATTCGGCGCGGTCACGATCCGCGCATTACGGTCGGCCACGCCCTGCGCGGTGGTGCTGATGAGATAGGCGTTGTCGCCGCCATTGACGGCCGCACCGAGGCAACTTGTCTCGCCGATCAGTTTTGCGCTGTTGAGCCAGATGTTTGGATTTGAAAAAAAGTAGGGCGGAGTCGCGCCACCACCATCGCAGTAGTTGTGCATCATCACCGTCTTTTGGCCCGGCGTGGCCCGGCCCCCGCGATGATCGCAGCCGTAGTTGTGCCCGCCGAGTTCATGCGCGACGACCGCCGTCCAGAACTGGCCCGGGTCGAAAGCGGAGTAACGTCCGGGCTGTTGCGCCACCGCCGCCGCACCGTCAGCAGTGGAAACACAAAGCCATGCGACCAGGTCGGCGCCGCGCGCGTTGCCGGCATCCACCACGTCGGTCATGTGGGAATCATAATTGGCCATCCAGTTGACGAAGCCGCCTTTCGAGGTGGTCTGATAAAGATATTGCGCCGCTTGATGATAGCCGACGATCCGCACCCGCGCGCCCGTGCCGCTGCGTTCGTTGACGCCATTCGATCCGGCGACCGCATTGGCGGCGAGGACTTGGGCGTTGTCTTCACCGCCAACCGCGGCGGAGTGCGTTTGATCGTAAGCCACCAGCAGATCCGCTTCGGCGGCGGCAAAGGTCGTGTTGTTGGTGGCAACGAACATCGCGACGAGCGAGAGCAGCAGTTGAATTCGGGTGAACTTCATAAACAGATGGGTGGCTTATCTTTGAGAGGTGCGGATCGGCTCGCCGCCGGGCAGGGGCGAGTAGGTGTCCGGGTCAAAACTGGTGATGATGATTTCGCCCGGCTCGCGGGGATGACCTTGCAGATACGTGCCGTCCTCCGGCGACATGACCGTGAATGCTTCGCGCCCAAACTTGAAGGCCACGGTGACAATGGAGTTGGGTTTGTCAGCAAGGCGACCGGTGAAAGTCCCCGACTGTTTGGATGCTTCCAAATCGGCGCGATCAATGTTGATTTGATATTCCTGACCGTCGAATCCAGGCAGAGTGAGTTGGGTCACGGACTCGCCGCTCAATCGCGAGCGTTGCAGCAGCGCCGCTGCGGTGTCTTTGCGATAGACGAGTTGGCGGCGCTTGATGCGGTTGTTCTCTTCGACCATGCGTTGATATTCCAGATCGTTGTGTGCCAGCCGCTGGATGACGTTCGTGTCTTTGCCATCTTCGCTGGTCCATTGGTGGGCGGTGCTCTCATTGGCAACGGGAAAGGGACGCAACTGAAAGTCGGCGCGGTTGGTGATCGGTGACGCGGCGACCCTGGGTGTAGTTGGCGCGTTTGTCGCCGTGAGCGAGGGGAGGTTTGTGTTCTGAGATGTGGTGACGGGTTCAGTTTGGTGAGCTGTTGATGGCGAATTCAGTGACTTGACGACAACGAAAATCGCAATCAACAGCACGCCGAAGAGTGCCAGCCGCCAGACGGTCGGACGTTTGCTTGATGCAGTGTTCACGACTTGAGGTGCGGTCGAACCGGCAAATTGGATAAAGCGGTAGCTTTGGACATCAGGAGCAGGTTAAGCCGCCCGGTTCGCAAATGTAACCACCCAGACGGGTGAAACGCCCCGGCCTCAACTTTATCGAAAGGTTTGTTCGTCATGCTAAAATCACCACGCGACGGCATCGCTCGGATGCTGGCAGCGGTGGTCTTGCTAAGATATGCGCTTTTTCGGCGCATGTTCCGTCAAAGTATAAAATATTTCTTCGGAACGAAAAGTATTTGCCGGTAATCGGGCTGGAAAAGCGCATTACATGGAGAACCTCTGATTCCGGCAGGTTGCGATACCTTGCGGACAAAACGTTATGCTGAGAATTGAGATCGTATGTTAAACTTGGGTCATTCAGACAGTATGGAAACCAGAACCACTTTAGGGTTTGCCCGCCTCCAGTTGTCCGCAACTATGGCGTGTGTGTTGCGCCGAGGCTTGCTCGGCTGCTTTTTTATCCTGATCCAGACTCTCTCGGCTCAGGATCGCACGTTGCTTTTCAACACCAGCGCTGCGGGCGTGTCCAAGGCGATTCCGACTTGGGGACTGGATACGGCTTGGCTGAGCACTGACAATGTTCGGCGGGGTGCAATTTTCATGGGGCAGCCACAGGTGGATGTCATCCGATTCTCGTTTACGGGCGACTGGCCCCTGAGCGGTGGCGATCTCGGGGCCGCAGCCCTCGTTGAGTTCAATCAGCGCATGAACATCGTGAACGCCTATACGGATTCGCACACGGCGCTCTATTTGAACAACGATTCACCGACTTATGATCCCTCCTTCATCGGCGGGGATGGCCGGATTGAGCCGGCGGCCTGGGCGCAACTCATCAACGCGACGCGGCAGCGCTGCGTGAACGCCGGTCGTGCTGTGCTTTCGGTCTCTCCCTACAATGAGCCGGACAATAGTTTTGAGCAGGGAAGTATGACTAGGCTGGGCGACGTTTGCTGGCAACTGCGGAATACTTTCGGAGCGAACTTCAGCGGCATCCGCCTGTGCGGCGGGAGCACGCTCAACACTGATACCGCCAACGCATGGTACAACACGCTGAATGGCTGGGGCTATCTGGAGGAAGGTTGCACTCACCAACTGGCGGGGAACTTCGACAATTACGCGGCGTTTTTTCAGAATACCCAGACGAACGGTGACGTTGGAGCGAATGACGAACTGCACAATGTCATGGAGGCGATGGTTGGTGCGGAATATGGAATGGATGTCGGCATCTGGTGGGGCACGGCGGAGCGCGCACGCGGAGAGTTTGTGAAAGCGAGCGATGGGCAGCGTCTCGCTTACGCAGAGCATCGCCCCAACTGGACGGCGGCCTCGGTGTATCGCGGGACGAACGGTCAGGTGCAGGCTTTTGTCGGAGAGTCGGAGCGCCAGGCGTTGCCGACCACGTATCGTTTCTTCTCCAAGGACCGGGATGTTTTCTACGATGGCGATGGGCCGCGCCGTGATTACACCGTGACGACTACTGGAGGTGCTGGCTATCAGACCGCCGCCCACCGCAATGCGGAGCGAGTGGTGAATATCACCTTTGGCGCGGATGTTCCGCCACCGATCGGTGGGCGCTACCTCATCGTCAATCGCAACAGCGGCAAGGTCATGGAGGTCGCGGGCGGCAGCACGAACAGCGGCGCGAACATCCAACAGAACGCCTCCACCGCCGGTTTGCATCAGCAATGGAACGTGACGCCCTTGCCGGCAACGAACGGCGGCGATTACAGCTATTTTTCATTTACCGCCATCCACAGCGGCAAGGCCACCGATGTCAACAATTGGAGTTACGATGATGGCGGCAACGTGATGCAGTGGGACAACACCGGAAACGGGAATCAGCATTGGTATCTCGAATACGTCAGCAATGGCTGGTTTTACGTTCGCAGCCGCTGGAGCGGGAAGTATCTGGATGTGTCCGGCGCTTCCACCGCCAACGGTGGCAACATCCAACAATGGAGCGGCACCGGTGGCCTGAATCAGCAATGGCGCTTCATTCCCACCAATGCCGCCGTTGAATTCATCGCGCCCGCTGCGCTGACCGGTGTCACGGCCACCGCCAACGCATTGTCGGTGCGGTTGAATTGGAACGCCAGCGGGGCCGCCGACTTCGCCGGTTACACGGTGTTGCGCGCGACGAATTCCGGCGGGCCGTACGAGATCGTCGCGCGCGGTCTGACGAATAATTCGTTCACGGACAAGGCCGCCAACCAGTCACGAACTTATTTCTACGTCGTGAAAGCGGTGGACCGCTCGTTGAACAGCTCGGGCAACTCCGCGCAAGTCAGCGCGACCCCGACCGCAATTCCAGCTTTGGTCGCGCGCTATGCCTTCGACGGAAACACGAATGACAATTCCGGCAACGCGAATCATCCGATCATCACCTCGGGCTCACCGACATTCGTGGCGGGCAATTATGCTTCCGCCTTGGACCTCAATGGCACGAGCCAATACACGATGCTGCCCGCGAACCTGCTGGCGAGCGTCACCAACTTCACGATTGCGCTCTGGGTGAACTGGGACGGCGGCGGCGCGTGGCAGCGCATCTTTGATTTTGGCAACGACACGACACAATACATGTTCCTGACGCCGTCCTCCGGCGACGGCACCTTGCGCTTTGCCATCACCACGAATGGAGGTGGGGCGGAGCAAATCTTGCAAACTTTGCCGTTGCCCGTCGGGCAGTGGCGGCATGTCGCGGTCACGCGCAACGGCAACATCGCGCGGCTTTACACCAACGGAATCGTGGCGGTGGCGGCAACCAACGTCGTCACGATTGCGCCCGCAAGTTTCAATTCGGCGCTGAATTATCTCGGCAAGAGCCAGTGGCCCGATCCGTTGTTCAATGGGCGGCTGGACGAACTGTTCATCTACAACTATGCCTTGAGCGATACCGAGATCACAAAGCTGGCCGCCAATCAATCGCCACCGCCAACTGTGCCCATCAGCATGACCGCTTCGGTTGCGGGGAACACCTTGCAGATGTCGTGGCCGACGAATTATCTGGGGTGCCGATTGGAATCCAACTCCGTCAGCCTCACCGCGACTGGAAGTTGGTTCACGGTTTCCGGCTCGGCAGCAACGAACCAGTTGGCGCTGCCGATCAACACCGCCAATCCGAACGTCTTCTTCCGGCTGGTGTACCCGTAGTCGCAAACGGAGCGCGGAGCATTGCTCCGCATGCTCTTTGGGGATTTTCGAGCGGAGCGATGCTCCGCGCTCCGGCGCTCAAGGTTCGCGCAGTTGCACCCGGAAGTAGCGGTTCGTTTCGCCGGTCAACGGGCCGGCAATGGTGTCCACGAAATTGGAAGCACTAAACCAAAGGATGTTGTCCGGCACGTTCCACACGCTCCAGTTGTTCAAATCAGGACTCGTCTCGACGATGAAGCCCAGATTGGCGAGGCGCTGAAAGCTGACCCCGACCACACCGGTGGCGGCATCAATCGAAACCGTCCACGGCGGCGGCACGCTGTTGGTCGGGGAAGTCTGGGTGAGGTATTCGTAATAATTGTTCGCGCCGTCCTCATCAGGATCGGCGGTGGCGAGCGCGTTGGCAATATTGGTCGAGCCGAAGATGCCCAACTGCCATTGCGTGAAGCTCTGATGGTTCGTCAACTCGGTGGAGATCCACGTGTGCAACAGATTCGTCGCAGCATCATCAATCACCGCCGTGGCCAGCGGCGGCATGCGGCTGAACCCATTCGCGCGGATGCGTTGCAGCACGACGGAGTGGACGGGGTCGCCGGGGATGATGAGTTGGTTCGCCGGATTGCCGCCGTTGTTGTTGGGCGTGCCGTTGATGAGCGCGGTTTGCGCGAGCGAGAGCCATGCGCGGGCATCCCAAGTGGAGGGAGCGCTGCCGCCGGCTTGGTGGCATTGCACGCAGTTCACCGAGAAATAGGAACGGGCGCGATGTTCCAGGCTGACGCTGGAATCATCGGCGCGCGAGAACGCGGGCAGTGTTTGCGGTGCGGAAATCGGAGCAGCGAAATAACCCGCCGCGCTGAGGGTGGCGAGTTGATTGCCGGTGAACCCGTTCATCACGCTGCTTTGGTTCAACTGCCGGGTGTTGAAACTCAAGGCGTGGCCGCCGGCCGCCGTGTGGCACGCGAGACATTCGCTGCGCGAGGGGATGCCCCATTGCTGCGTGATCGTCGTGAGGCCGTTGGTGATGGTGAGATTGAAGTTTGTGCCGCCATCGGGAACGAGGAACGCTTCCGTGCCGGCGGCGTTCCACGCGTAACTGACGCCGTAAATGCTGTTGGTGGTCTTCACCACGAACCGCGTCTCGATGCGTTGCTTGGTGGCGGGATTGCCGCGGGTCATTTCCATGTCGAAATGTTTCACCCAGACCATGCCGGTGGGGAGCGTCCAGTTGCCGTCGGTCACATGCGTGACGGTGTCGGTCAGGTTGGGGATGCCGAACCACCGACTCTTGACGGCGTGATCTGACCAGAACGGCACGATGGGATCGTAGTTCACGAGGCCGGGACTGGGCGCGAGATCGGTGAGATCTGCGAATGCACCGGTGTCGCTGAGTTTCTGCGGGAAACTGGCATCGCCACCGTCCACGCGGATGAGGCGTTCGATGCGGTTCATGACGTAATTCGCCACGAGCACATCGCCATTGCCGGGGTCCAAGCCGAAGCCGGCGGCAGCGATGACGCCGCCGATGCGTTGGACGGAAACCGAATTGTTCGTGCGCCACAACGCCCAGACGTGCGTGGAAACGAAATCGCCGAAGATGTACGCCCCGGTCAATTCGGGAATTTTCGTGCCGCGATAAAGCACGCCACCGGTGACGGAGTTGCCTTTGAATTGCGAGTCACCGCCAGCCACGCCGGTATGCAGATAGGAGTAGAGCGGTTCGGCGTGGGCAAAGTCCACCGGAGGATTTGCCAACGAAGCGCTTTGACCGGGGTAAAGCGCGAGCGCATTCGACTGACCTTCGTAAAATCGCCAGCCATAGTTGCCGCCGTTGGTGACGACATTGATCTCCTCAAAACGATCCTGCCCGACGTCACCGACCCAGACGTCGCCTGTGGGTTGATCAATCGAGAAGCGCCAGATGTGGCGGAAGCCGAGCGCAAAGATTTCGGCGCGGAGTTGGTTTGTGTTGATGGCAGCGCCGAGGAAGTTGGTGGCGTTGACGAACGGATTATCCGCCGGGATGGAGTAGTAAGCCAGTCCGCCGCCGTCGGTGTAAACCGTCGTGGTGTTGGCGGACGGTTTGGGTTCGAGATTGCCGGGGCGTTTATCCACGTCAATGCGCAGCAGCGCGGAAAACAAGTCGCGATCAATGCGCTGAGCATTCAGGCGTTGGTTGTACTGATCGCCTTCGTCGCCGGTGCCGATGTAGAGATAACCGTCCGGTCCGAAATGCAGGTCGCCGCCGTTGTGGTTGAACACCTGATCCACCACGTCGAACAGACGAAGCTGGGTGTTGGTGTTGACCGTGAGGGCAATGGGATCGGCAGTGAAGCGCGCGAGGCGATCAATGTAAGGCGACCCGGGCGCGGTGTAGAAGACGAAGAAATAACCGTTCGTTTGGAAACCCGGATGAAACGCCATGCCCATCAAACCCCGTTCGCCTTCGGTGGTGTCGTCGAAGGACATCTGATTCACGAGGTCGAGAAAGACGAGGCGTTGGGGCGTCCCGGCATTGATGTCCGGCACGTAGGAGATGCGACCGCGGCGTTCGACCACAAAGATTTGATTCGTGCGCCCCGGCGGTGCGGTGATGGCCAGCGCATCTTCAAACACGAGGCCGGGGAACGCATCCACGAAAGCGTAACTTGCGGGTGGCGTGGCCGGTGGCAGCGCGAGCGCGGCTGCGGCAAGCCGAAAGGCGTTGGTGATGGTGAGCGTTACGGTGGCAACGGCGGACGTCGCTCCGGCGGAATTTTGCACGCGATAGGTAAACGCGTCGGTCGTGGTGGCACTGCCGTTGTGCGCGTAGAGGATTCGCCCGTCTGGTCTGATGGTGGTCGTGCCGGTGGCAGGCGGGTTGACGACTTCGATGGTGGCGGGAACTCCGCTGGCGCCGGTGTCGTTGGCGAGCACGGGGATCAACACCTTCGCGCCGGGATTCAGGATCGCGCTGTCAGCCACAGTTACAGTCGGCGGGATGGTGACATTGTCCGGGCCGTTGAGCCGGTTGTAATTGACCTCGGCGACGGTAAGCGCGCGGTTGTAGATGCGCAGATCGTTGAAGAAAGCGTTCGCGGTGTCGTCGGGCCAAGAGGAGCGTCCGAGCCAAAATGCATCGTCATTGACGAAGGCGGGGGTGGTGACGCCGGTGTCCACTTCGCCGGCAAGAAGGCCGTCGCGATACCAAGCCATGCGTCCGCCGCCGCTCGGGCCGTTGGACGGACTCCACACCCCGACGTAGTGATATTGCTGGTTCAACGTGGTGGCGAGCGCGGTATTGATGACATGGGGCGCAAATTACATGCGCTGTTGATTGATGGCCGTTCCTTGCACGAAGGAGAGAAACCAGGTGTTCGCATTGTCTACGCCCGAACCAAAATCCCAGATGCGGCTCCAGTTCATCGCCGACACCGGGCTGGCCCAAGCTTCAATGCTCACGGCGCCCAGTCCGTCCAGCAGGCTGGCGGGGAACGCGGCGTAGTCAGAGGTGGCTTTCGCGCCACCGAACAAACGGAGTTGACCGTTGGTCAGGGTGCTGACTCCGCCACCACCGCCGGGGCTAACAATCTGTCCGTGCGCCGTGCCGACGGAATCTGCCAACGCGCTGCCGTTGGTTTCGGAAAAACTCCAGCGATGCACCAGGCCATCCACGCCATTGGGGCCGGTGTTGTCCGGGCCTTTCAGAGTGTTCAACGTGATTTCCGCCGGGGTGAGGGCGTGGTTGTAGATGCGCATCCCGTGGTAAGAGGCATTGGCGGTGGCATCCCCGAGAAACGGCGAGCGTCCGAGCCAGACGGCGGTCTGCGGCAGATTGGCGATCACTGCAATGGTCGAGGTGCCGACATTTTGATTGGTGACGAAGGCGCCGTCCCGATACCAACTGATCTGCGCCTGTCCGCCGGGGCCGCCGGTGGCGGTCCAGACGATGGCGTAATGATAGATTTGGTTCACGGGCGTGACCAAGGCGCTGTCCGAGGCTGCGGCTGGGCGCAGGCCAAAGCGTTGCTGGTTTCCATCCGCATTGATGGACCACGAGAGCCGGAAATTGTCCGTGGTCGGATTCGGCACGGCATCGCCCGCGCCCATATCAATCAGGCGGCCCCAGTTCGGGAAGGAATGTGGCTCGGCCCAGATTTCAATCGTTACATCAGTGAGACCGTCGAAGACGTTTCCCGGGAGGTTGATGTAATCTGCCGTGTCGCGGGCTCCGCCATCAAGCCGCACGGCTGAACCATTCAAAGTGTAACCGCCGCCGCCATTGGAAACCACGATGGCGGCGTGGGCGGTGCCGACGGAATCGAACAGCGTTGTGCCGATTGTTTCATTAAAACGCCATTCGTGAATCAAAGCCGCCGGGCTGGAACTGCCGACGAATAAGAACATGAGCGCGCCGAGCGCGGGAAACCTTACGGGAAATTTCATGTGGCGGAATGATAACATAAAACCGGAAGCGCGCCGGAAATTTCCCGGGCAAACATATTTCTGTCACGCACTTGGTGGGTGGCGTTTTTGGCTCTGGCCCCCCCCCGAGAGCATTCGAGGTGCAGGTTGACCAAACGCCGGTGGCGTAGGGATGATTACGGATCGGGTGTGAATCTACCTGTGCTCACCACCAGAAGCTTTGGCCGGCATTAGCACGCTGACTCATTTGGTCAAACTTCCGCCAACGGGCACTGCCATCCTTGAAGCCGATGTTTCCGCCAACGGGATATTTGCCCTTGAGGTGGGCGCTTATGTGGTTCTTGTAAAAGCCCCCGCCAACATCCGTGTAGTTGTACGCGGCACTATAACGGTTCGCATAGGTGCCGCCGCCGGGGGTGGAGATGGTGACATCAGCCACAATCATCCGCTCGGAATTCGAGGGGGGAGGCAGCGTGAGCGCCGCTGACATGCGGATGGACTCGGCTTGCAAGGTGGTATTCTGGTTCGTGGGATCCAACCGGCTCAACGAACCGGAAAAGGCAAAGACATAGCCTGCGATGTGGAATCCCGACGAAAGATTGCCGGGGACTTTACCGAAGTCCCAGAGATTCCGTCCGGCCACGGGATCCATAAAGTTCTCTTGGTCGCCGTACCGTGGCGCTGTTCCGGGGCAGTAAAAAACTTTTTTCTGTTTGGAGACCGCATCCAGCATCTGTTCCCCGGTATCCCACGGAATATCCCAAGCCCAAGCGGCACTGCCAGGGGGATCGAGCTTCGGAAGTTTATCATTATTTTGCCCCGCCTCGCCATGCACTGCCACGATGAGCTGGTGGATGTTGCTCAAGCTCTGGATGCGTTTGGCTTTATCCTTGGCTTTGCCGAGGGCGGGCAGAAGCATCGCGGCCAGAATGGCGATGATGGCGATGACCACCAAGAGCTCGATCAAAGTAAAAGCCCGGGACCGACTGCGGAAACGCGTGAGAGCATTCATAGTTTGTTTGTAACAACATCGAGCTACCCAACCGGCAGACTGTCGGCATTTTCACCATCCCGTTCGGGAACAGGGACAGTTGTGCTGGTTTAGGCCAGTTGGATGTCTCACCAAATGATTACTCTGCTTTCCGGGCAAGGGTAACGCCACTTTGCGAAAAAGAATCTCCGATTTGCGGCCTGGAAGGTCGGGTCTGTTTGCCAAAGGATTTCCGATATGCCAACGGGCTAATTTCCCGGGCGGCGCGAAAGTATCTGGCGAAGTGTTGCACATCCTCAAAGCCCAGGGACTCGGCGATTTCGCTCACCGGCAAAGCGGTTTCCACGAGCATTTTGCAGATCTGTTCGGTGCGGGCTTTGCGGATTTGGGCGAGAATCGAGACGCCGATCTCCGAGCGGAAACGTCGCTCCAAGGCCCGCCGCGAGAAACCCGCCGCCTTGGCCACATCCCCCACGCCGATGGCTTGGCGGGAATGATCCCGGATGAAGCGCAACGCCCGGCCCAACGCGGGATCGGAAACAGCCACGATATCCGTGGAGCGGCGGGTCGCGATATGGGTGGCAGGCGCTTGAATCTTGGCGGACCCGCTTTTCTGGCCTTGCATGAGGCGGTTCAAAGACTCGGCCGCCTCAAATCCGGCGCGTTCAAAATTGATGGCCACACTCGACATGGCGGGGTTGGACAGGCCGCAGACGATTTCATCATTGTCCGCACCGATCACGCCGATGAGGTCCGGCACGGCGATGCCCGCCGATTTGCAGGCTTCCATCACCTGCACCCCGCAATCATCATTGCAAGCCATGAGTCCCACCGGCTTCGGCAAGGACTGGAGCCAAGCGGCGAGGGTGTTCCTTTCGCGAAGCCAGTTTCGTCCGGCTACCGCCGTCGCCAAGGAATACGTCTGCGTCTCAAAGCCTGCGGCGCGCACGCGTTTGATGAAGTGCTCCTCCCGCACCCGGACCCATGAGGCGCTTTCCAGCGGATGCGTGGCAAAACCGACGAAGGCAAAATGTTTGAACCCGCACTGGATCAGGTGTTCCGCGCCCATGCGCCCGATGCTGGGAGAATCGGTGAGGACGTTGATCAAGCCCGCCACTTCTTTGCGTTTGTGACCGATGACGACGGCGGGAATGCCCAAGGCCAGCACTTCATTCAAAAGATCGCCGTCTCGCATGATGATGCCGTCGGCATTCAATGATTTCAGCGATGAGCGGTCGGTTTCCAGATCACCCGGCTCCCAATAGAACGACCACGGGCCATGATAATGCGCGAAGTTCGCCACTCCCGTCAGCAACGCCCGCCCGGAGGCGCGGGATGACTCGATCAACAAAATGACTTTGGGTATCTCTGCCATGAACCTGCTAACCATAGCAGACGATTTCACAGCCGTTCAAGATTTTGGCGTGATTTTGCCGCCGCTGCGATAGCCGCCAAGCAGACAGCCCGAAAATTATTTTGATCAAATGACGCGTGCCACGCGCTTCACCCGGGCCGCCAGATCGTCCAACTCGGCAATGGATTCGCAGCCGACGTTCAACACATCCACACATCCGAGCGTGAGCGCATACTTGACCGAGGCATTGCGTTTTTCGTCGTCGTTGCGCAAGCGGCCTTCGCCCATGATCTTCATGCCGACAACGCCTTTGCCGGCGGCGTGAATTTTTTTGAGCACGGGAACTACTTTCTCCGGCGGGCCGTCCATGCTCATGCCGTAAGGATTGATACGGGTGTGAACCGACTCCACCCACGGCTCGGAAATGCAGGCTTCGAGCGCTTCGAGCGAATGACACGAAACGCCGAGCGCGCGGATTTTCCCCTGGCCTTTCAGCTTGGAGAGCAGGTCCATCTGTTTGCGCAATTCTTCCGGCCACTTCGCCGAAACGACGCAATGCAGCAGCAGCAGATCAATGTAATCGGTCCTGAGTTCGCGCAGAAAGCGCTCCACGCACACGTTGGCATCCGGGCGTTCCGTTTCGGGAATGCCCCCGTCCCGAAACCAGATTTTGGTGATGGCGTGGAACTTGTCGCGTTGAATTCCCTTAAGCGCCGGGATGACGTAGGGATGCGAGCCATACAGATCAGCAAGATCAAAGGTATCCACGCCGCGTTCGTGTGATTCGCGGATCAGCGCCTCGAACTTCTCCTTGCCGAGCCGGGTGTGATTGGATTCGCGCTTGCCGCCGCGCATGCCGGTGCCGAGCACGATGCGTGAGAACTTCAATTTGGTTTTGCCGAGGGCGACTCGCTCATACGGAGCAAAAGTGTTCGGGGCGACCGGAATTTCTGCCAACAATCGCGGGGCAAGGAGTGCGCTGCTGACGCCCAGCGCAGTGCGGGCGATAAATTTACGGCGGCTGGTTTTCATGGCTCAATATTATCTTGGTGGGGTTCGCGGTGCAATCGGTTCAGTTATCCAGAATGGCCAGCGTCCGCTCGAAGATCCGTTCGGGCGAACCCTCGGCGGAAATGGTGCGCAACAAACCATGCCCCACATAGAAATCCACCAGCGGCTTGGTTTCCTTCTCGTAAGCCAGCATCCGGGCTTCCACCACCTCGGGGAGATCATCCTCGCGTTGAACCAGGATGCCACCGCAATGATCGCAAACATCCGGCCGGTGTGGAGGCCGGGCGACCACATGAAAAACCGCCCGGCACTCCTGACAAGTGCGGCGTCCGCTCAAGCGCTCGATGATCTCAGCGAACGGCAGGGTGTAATTCAGCACGGCATCCAACCGGATCTTCTCCTCGTCCAGCAATTGTTCCAACGCTTCCGCCTGTGGCACCGTCCGGGGAAAGCCGTCGAGCAAAAATCCTCCGCCACACCGCAGACAAACTTTACGCTCGCGGACGAGATCCAAAACTGTTTTGTCCGGAACCAATTCACCGTGGCACATGTGCACCAACGCTTCCTTCATCGGCGGAGTTTGCTCGTCATCCGACAAACTCTTCGCGGCGCGAAAGACATCGCCGGTGGAGAGATGGCAGACCTTCAGCCCGGCGCAAAGAAACTCCGCCTGTGTCCCTTTGCCGACGCCCGGAGCGCCGAGCAGCACGAGGTGCGGAGGTTGGGCCCGCCAGCGCGGGGGGATGCTGCATTTGGCTGAGCCGCCCTTGACCCAGGTCGCCCGATCGTTCCGAGTATTCATAGGCATTTCCTATCGGATGAATCTGTGCTGACGATGGCAGCGTCGCGCTCGGTCGCCGCTACGGCAAGTCGGAAGCGATGATTTGCCAAAAAGTGATAAAGCTTCGCCAAGAATGGAGAACCCGGGCCGGCGGAAACCAACGCAAGGCTAACTGCGGGTCACTTGCAAGCCGGTGCTGGAGAGATTGAAGTTGACGAAGCGGGCCCGCGGATTGGGCGGATTGTTCGTGAGCGATTGTCGCAGTCGCGCTGCTGCTTCCGCATCTTTCGCGAACATCAACAAATAACCGCCGCCACCCGCGCCGAGCAGCTTGGTGGCTGCGAGATAATCCTGCACCTGTTCGAGGATGGCATTCACTTCCGGCGGATTCGTGCCCGCGTCGAGCCGTTGGTTCAAACGCCAGCTATTGCGAATGGCGTCGCAGAGTTTTTCGTAATCACACTGCTGGATGGCTGTGCTGGCGCTGCGGGCGTTGGCGGCGATGTCGCCGATGATCCCGAGATGCGTGGGCGAATTCAGAAAGATGCCGCGCACGATTTCGCTCAGGATGTTTTTCGCGAGGCGCGTGACGCCGGTGTAATAAAGCAGGATGCGTTGGTTGGCGAATTCGTGGCCGAACAACTGTTCCGGCAACCAGCTCAACGTGGGTTTCTGTGTCAGTCCGGCGCCGGTCTCGATGAGTTTCACGCCGGAGAACAATCCGCCAGCCTGATCCTGCCAGCCGCCGCCGGTGGTGAGCATCTGTTCCAGCGCGAGCGTGCGCGTGAACAGGATGTTGCGATCCCAATTCAAGCCGCATAGTTCACCAAGTGCCGCGAGCACGGTCGCGGACAGAATGCTGCTTGTGCCAAGCCCCGATCCTTTCGGTGCAGCAGCGAGCAGGGACAATTCAATCCCGCCGCCAAACGTGCGTAGTTGTTTTTCGAGCGAATCAAATCCGCCGTCCGCGTGGAAACGCGGCAGAAATCCCGCCAGCGCGAGGGCGGCTTTGGCCAGCGCGAACGCACTGCCGGGCTTGTCGTAAGTATCGAGTTCCGCGTAGGTGCGCAGCCGTTCCTCGACGCCGAGATCAATCGAGCGCACGACGAGTTCCGGGCGCTCGCAAAGTTTGGCGAAAACTTGCACGGGCGGTTGCCCGTTCAGATCGGCAGCGACGTTCAGCACGGTGCCGCCGAATTCGAGGCAGTAGGGTGGCGTGTCAGACCAACCGCCCGCGAGATCGAATCGCACCGGGCTGCGCGCCCAGATGATCTGGTCCTCCTGCGCGTTGAGTTGCGGACGGGCGGGGGAGAGTTGCGCTTCGCGCACGATCAGGTCGCGCAACAAACCGAACGCGGCGGCTTCATGCTGATCGCTGCCATTTTGTTTGCGATGCCGCAACACCGCGCTGCGGAACATCTGATCGTGGACGGCGGCCAGCGGTTCGTCGTGGTTGGTAAAATCCAACTGCGGCAACGCCAGCTCGCTTGCGGCGAAAGTACGCGCCGTTGCATCCAGATCGAGCCGGTAGAAGATGCTCCAGCGGAAATTCTTCAGCAACGGCAGCAACGTGCGCCGGCCCAGTTCCGCGCGCTGGGTGTAAAGCCGGTTCACGTTGGCGCTCTCGCACAACTGCTGCGCGGACCAGCGCGCCGCTGCTTTCCACCGTGCGGTGAAACTTGGGTTGGCGGCGGGTTGTTTCGCAAACAGCCATTGAATGAACACTCCGCTGATTTCACTGTGGGGCAGGGCGGGGAACAGCGCACAAAGTTGGATGTCAGCATCGAGATTCAATCCGCATTCCGCCGGATGCAACCCGCGCGCCGCAAACCATTCGCTCACGGGCTGACCAAACCATTTCGTGCTCGCATCGCCGAGCTTGCCGCTAAAACTGTCGCGGAAACCGTAGGCGCGGATGGCGAAGTTGGTTTCGCCGACCGGCACGAAGTCGAGGCACACGCCGGGTTCAAGTTGAAGCGTCCAATCATTCTCCGGCACGCCGGTGAGAACGTGTTCATGCGCGATTTGCCACGAGGCGGGCACGACGCTGTTCTCGACCCAGAGCGTGTGATTTTCCTCGCGGCGCGGCGGGCAGGCGAAGGCGGTGTTCTGCAAGTATTGATCGGGATGACGGAAACCGGCGGACGTGCCGAGCTTGGTTTCATCGAGGATCAGATTTTGCAACGCGCTGACGGATTCAATCATCTGCGCGCTCGTGCCGAAGTGATAGAATCCGGCGTCATTCAGCGGCACGACGGCGCAAGAAAGCCCAGCGATGATCGGGTCGCGCTCGGTGGGTTGCGT
>ERZ1292630.2818-Hain-H41-02um-R3-2818-length-15721-cov-5_pt1 | contig 15721 bp, 8 predicted proteins | sample MGYA00564408_ERZ1292630 | MGnify/ENA primary metagenome ERZ1292630 (study PRJEB36523, sample SAMEA6512641) | groundwater metagenome | collected 2019-01-08 | study: AquaDiva: Metagenomics assemblies of 32 groundwater samples | reverse complement strand
AGATGGTCTGCCCGAAGTGCAAGAAAGCCTACGTCAAGCCCTGAGCAGAGCAGAAAAAACGATCCCGCCGGTCTTCATTGACGGCGGGTCTTTCTTTTTTACGCCCCATGGCATTTCTTGAATTTCTTCCCGCTCCCGCACGGGCACGGATCGTTGCGTCCGACTTCCTTGCCGTCAGCGTTCATCGTTTTTCCCGGCTTTTGGCTTACCTGCAAATCATCACCGTCCAGCGTTTTTTGCGCGCCTCTCAGCTGCAGATTGCCTGACTCCATGATGCTCGGCGCGAGCTGGATGCCGATATTCATCTTATATATAGTATAGACGACTTCCTTCTGGATAAGATTCAGAAGTTCGTTGAACATGCGATAGGTCTCACGCTTGTACTCAACCAATGGGTCGCGCTGGCCATAACCGCGCAGGCCGATCCCGGTGCGGAGGTAGTCGATAGCCACCAGGTGATCAACCCAAAGATTGTCGATTGATTTCAGGAGAACCTGCTTCTCGATCTCAATCATTACCTCATTATTATTAACTTGTTTGACGAGCAAATCTTCATATTTTTTCTTAGCAAGTTCCATTAAAAATAGAACGATCCTTTCACGCTCATCCACCATCTCCATCTTCTCATTGGATGGTTTGCTAAATGAAAGTAATTTTTGCTTTTCCTCATCACGAAGCGGGAATATTGTCGACACCACTTCTGAAATCTCTTTCATATTCCACTCTGCCTGATCCTCAGAATTCGTATGGAACGAGATTACTTGCTCGATCTCCTCCTCCACCATCGACATCACCATGCCACGAAGCGTTTCGCCTTCGGTCACTTCGCCTTTTTTCTCTCTGGCGTAAGCTTCGAGCAACTTTTTTCTTTTTCCATAGATAACCTCGCGATGGCGATTTATAACGTCATCGTACTCGAGAAGATGTTTACGAGTATCAAAGTGGAAACCTTCCACCTTCTTCTGCGCCGATTCGATGAGGCGCGTGATCGTCCCCTGTTCGATCGGCATATCGTCAGGAATTCGGAGCGTGGTCATCACCCTCTTCAGGCGTTCGCCAGCAAAAATGCGCATCAGATCGTCGTCAGTGGAAAGATAGAACTGCGTCTCACCCGGATCACCCTGACGTCCACTGCGTCCGCGGAGCTGATTGTCGATACGGCGTGATTCGTGACGCTCGGTGCCGATGACGAAGAGGCCGCCGGCGGCGCGGGTCTTCTCAGCCAGCTCTTTGTCCGGCGGATTACCGCCGAGAATAATATCTACACCGCGACCGGCCATATTTGTGGCGAGTGTTACTGCGCCTGGCCTGCCAGCCTGAGCAATAATTTCACCTTCGCGTTCGTGGTTCTTGGCGTTGAGAATTTCATGCTTGATACCTTCACGTTCCAGCTGATAACTAAGCTCCTCGTTCTTTACCACCGAAACCGTGCCGATCAGCACCGGCTGACCCTTCTCCTGCAGAGCGCGAATGTCAGTAATGAGCGCTTTGTATTTCGCTTCTTCGGTTTTATAAATTCTGTCCGGTCGATCCAAGCGATTGTTGGGTTTATTCGTAGGAATTACGACTACTTCAAGTTTATAAATTTTCCCAAATTCCTCCGCCTCCGTCACGGCCGTACCGGTCATACCGGAAATCTTCTCGTACATGCGGAAATAATTCTGGAAAGTAATAGTGGCCATCGTCTGGCTCTCGCGCTGGATCTCTACCTTCTCCTTGGCTTCGATCGCCTGGTGCAGACCTTCGCTATAACGGCGTCCCGGCATCTTGCGGCCGGTAAACTCATCGACGATCATCACCTCGCCATTGTCGATGACATAGTCGCGGTCGCGTTTGAAAAGCGCCATCGCGCGGAGAGCTTGCTCGAGATGATGGACCATCGACATCCCGTCCTCGGCATAAATATTATCGACACCGAGAAAATTTTCCATTTTTTTGATACCGCCGTCAGTAAGCGTAGCCGAGCGCATTTTCTCATCGACATTATAATCATCCTTCTCGTTTAGCTTCTCCACCAACTCCGCAAATTTATAATAAGTGTCGTCGGCTTTCTCGGCCGGCGCGGAAATGATGAGCGGCGTGCGCGCTTCGTCGATAAGGATCGAATCAACTTCGTCGACGATCGCATAATGAAGTGGACGTTGAGACATCTGCGAAAGGTCATTGACCATGTTGTCGCGAAGATAATCAAAACCGTACTCATTATTCGTTCCGTAAATAATATCACACTGATACGCTTCCTTGCGTTCACATTTATCGAGGTGCTCGTATTCGATCAAATATTTTAACCGTGCCTCTTCTTTCTCAATTTCCTCTTTTGATTTTTGATCATTAGGATTTGTTTCGGATTTCGGATTTCGGATTTCGGATTTCTTACTGGTATATTTATATGATACGAGTAAATTTTGAATTATCCCGACGCTGAGCCCGAGGAAATCATAAATCTGCCCCATCCAGACCGCATCGCGCTTGGCGAGGTAATCATTGACTGTCACGACATGGACTCCTTTGCCGGTCAGCGCATTGAGATAGGCCGGAAGTGTGGCGACGAGAGTCTTACCTTCACCGGTGCGCATTTCTGCGATATGACCGCGGTGCAACATGATGCCGCCGATCATCTGAACGTCAAAATGGCGCATGCCGGTCAGGCGGCGCGAGGCTTCACGGACGACAGCAAACGCTTCCGGAAGTAAATCGTCCAGCGTTTCTCCGGCTGCAAACCGTTCTTTGAAGGCCTGCGTTTTTGCTTTCAGTTGTTCGTCGGTAAGGCCTAGAAGTTTGGATTCAAATGAATTTATCGCTTCAACCAGAGGCTTAACTTCAGAAATAACTTTGGCGTTTGGATCACCGAAAATTTTGGAGAGAAATGACATAATCTAAAACAATCCCCCATTTATAACCCCGCTATCATAGCACTAGAATGCCGTTTCGGCAAGGCTATACTACCAAATATTTACGCAATCCCTCTTCGGTCGAAACATCGCCTCTTTTTCGCCAATTTTAAAAGCCTCAAAGAATTCCTGCATATTTCCAAGAGGAATATTAACCCGATATTTACTCGGCGAGTGCGGATCGGTGAGGATCTGCATCTTCAGACGCTCGTCGCGAATAAGGCATTTCTCAGTCTGCGCATAGGAGAGGAAAAAGCGCTGTTCGGGTGTAAATCCATCTATTAATTTTTCATCAGAAACCTTTCGGAGAGCCGCAAGCGAAACACAGAGCCCGCCGAGGTCGGCGATGTTTTCGCCAAGCGTAAATTCTCCATTTAGTTTCAATCCTGGCAATGGCGAAGTCGCAGCGTATTGCGATACGAAATTCTGCGCTGATTCCTTGAATCTCCGGCCATCCTCCTCGCTCCACCAATCTCTGAGATTACCGTTCGCATCATACTGTCGTCCCTGATCATCGAAGCCGTGCGACATCTCGTGGCCAATCACCGAACCGATGCCACCATAGTTCAAGGCATCATCCGCATCGTCATAAAAAAATGGCGGTTGGAGAATCGCGGCCGGGAAAACAATTTCATTTTTCAATGGTTCAAAATAAGCGTTCACGGTCTGTGGACTCATCAGCCATTCGGTCTTATCCACTGACTTACCGATTTTATCCATTTCTCGATGCCACTCAAACCGTCTTGCCTGAAGAGCTGTCTCAAGATAGCTATCGCCGGTTTGCCAGGCAGAATAATCAATCCATTTGGACGGATGGCCGATTTTTACATCAATAGCCGCCAGTTTTTTTCTAGCTTCTTTCTTGGTTTCTGCGCTCATCCAAGCCAAATTATCGATGCGCTCACCCATCGTGACAATCAAATTTTTTACTAATTCTTCTGCGCGAGATTTGGCCGACGGGGGGAAATATTTTTTCACAAACAGCTTTCCGATGCCTTCACCTATATGCGCATTCATCATTATAATCACTCGCTTCAGCCGCTCCTTGATCTTCGGCTGACCGCTGAGAATCCTTCCGTAGAAATCAAATTTTTCATTAACCAAATCTTTTGAAAGTAAATCTGCCGTTCCAATCAGAAGATGCCAGGTTAAATATGACCGCCATTCGTTCATCGGTATGCTGCCGACCAGATCGCTCATGACGGAGAAAAATTCCGGCTGACCAACATCAATGTCAATCAAATTGTCCGCGCCAACCTTCAAGAAAAATTCCTGCCAATGAAATTCCGGGGCGAGATCCACCAGCTGACGACGTTGCATCTTGTTATAATTTTTTAGTGGATCACGCAGATCTTCTTTGGATCTAGAGGATTTGGCGAGAGCGGTTTCTATCACCAGAACAGTCTCGGCTTTTTTGGCGGCGTCAGCTTCACCGACCAACTCAAACATCCTCTCAATATGCTGTTGATATTTTTTACGAATTTCCTCCGTTTCCTTGGCGAGATAATAATTTTTTTCAAATAGTCCGAGGCCACCCTGGCCCAATCCGCCTATCACCCACTTGCTATTCTTCGCGTCCGGCGTCGACATAAACGAAAATAATGGATGAACACCAATTTTGTTCAGCTCCGCCACTACCTCCGCAAGGTCATTTACGGACTTAATCGCTTTGATTTTTTTGAGGTACGGCTGAAGCGGAGCGAGACTCTGCTTTTCGATTGTCGCTTCGTCGATCCCCTGCCGATAAAATGTCGCTATCTTGGTTGCTAGTTCGCGATCATCCGAATCCGCTACTGTCTCCGGCGCTTTAAGAATTTCGTTTAATTTTTTATAAGTCTCCTCGATCAAAATCTCAAATGATCCCCAACGACTATAATCATCGGGAATAGAAGTTTTCTTCAGCCAGCCGCCGATGGCGTATTCATAAAAATCCTCACCGGGCTGAACGGTGGAGTTTTGATCGTTTGCTAAAAGTGAAGTATCACGCATAAAATAAAAATACGTATTGCGCTAGTCTAGCAACGAATACGTAAGTTTACAATACCCAAACTACAATTATCTTGGTCTATGTCCCTGGTAACCTCCGCGAAACCCAGACTGAGGTTTCCTCGCGAAGCCGCCACCACCATGTGGCCTGAATCCTCCACCATGCGGCTTGAACCCGCCCGGCTGGAAGCTCGGCTTCGGCGGCGGAGTTCGACGCGGCGGCAGGACAGGAAGCGGAAGAACTGCGAGAGTTTTGCGTATCAATCGTTCAATTTGTTTGATGTCGCCTCGCTCCTCAGGAGCCGCAAAGGAAACCGCTTTACCAGACTTGCCGGCTCGCCCGGTACGACCGATGCGGTGGACATAATCCTCAGAACTCGCGGGCAAATCATAGTTAACTACGAGCTCAATGCCGGAAACATCAATACCGCGAGCCGCAATGTCAGTGGCAACCAAAATACGGAAACGTCCCGATTTAAAACCGTCGAGTGCCATGCGTCGCTGGGCGAGACTGCGATCCGAGTGCATCTCGACGGCCTCATGGCCCATGTGACGAACCATCGCGGCAATCTTCTTGGCCCCATGTCTGGTGCGAGAGAAGACCAGGACAGATCCGGCGGTTTCGGAAAGTAATTTATCAAGCAATTGCGTCTTCATCTCACGGCTAACGATGAACACCTCATGTTCAACAAGGCTGGCGGCAGTGCCGGCCGGAGCAACTTCAACGCGTATCGGCAATTTCATATAGGTCGCGGCGAGGCTTGCGATGGCATTCGGCATAGTAGCCGAAAAAAGCATCGTCTGACGATCCTTTGGAACCAGAGCCAAAATTTGTTTGATCTGTGGAGCGAAACCGATGTCGAGCATGCGGTCGGCTTCATCAAGCACGGCGATCTTCACATCATGCAGAGAAACAGTTCTCTGCTGGAGGTGATCAACCAGCCGGCCCGGGGTCGCGATAATCACGTGCGGATTGCGGCGCAGCTGCTCTTTCTGCCTCCCCATCGGAGCGCCACCGATCAGAACGACGGTCTTCAGGCCGACCTGGTGGCCGATCTTCTGAAGTGTTTCCTCAACCTGGATCGCAAGTTCACGGGTCGGTAGAATAATTAATCCTTTTCCTTTGAACTTCGCCAATCGCTCAATCATCGGAATGCCAAAAGCGAGGGTTTTGCCTGTCCCCGTCTGAGCGATACCGACAACGTCCTTTCCCTCAAGCGCCGGGCTAATTGCCTGATGCTGAATTGGCGTCGGAGTTAAATAATTGCACTGCTTCAATATCCCGAGCAGCTTAGGAGAAATGCCGAGGCTTTCAAAGCCAGCACTAGATGATTGGTTCATCATACTATTAAATAATGTGACCCGATTCCTTAGGCCACATTTCTAGTATGACTATAGAGGTTCGAGTCGTCCGCCTAGGGCGGATGAGTTAAGAAAGATAAGTATACCTTAAATACTAGCGATTGTCAAGCCCTTTGCCTCGAAAAGCAGCTAATTAAGGCTTATTTCGTCCCTTTGAAGTCCTATTTTTCGTTGGCTTAACAGGTATGCGCGCATATGGGCTAGGCTTATCTTGTTCTGCTAGACCGTCCCAAGTCGTGCTGGTTGGCCCAGTCTCAACCGTTACCTCGCCGCTTAAAGTAGAAATCTTTTTAACCGTGATCGGTTTATTTTCGACCGAGGCCTCGCTAACCTCACCCGGTAATGATTGATTGAAATCTAATGGAAACTGCTCAGGTGTTTCAGGAGAATTTTTTCTATTCATAGATAAATTATCTAAATTATAATACCATTTATCGCTTGATTCTCAAAGTTTTAGCATTTATCGCTACTATTATCGTGCTAAGCGACATAAAGACCGCGCCCAAAGCCGGTGAGAGCATTATACCATAATTAAACAACACTCCGGCGGCCAACGGGATCGCGATCACGTTATAGCCGGTCGCCCACCATAAATTTTGGACCATTTTGCCGTAGGTGGCGCGGCCAAACATAATGAGATTGGTGATATCATTGAGGTTGCTGTTTACGAGGATTACGTCAGCGGTCTCAGCGGCGACATCTGTCCCTGAGCCGATCGCTATTCCTACGTCGGCCTGGGCCAAGGCCGGAGCATCGTTGATACCATCCCCCACCATCGCGACGACCATTCCTTTCTCTTGTAGCTTTTGAACCTCGCTCGCTTTGTTTTCCGGCAAAACTTCCGAGAGAACGTTCGTGATTCCGACCTGCTCAGCGATAACCTTCGCAGTAGCCGCATTATCGCCGGTTAGCATCCAAACATCAATACCAATTTTCTTTAAATTTGCAACGCAATTTTTGGCTTCAGCTTTCACTTCATCCGCCAACAGAATCGCTCCCATAACTTCGCCATGATGAACTACAAAAAGCAACGTCCCAAATTTTGATTCAGCCAGTGCCTTCTTCGCCCAAGCCGCTTCAACGCCGATAAATTCCAAAATTTTGATATTACCAAGCGCGATCACTTCACCGTGCTCATCGCATTTCGCAGTCACGCCTTTGCCGGCAATTTCTTTAAAATTGTCGAACTTTTTTATTTCCATTTTTTCTTTTTCCGCGGCTTTTACTACGGCCTGTGATAAAGGATGATTGGAACTAATGGCGGCTCTGGCGGCAATTTTTAGAATTTTTTCATTTGGATAGGTAAAAGACGGATTCGGAATTATTTCTGTAACTTCCGGCTGGCCTTTGGTCAGCGTTCCTGTTTTATCAAAAATAATGGCTGAAATTTTTCGACTGTCTTCAAACGCAATGCGATTCTTGATGAGGAGGCCGTTTTGCGCGGAGAGCGTCGTCGAAATAGAAACTACCAGCGGAACTGCGAGACCGAGCGCGTGCGGACAAGCAATGATGAGGACGGTGGCGGCGCGTTCGATCGCGAAAGCGATGTCGCCGCTAACGAGCAACCAAGCGACAAAGGTAACAATTCCGGCAGTGATAGCGATAATTGTAAGCCAAAGAGCCGCTTTGTCGGCGATGACCTGTGTTTTTGATTTGGAGGCTTGAGCTAATTTCACGAGATTAATTACCTTCGAGAGATAGGACGACTCGCCAACTCCTTTTACTTTAATTTGTAAAACACCATCCTCATTTATCGAGCCTCCGATTACTTTATCATTAATTTTTTTGTCAGCAGGCTTTGATTCTCCGGTCAGCATCGATTCGTTTACTGCGCTTTCTCCGCTCATGACGACACCATCCGATGGGATTTTTTCGCCTGGTTTCACAACGATTATATCGCCATCTTTCAAATCTTTGGAATTTACCTGCGTTTCCTTGCCTCCTAAAATTAAATGCGCAACATCCGGAATGAGCGCCGATAATTTTTCGAGCGCGTGCGACGCCCCCATCACCGAGCGCATCTCAAGCCAATGTCCGAGCAACATAATATCAATCAGAGTTGCGAGCTCCCAGAAAAAAACTTCACCCCGGAGCCCAAGCACCACTGCCGAGCTGTAAATATACGCAACGAGGATTGCGAGCGAGATCAAGACCATCATCCCCGGGAGACGGTGCCTCAATTCATTGACAGCGCCACGCAGGAAGGGTAGCCCGCCATAAAAAAATACCACCGAGGAAAATAAAAATAAAATAAAAGTATCTCCAGAAAATTTGAGAGATACCCTTAAAAAACCTTGAATTGCCGGGGACAAAATTAATACCGGCAAAGTCAGAAACATTGAAACATAAAATTTCTTCTTGAACTCGTCGAGCGAGTGGCCCGCATGCTTCGAGTATCCGGATTCCTCCGTTTTTTTCCCCATCGGCATCGGCATTGACATGTCCATACCTTGATGTCCGCTATGGTCCATACTCGGTAATTAGGGATTAAAATAACAGACTAATTATACCATTTTCGAGGACTTCATAGAACCTCTCACTCCCGCCGCTCCAGATTGGAGCGGCGGGTGCAAATAACTACCTAATCTATTTCATCATTTCCATCATTTTTTCGCCGGTTGTCATCATTTCATCGCTTTCTTCAAGCAACTCCTTTGAGTTATCAACCATAACTTTTCCATCAGCGGTTAATTTCGAATCGTTGTATTTCATGCCAAGCTCATCCATCATCATGCCACTTTCTTTCATCATAACGGCCATTTCCTTCATCATTTTCGAGTCGCCTTGCATATGTTCAGCCGCTTCTCTAAGGAATGCTTCATCGTGACCGCCGGACATGCTTCCAATAGAATAACCGCCCAAAACTCCGGCGATAAGAACGATAAAAACAACCAAAATTAAATTCGTTTTATTCATATATTTTCACCCCCTTTCCATGTTACGCATTTAATCATAACTTTAGAATCCTGCTTCGCCTTTAATGCTCAAAGCCGCCTTCTTACCAAATCGGTAGAACAAGGCCGGCGTCAAAAATAAAGATATGATTGTTGAAGAAACCAATCCGCCGAAAATTACCACCGCAAGCGGATGCAATAATTCCTTTCCTGGTTCGCCACCAGCCAGAAGCAGAGGAACAAGGGCAAGCGCGGTTACAAGCGAGGTCATCAGTACCGGCACGACGCGATCCAGAGTGGCACGCGCCACCACTTCGGGTGTAAATTCATACACTTCGTTTCGTGCAAGTTGGATACATCGTCCGATCAGCATGATGCCGTTGCGGGACACGATGCCAGCGAGCGAAATAAAACCTACCAAATGAGCCAGATTTATAACGCCACCCGTCATCCAGATACCGACGATGCCGCCGATTAACACCGTCGGAATATTCATCATAATCTGAAGGACAATCGGAACTGATCTGAAGGCTTTGAACAAAATTCCAAAAATTGAAATCAGGCCAAGGATGAATAGGATGCCCAGTCTCCGGCTATTTTCTTTTTGGCTTTTGTAATTTCCTTCGAACGACAACGTTACTCCGGTCGGAAGTTTGGAAGATTCGATTGCGCTCTTAACTTTGTCGACCGCGCCGACAATGTTTGAACCCTGATAATTTGAGCTAACCACCAAAACGCGTTTGCCGCCCTCATGGCTGAAACGATTGCGGCCTGACTCCAACCGTATATCCGCCGCGTCTCCCAATGTTGTTGGGCCGGCAAATGATAATGGCAAATCACGAAGCGCTTCGGCCGTGCCTTTTGATTCCGCATCATATCGCGCCACCACATTCACCGATGCCGGCCCGATTCTAACTTGACCGATTTGAGCGCCCATAAGTCCCATTTCGAGTTCCTCTGCAACAACACCTGATGATTGCCCATATTCCGCCAAACGATTGGTATCAACATACATCCTAAATTCAGGCACCATCACATCCTTTTGAATTTGAGGATTTTTCATCCCCGGTTGCTTCTCAAGTTCCAACACAACCTTCTCGGCTGCAAATTTCATATCATCTGGATTATCTCCGTAAACTTTGATCACCACCGGCGCTCGAACCCCAGAGAGTAATTCTTCCACTCGATGCGTGATTGGCTGACCAACCGTATATGACGCCTCGCCATAATTTCCAAGAACACCTTGAACATCGCGGAGAAGCCGCTCCCGTTCGCTTTCAAGGTCCGGATCAAAGACGACTTGCAGCTCGCTCCGATTGGCACCGCTTTCATGAGCGTCGGCGCCGGCGCGTCCGGTAATGTGACTTACTCGGCGAACGCCTTTTATGGTCATCAATGATTTCTCCACTTTTGAAGCGTAATTATTCGAGGTATTAACATCAGTGCCGACCGGCATTAGAACCAATATGGTAGCCGATCCCTCATTGAACGGCGGCAGGCCTTCCTTGCCGGCAGACACATACAGAAGAACGGCGATCAGAAGCGCGGCCGCTACGCCCAAACTTAATTTTTTTACATTGTAGATGCTCCAATATATGGCCGGCGTTATTTTACGCTTGATGAATTTTACAATTCTGGTTTCTTCTTCATGACTTTTCTTGCTGTCTTTTGCCAGTAGGAATGAACATAATACCGGCGTAACACTAAGCGATACCACCAATGAGCCGACCAGCGAAATAAGGTAAGCGGCGCCAAGGGCGCTGAGAAGCTTTCCCTCAACACCCGGAATGAAGAATATCGGCAGGAAAACCACCGCCACCAGAACAGTCGCGTAAACAATAGAATTGCGAACTTCGCTTGATGCTAGAAAAACCACCTCCGTGATTTTCCCCTGTTTTCCACCAGCTCGCCATTCACGAACGCGCCGAAAAACATTTTCTACGTCCACAATAGCATCATCTACCAACTCGCCGATTGCTACCGCGAGGCCCCCGAGCGTCATAACATTAACGGAAAAGCCGGAGGCTCGAAAAACGATAGCCGTCACCAAGATACTGAGCGGAATAGCGGTAAGAGTAATGACAGTGGCTCTGAAATTCATCAAAAACAGGATCAAAATAATAATGACCAGAATTGTGCCGTCACGCAAGGCGCCAATCACATTGGAAAGACCTGCCCGAATAAACCATTCCTGTCTAAACAGATCATTTTTAAGAGATACGCCATCTGGTAAGCTCGGTCTAATAGACTCCAGTACTTCATCCACTCCATCGGTCACTTTCAAAGTCTCCGCATCAGGCTGGCGGATAATCCGCAATACGGCGCCGGGTTTACCATCAATCGTGGCTCCGCCTCGAACGGGGCTTGGGCCCTCTTCAACCATCGCAACATCAGCCAAACGTATGGGCTTTCCGCCGGTCATTCCCCCAGTCGTACCGACTGCCAATTCTTTGAGATCGTCCACCTCATCTGGAGCAATTATAATTCTAAGCGGATATTCCTTTCCGCTCTGAACTAGCACACCGCCGCTTTTATTATTGAGAGCATTCTTAACTGCCATCTCAATATCCTCGAGATGAAGATTATAACGACGTAATTTCTCAGCGCTGACATTGATCTGCCATTCACGCAGCTCTCCGCCCATCACAATCACCTCCGCTACGCCCGGCACGCGAAGCAGAGCAGGGCGAATAGACCAGTCAGCCAACGTCCTAAGCTGCATCCCATCAATTTGGGGATCATCAGATGTTATTCCCACCCAAACTACTTCGCCCATAATTGAACCTACCGGACCTAGTACCGGCCTAACTTTTTCCGGTAATAAGACTCTGGCAATTCTTTCTTGAATAATTTGTCGATTGCGATATATATCGCTGCCCCAAGAAAATTCCACATTCACGATGGCGAGGCCGAATGAGGCCGTGCCTCGCACCCGATCTACCCCTGGAGCTCCGGCCACCGCGATTTCAATCGGATTTAATACCAGTTTTTCGATTTCTTCCGGCGCTAGACCTTCTGCCTCGGCAAAGATGGCTACGGTAGGCTTATTGATGTCAGGCAGAATATCGACGCGCATGGTCGCGAGGCTCCAAACCCCGCCAAGAATCACGGCCACCGCGATAACCAAAACAGCAATTCGATTTTTTAATGACCAGGCAATAAAATAATTAAACATACAACATGATTAGTCATTATGTCCGCCCCCGCCACCATGAGGGTCTTCTGTCATTTTTGCTATTCCACCAACTTCCCCTTCTTTGACCTTGATACCTTCCTTTAATCCCGGCACGAGTTTTGCAACGTACCGGTCTCCAGCCATCAGGCCTTCGTAAACCTCAACCTTTTCGCCCAGGGTTCGTCCGGTTTTTATTTCCGTCTTTTTTGTCGTGCTATTCGAAGAAACCAGCCATATTGTCGCGCCCTTGTCCGTCCATTCGATGGCGTTCAGATTTACAAACAAACTGGAAGAAGAATTTACCGATGGCAATACTCTCACCGAAACATTCACCGGCCAATCAACTGATTCCATAAATTTCGCATCAGCCAGGTATGAACCATTCCCATCGAGGGCAGTCCCAACTCCGATTAATTTCACGTGTTTTATTTCCTTTGGAAAACCAGGCCTTGCAATGCCAAGTTCTGCCCCGGCTGTAGGCAACCTGAGATTGCTTGGAATTTTAAATCGGACAAACCGGTCTTCTTTGCGGCCGTTATTCAAAGAAGCAATCGCCATCCCTGGCTCCACGAAATCTCCGTTCTTTTTCAGAACTGAAGAAATAGTCCCGTCGGACGGAGCGACTATTGCCAGAGTGCCGCTAATGCTCTCGGCAACTGTGCCGTAGGAAGCCTCGGCGGCTGTAGCTTTACCGTTACTCATGGCGATGTCCTTATCAAGCATGCTGATCTGCTCTTCAATATCTTTCTTTTGCATTGCAAAGTCAATTTCCATTTTGGCAAGTTCAATCTTACTCATTCGATAATCCTTCACGGCCTCCAAAAATGTCATCTGATCCATAGCCACCATTTTCCGCATCTCCATAAGTTGCTCTGAAGAGATATCATCACCGACGGACGTCGCCGCAACCATCTTCTCGGCGGCTTGGAAATACGTAGAACCGACAAGTTCTAAACTATCACTGTCGACTATACGAATTTCAATCGCCGCTTTTTTTAATGCTTCCAAGTAAACACTGTGGGTGCCGAAATTTAGATGCCCAAGCGCCTCTTTCAAATATAGAATCGGCGGATTGACCGACTTATAATATGATGTAAAGTCGACATCGACCGTAGAGAAAAGCTGAAGCTCTCGGCTGACTGCCTGTTCAAGAGAGGCTTTAATTTTTACTTTATCGGCCGCTACCGCACCCTTGGCCTGCGAAACGGTATTATTATTCTCAATACTGCTGAGCAAGTTCGCCAGCTGTTGTTTCTTTTCACCTGAGAATATAATTTGCGCCTTCGCGTCAACGCGGGCTTCGGTCAGCATTTTTGTCTGCTCCGCCAACATTGAAGTCAGCTCCGGCATCAATGGTGGGGCGGAGAGCCTCGCGATAATCTGACCCTTCCTGACTTTCTCTCCGATGTTTACATTCCATTCGACGATCGTTCCGCCTCGGCTGGGCTGAATCTGAACATCGCCAAAAGAAATAATTTCTCCCGGCCAAGAAGATGAGAGGCCGCCAAGTTCTCCGGATCCGTCACTAACGGTTTCGATTGAAACTAGCAAGGCCTGAGTTGACGAGGCGCTGGCCATTTCCATCCCCAATCCTCCATGTTGCGACCGGTTTGCGACGAATATAAATCCTCCACCAAGCAGTAGAACTACGATGACAACCAGAAGCGCAGTTGTAAGTTTACTATTATCCATATGTTAATTGAAAATTTAATAACAAAAAAATCGCTTGAATAAATAGCTTTCTACAACCAAAATAATTTTTTGGTTTGATAGAAAACTAAAAGTTCAAAGCGACTGTCCCGCCAAGCAAATTAAGCCAGCGTAGAATTATCCGTTCAAATTTTGGTTTTATCGATAATCGATATCGGCATAAATAATAATTTAGCTTCGCAGTACAAACCCCAAGCGATAAGATCAACCGCTTTCGTAACAACGTCACAACTAATAAGACTAAGGCCGATGCTAACGCCGCCAGGAAATCTATCCCTGGCAACAAAGCGATACTGTGACTATCTGAGCCGGAGTGACTATCGGCAGAGCCGGTGTTGGTGGACGAGCTATGATCCATCGAGAATGGCTCCTCAGCTATGAGGGAGGCCTCTCCTGAATATGAAAATATTGGACTGGATGGACAAAGCAAAACCACCGCCGTCATAATATAGACGCATAATGATTTTAACAGTAAATTGCGATTATATCTCTTCATTCCAGTAAATTTAATCATGATTATGCTATCAGAAAATTACCAATTTGTCAACCCTGCCAGCTTCGCCTGGGGCGGAAAATCAGAGACAGATTTACCGAAACACTAGCCATAATAAAACAACAAAGCCAACTGTACATAGCACCATTATCGATCCGAGGAGGCCGACAATCAGCGCCGTTTTTGGGTCCAATTGATTTAATACTCCGCCGCCATCAGCGGTAGCCGAATTAACCTCCGCCTGGGCGGGTTTCTGGTGCTGGCTCATTTCCTCATCCGTATTTTTTGTGACGTAAACCATAAGATTTAATTAGATAAGTGAATTATATTATAACATTTTTTGCCTACTGTAGTAGTATGCGGCCAGAAATGTTGTCAGCGGCACCGCGATCACCAAAACTAAACTGCCGACCAGCGTACGAACTATTTCCTCCGCCATGAAGCCGCTATTCATCACCACCCACAACGTCCCGCCCTTACTAGACATGATGAGCAGTATGATCGGTAGCGAAACTCCGACATAGGCGAGCACCAACGTATTAATGAGGGATGCAATATGCTCGCGCCCGACTGACAACCCGCGCCGATAAAGTTCTGCAATGCTGAATGATGGATTGGCATTGTGAAGCTCCTCGACACAGGCAGCCTGCGCGGTGGTGATGTCATCCAGAATACCAAGCACGCTGATTAAAATTCCCGCCAATAATATCCCTTGTAAATCAACCGGGCTTGATCCAAATTGCAGGAAGGCGGCCTCCTCGGAGCCGGTGCCGGTCAACTTTGTGGAATATACCATTATCAAATCCGCGACAACCGCGATTGCGAGTGAAATGATCGTACCGACGAAAGCAATCACCGTCCGTTTCGAAACACCGTGGGCAACAAATAGCGAAATGACGGCGATCATGAAAGCCGCAACCAAGCTGACACCGAGCGGATTGCCTCCCGCGATAATTCTCGGAATCATGAAATAGAAGATGATAAGAACGCTTATCACCAATCCAAGAATCGCGAAGAAACCTCGACGCCTGCCAAAATATATCGCTACAGCGAAAAATAATAAAATGAACAGCACCAAACGATTGAGGCGATACGGATCGACGACGTACGCGGCGCCCTCCTCGGCGCCTGGTACATTTACCACGACCTCATCGCCAGCGGTCAGGTTGCCGGCGATGCCTGCTTCATACTGAACGGTCATTTGCTTTCC
>ERZ1292630.1386-Hain-H41-02um-R3-1386-length-23881-cov-9_pt1 | contig 15728 bp, 12 predicted proteins | sample MGYA00564408_ERZ1292630 | MGnify/ENA primary metagenome ERZ1292630 (study PRJEB36523, sample SAMEA6512641) | groundwater metagenome | collected 2019-01-08 | study: AquaDiva: Metagenomics assemblies of 32 groundwater samples | reverse complement strand
GAAGAAAAGAAGCGACATTGGAGGAAGCAACACATTCCTTCCGACTTGCCGTTTTCTCCAAGTGGAGTGTTGAAGCTGGAAGCGATGCAGTGTACAAAAGGGCTATCCGGGGGGTGGACAGCCACGGGAGAAAACAGTATGAGGGGGGCGGAAAGAAATCAGCAGAGCCGCATCACGGATCAATTCGGGGCGGTGTTGACCCGGCGCGCTCGTCGCACTGCCATTTTCACGACTTCGCCGCCTCGGCCTTGGCTAACGTAATCGTGCATGACGGAACTGACGTACGCTTCGTACTGTTGCTGCTCATCTGCCAGGGCGTTCTGCATGTGAATTCCCTCTTCGAACTCCTTCCGGCGTTCATGCGCCTCCTGCATCCTCTTTTCGTGAGCCTGTAGTAAATGCATGTGCTGCAGCCGTTCGAGTTCATTTCGTCGCTCCTTTCTCTCCGCGAGCTCCTCCTCCACAAGACGCTCGGCTCGCACGGCCCACACTTGCTTCATTCGGTCTCGGCTTTCGTCTTCGATTTTCTGCGCGACCTGCTTGCGCGCAGCCTGGGATGTCCTAAAATCCTCAATGTCCTTTTGCCGACGCTCGCGGACCGCCTTTTCTCGTTCCTCGCGTTCGCGCCGCTCTCTGTCAAAGTCGCGCATCGCCTTCATTTCACGTTCTTCGGTGGCCTGCTGAATCTCGAGCAGCAATTGCGCTTGCCGGTCAATCAACTGTTGTCGCGATTCGAGCTTGGCCTTGTGACGCTCCTCGACGCGCTTCTTTCGCGCCCCCAGTTGCTCTTCCTTGACCTTGGCGAACGCTAAAATTTTGGCCTCTTCGTCGATTTCTTGCTGCCGTCGCAATGTGCGAAGCTCCCTACTGGCGTCGTTAATAGTGACGAGCTCCTTGTCTCGCACCATTTGCTTGGCGCGGCGCTCCTTCTCTGCCTCGATTTCTTCTTCGACTTGAGCGATGGCTCGGTCTTTGATCATCCTCCCTTCCCGACGATCGTCATCTCGAGCGGCGATCTTCGTCTTGCGAATATCAGCAAGTTGGTCCAGCTGCGACTTCTTCAGGTCGAAAGCTCGGGCTTGCATGGAAGCGAGTTTCTCAGCTTCCTTGGTTTCGGCTTCGCGCAGCTTCTCAGCCTGAATCATCGCAAATTTGGCTTCTGCCTGCTTTGCGGCTGCGGCACGCTCGACAGAAAATGATAACTGCTTTTCGCGTTCCTCCAAAACCGTCGCTAGAAATAGTTTAGACGCGAACGTCTTCACACGATCATTTTGCTCAAACAGAAGCATATCCGCGTTGCGGATCGCCTGCTCCTGCTTGGCGGCGCGAAGCTCCTCTTCTTGCTCGTCGATGATCTTGCGACGCGCTTCCTCGGCCTCCAACCGTTCGCGGCGGTTCTTCTCCTTCTTCAGACGCTGCGCTTCGATGGTGTTCGGCCAGTTTGCCACGCGCTTCGAACTGATGTCCTTGAGCTCGTGTCGCCGGTTCGCTTCGGCTTCCGCGCTTGCGGCGACCGGATCCACCACGAGATCGTACATGCGTTGGATGTCCTTCTCGCCGAGGACGGCGCAGCTGGGCGCAGGCTTTCCTTCCATCACGGCCTTGGCAGCCGCGGATGGCTTTTGAAGGTTTCGCACTCGTTGCATTGCTTCCAACGGGCGGAGAGTGACACAAATGGACGACACTACTGGAAGGGTCTGCGTTGTGGGGGAAGGGAGAACGCGAATGGCGGTGCCTCAATTGAATCGAACAGATGATAAAAGAAAATATCGCGAGACGATCAAATGAGGGGAGACAAGGCAACCTAACTGCGTTTCGCGACGCGTTCTCGGACTGTTTGCTGCGCGGATAGGGCATTGAGCGATTCACACAAACTGTTTTTCGCGGCTTCAACTTCGACTAACTCGTGGCTCAGCCTTTCATTGCGGTCGAGTGCGGCGCTCTCACGCAGCAGCGCCTCGTTGCGCTCCGCGACCGCAGAGGCATGAAGCGTCGACAAATGCAGCTTTCTTTCGAGAAGCTGCTCTTGCATCACGACCATAGCCTGAACGGCGCGCTTCAACGACATGATGTGCTCCGTGACGTCGAACTGTAGCCGATCAGTGTGCAGCTGTTCCTCCAAAAGGGACGACGACGCCGCAACGGCCGACAGCACGAGCGATGGCGCGGCCATCCGTGACAATCCGAATCGTCCACGAACACAGTGACCAACACAAATTCAATTCAATGCATGTGGCCGATCACCAATGGAACAGTTAAATTTTGTGATATTCGGAAAGAAAAACGACGGACGCGCAATCTTGATGTCATGATGAGATCAATGACACACTGTCGCACCCCCCTTCTCTCTCGGTACCTCCTCCCTATCGCAGTGTCGTCACCGATGAAAGTACCGAAGGTAACCGAGCGAGAGCAGTGCGAGCCAGCAAAGGCTTGGCAGGGTGCGTGCGGCCCAGGATCTTCTTTCGATGGGAGGGGCCTTTCGCTTCCCTTCTTCACTCAAAGCCTTTTCAAATGCATCTCTCACCTGCTTGAGAACCGCGTCGACGTGTTCTGATCCGCCGCTGCCCGAGGGAGGAGGCGGCTTGATGGGGTCTAAATACTCAACGTTGACGGCACCCCCACGAGGTAATTTGCTCCGCGGCGGCAGTAAGTCGTATGCCCCGCGGATGATGACGGGCACGATAGTCGCATTGGCCGCGACCGCGAGGTGAAACGGGCCTTTTTTGAAGGGTAGCAACTCTCCGGTCCGCGACCTTGTGCCCTCAGGGGCGATGGCACAGTTGCATCCTTCCTTCGCGATGCGGCTGGCCGCCGAATCTAAACAGGCGACCGCGTCCGCTAAATTCTTTCGGTCGATAGCCAAGTGATTGTACAAACGGAGGACCCACCCAAATAAAGGAATGCGGGACAATTCCTTTTTGTAGATGTACCGTAATTTGTAGCTTTGCAGGCACTGCATGATGATGGGGTCGTAGTTCGAGCAATGATTGTACATGAACACCACGCGCGAGGGCGGGCGGGAGACGAGCGCGCTGTGGCTGAGGGGACGCGTCACGTTGATGGACACGCCGCTGACGATGATCAGTCCCCGCGTCATGAGGGACATGAACCGGTCCGCGAGGCTCAGATCACCGCCACCAAGAGACTCGATGACCCAAAATAAGGGACGGAACGCAATCAGTAGGCACAGCTCGACGAATAAAAGGGTCACGAGGCCGAGCGCTCGGCCGAAGCCGAAAACCTTTCCGAGCATTTTTCTTGTTACGCTGCCACGTACTGCGAGGAGTGGATACAACACGTTCCCACCACACGCAAGCGCGTTCACACAGACTCTCTCTCTCGTTCTCTATCGAGATAAGAGCATTGGGCGTGGCGACCCGAGTTATCACGGCAGTTTGAATTTAAATCGACTATCGGCGAAAAATCATCACAGTTCTCCGCGGCGACGTTTTTCAAATCAATCCGCGACTCAGCGCCAGTTGAGCATGACGCCTGGCCTTTCGGTGCTGCGCCTGTCGAACCCGGCGCTTCTCCAAGCCCAGTCCCGGAGACAAGCCGTCGACCGAGCCACGCTTCGCCCCTCGGCGACGCGCCTTCGCCTTGTCCTGCATGGACTCCTTTCGCTGCTTCCGCTTTTTCTTCCTCCCCACCGCAAAGAGCCGTTTCGCTTTCCGTGGTTGCGGCCTACTAGCCGAGCCGCCTTGCTTTGCCGCTGCTGAAGCGACCGGAAGCGTGTCGTCGTCGTCGCCGTCCCCGCTGGCATCATCCGACGGCACGTCGTCCTCGACGGCTTCATCCTCGCCGCCGTTGTCATCCACGGCATCCTCGTCGGCGTCGCTGTAGCTCAAGTCGACAGGAGTGAAGACATCGCCTCGTGCGCCGATGCGCCGCTCAGAAGGGGACGTGAAACGGAAGCACGGGACTTTTCGCGATCCATCGACCGTCACGTCCCAGGTCATGAGAGCGGCGTAGCCCTCGGGCGTGCGAATGTCGGGGACGAGGAACCCTTTGCTCGACAACAATTCTCGCTTCTCTAATTCGAATGTCGATTCAAAACCCTTGATTTGACCTTTCGGCGGATTTCGCCTGGATTTTAGTTCCGCTAACTCAGACGCGTGTCTCGAAACAAAGCCCCAGGCGAGATCATTGAGAAACACGGCTACGAAGGTAGCGTCGACGGCAGTGTGCCCAGAACCGGTGGCCTGGGCCACAAGACCTTTCGGGAACATGAAAGATAAGCCGTCAGGCGTGGTCAGCGAGTCCGTGGTCCCAAGGAGATCCTCAAGTTGGTCTCGAAACCACAACAACTTGGACGCGTGAGCCGCCACGCTCTTTTGGTGCTTCCCATGCACCACATCTCGCCGAATATTATGCCGCATTTGACGCTGCATTTGATCAACGACGCGACTCTGCGGGTGCAGAATTCTAGTGGCCGCGGTGCGGTTGTACAACCGTCGGTTGCGTTGCATGGGACAAAGAGAGAGAGGAGCAACGACCACGAGCACAGTACGTTTCTCCTTCTTTTATTGGCCCTTTTCGCAGTGACGAAGGGGGGAAGCCACCGCACACGACACAGTGCAAAACGCGCGTGTTGCCGACAAAAAGTAACAACAAATTGCGGTTCGACGGCGCGTTTGAACTTTCGGCTACTCGTTGCCGGGGGAATCGAAATGGGGTCCCAGAGACGTGAGTTTCTCCTCTGGCGCTTCGCGTGAACTGATGGGTGAGAAAAAAAGTAAAACTGAGCGCATCGGTTCATTTTTGGAACGATGACTAGATGGGGGGAGAGCATGAGTGAGAGAGAGAGTGTGTGTGAGAGATAGAGAAAAGGGAAAGCAGAAATCGTTGAAACCATCCGCATTCAGTTCGCGGGAGCTACAAAGGCCACGCCACTCGATACTGTTACGTACCTCTCGCACTACAATAAATCTTCATTTGAACCCGCCACAGTGCCGCGCACCCCTGTGCCACCTTGCGGCGGGTGGCGCGACCGAGGTGACGCCGGTGGACTATTTAGGCTCATGGTTTCGCCACCGTCGCCAACCGACGAGGACTGAATGAACGACGAGCGCCGCTTGTAGACGCTTCGAGGGGACGCTTCTGCCACCGGGTCGAAGTGCACGGGGATGCGGCGCGTGTCGTAATTTGTGGGGGCAAACGATACCCCTCGTTTCTTCCTCGTCAGCGGCGGCGGGCTGCCACCATCGCCGTCCGCGGCGCCATCGACGACCGAACCGTTGGAACTCGCCTTCGTCGTCGCTGCCGGCGACGAATACGCAGCCGCTTGACGCGATGAGCCGTCATTGCTGCTACTCGAAGATGGCGGGGGGCCTCCACGGCTACTGGACGCACGGACGCCAGTTTGCACCGGATAGGCATAAGGCAACGTCCCCCCACTGTTCGTCGCCACCACGACGGCGTTGCTTCCCATCGCGCCCACTTCGACGGTGGCTCGGCGGTAGTCCGTCGCTTGCACCATCTCAATCGTTGGGTCGTTGTCAGGCGAGCTCGTGGCCTCTTGTAGTCTGTCGTCCTGACAGCAGCGCCAGAAGCACGTTTTAAAGCACGGACCGAAGAAGGGCAGCTCGAAGCAGCACGTGAAACTGCAACAGCAAATACAAGTTGACATATCGTGGTCGGATATGTAAAGGGACGGGGTGAGCGCCTCGCTCGTCGAACGACGATGGCACCGCAAAAAGAGGTCTAGAAGGAACGGAAGGGCAACGCTGGGAAGGAAGGAAGGAAAGCGTCCATCATCATGTCGAGTCGTACCCCCGACCATTCACTTGAGAGGCGCAGCTTCGGCGTCAACGGAGGTAGGGGAGACGAAGCCACCCTGAAGGAGGAGGGGGAAAAAAAATGTACCATCGAGCGAGCGCGAAATGCGTTGCCGCAACGAGTGGATCGCTTTCATTCTCTCCTCCATGCTCGTTTAGAAGGGGTGGACGCTCTCTCGCCACACGGAGAGATCGGGAAGTTTTGGGGGAAAAGGGGAACCCCCCGGTCCGCGCGCCTTCCTCCCGCGACGATAGAAGAACACGAACGACTTCTTACGAGGGGGTTGCGTGCTCAGATCATGAGGCCGAGATTCTGCATGACGGCGAAGGTGCTCGGTTCCAGGTTCAGCGTGTAGAAGTGGAAGTGATCGACGCCCTGCGTCATGAGCTCGCGGCACATGTCCGTGATGAGCTGCACGCCATACTGCCGGAACGCGACGTCGTCACCCTGAAGCTCGTCGAAACGTTGCTTCACCGCGGGGGGCACGTCGGTTTTACACAAAGTGACCATGCGCTGCACGCCGGCGTGAGAGAGCGGGGGCAGCATGCCGGGGATGATGGGCACCTTGATGCCCACGTCGACGCACCGCTTTCTGAAGGTCAGAAAGTGTCGGTTGTCGTAAAAGAGCTGAGTGATGACGTAGTCCGCGCCCGCGTCCACCTTCTGCTTGAGATAGGCAACCTCGGCGGCCATGTCTTCCTCGCTCGTGCGGCCAGCGTCGGCGATCTTGTTGGGATGGCCTTCCGGGTAGCCCGCCACCGCAATGCAGAAGTGATCGCCGTACGCCGCACGAATGTGTCGCACCAAGTCGAGCGCGCAAGTAAACTTATCGTTGGTCGCCTTCCACTCCTGTCCCGCAGGCGGATCGCCGCGAAGGGCGACTATGTTGCGAATGCCGTTCGCCTTGCAGTATTCTAGCGCCGTGTGGATCTTGTCTTCAGACATGTTGGTGCACGTGAGGTGCATGTTGACGACGACGCCGTGGTTATCCTTGATGTAGCTGCACAGCGCTGGGGTCTTGTCGTGCGTCGTGCCCCCTGCTCCCCAGGTGACATCCATGAAGATGGGCTTCTGCCGAGAGAAAGTTTGCAACGCCTGCTTCAGAGATTCCTCAGCCTTGTCCGTTCGAGGGGGAAAGTATTCGAACGAGACGCGGGCAGGCCGCCCGGTGCTGCAGGGAGATCCAAGGAATTCCGAGACCTTAGGTTGATGCGGCACGGCTGCCATCCCTTTTTACTTTTTTTTTACACAAAACAAACTGTTGCAGATTAGAGAGGGATGAACAGACTTTCAGACAGATTTGCGCGCATGAACTCCAGACATGAAGAGCTCGACGTCGGGTTCACCGGGCGTCAGGTTACCCCCCCACCCCCCTTCCTACAAAATCGAGGAGAAATCATTAATAAAAGGGGAGTGTGCAGATGAGAGCCAATGAAAAGAGAATGTGTTGCCAGAAAAAACCGAAGTGGGGCCATGTCTGCCGACCGAAGCGCAATTCCGCTGACTCAATATTTTTCCACTGTGTGGTCTGCTGTGTGGCCTTTGCTGTGGTTGGTGTGGCAGTTTTGACAAATCGTCTCCCCACAGTCGTCGCACCACCAAGCGGGTTTCTCCTTTTCGCACAATCCACAGGGCTCGAAGGTTGGTTCCTTTGGGGCCTTCGCCAAGCGCGGTCCGATGATCTTTTCGTAGGCGGTCATCCGCGCGTCAGCAATCCGATTTTCCACGTCCTTGCCCAAATCGACACGTCTTGCGCCTTGAAGAATCTGAACCATGTCCCGTCGCTGACACACCTTTTCGTCGAGCTTCATAATGTCGTAGAGGTCGTTGATCTTTGTGGCATCCTTCACGCTCAGCAGCGCATCGTGGAAGTGGGCGACGATCGCCACTTCAAACTTGATCAGCCACGGCAGGCCCTGAGCCATGAATTCGTCGAGAAAGTCGAAGAGCAAGTCGAACGGCAGGACGTGCACGCACAGCCCACTGAGGATCTTTTGCATGTACGTCTCGGGCCAAAAATTAAACTTATCGAAGTGGGCGATGACTTCGGGAAACGTCTTGCCGATGAAACTCTTCGCGACGTACGCGTTGAGCGCAAAACCCGTGGCTTCCGCCGCCCAATGGCCTGGGATGTACTCCTTGTTCACCTTGCGAAGCACGGCCACGGTCTGGTCCTCAGTGAGGCCCAGTAAGCACAGCCCCGCAAGGTATGACATTGGTTGTCCATAGTTGCCGAACTCGCGAAACACCGAGTGTAGAAAGGTGCTGAATTTCTTGCGGTGCTCGTCGCCGAAAAACGTCCGCGTGGAGTCCTTGATGATGACGCGCGCGATTTCCTCGTCCTCGTCAACGATTGGGCAGCGAGTCAGTGGCGTTGAGGTGAAGAAGCCGCCGGCTTGCTTGTGCCACTTGAGCAGTCGATCCTTGATAGTCGCGCGGTTCGCCTCCAAAAAGCCCCCGTCCTTGTTCAATAACGGCGCTTTATCGACAACTTCCTGCTGCCAGAAGTTCGGCATATCGAGCAAGCACCCATCATAGTAGGGTGCGGACGATGACGACGACGACGACGAGGCGCCGGTGGCGCTGGAGGCGGCCGAAGGCGGAGTGGGGAGCACGCCACTTGCTGTCGTGGTAGTCCGCTTCGCGGGCGCGGGAAGGCTGGCGATCGAGGCCGCCACGGTGCCGTGCTGCTTGAGCGACGCCCAAGCCACGGGCTCGTCACACTGCGCCTCCGTCATGATGCGCCTTACATTCGCATACAACTCGCGCAAGCGGCGGTTGATCTCGGTAGCGTTATCGGTCAGCATCGACGGCCGCTCGAAGAGTGAAACTTGAACCGAGGTGCGACTCTGCACCAACGAAGCGAGTGCCATGGCTTCATTTCCGCCCATTTGCGCCAGGAGAGTTGAAGCGACGGCAACTTTAAGGCCCGTCAGTGCCGCGAAGGAAGCTGACGAGGATGACGCGTGACTCGTTGACATGTTGGATGAGTGCTGTATGAAAACTTGTTTTGTGGATTACGAGCGTAGAGGGGTCACAATTTGGGGGCAACAAAACAACGCCACAAACGATTCAATGGTGGAATCGCGCGCCAGTTCTGCTGTCCGTTGTCATCCTGTGCGTATCGGATCACGTTGTCAACACACAAAAATGTTGAGAGGAGGAAACCAATCCGACGTTGGGTTTGACTTTCCTCGAGAAAGGCGCCGCACCAATCCGGATTGAAGGTTTTGTGGGGGAGTGGCGCTGTTGCGGGGTGCTCGACGACGACATACATTAGTTGAGAAGGGTGCAATGGTAGACACATTTTCCGAACCCGAGTCGCGGCGGGGAAGGAATGAACGGCGATCGAGCCGCTTTGTTCAAGCGCATTCGAATTCGACCGTGAGAAGGGTAGTAGTGTTCCCCAGTACACACCATGCCAGGAAGTCGCAATGACAAACACGCCGTGCCCCGAGAAGGAGCAACGCACGCCTGGCAAGGCGGGGAACATGGAAGAGGGAGGGGAGAAAAAAAAATGGTGCGCGGAAATGAGGGGGAAGAGGAGAGGGAACGTGTGCGTGTGACCACGCTGCGGTGTTGCAGTGTTCTCACTTGCCGAAGAGGCCACCCAACGCTCCACCGATAGCGGCGCCGACGTTGCCGACCGCCTCCTTCGCCTTCTCGGCTGCGGCCGCCGCGGCCGCCTGAGCGAGCTTCGCGACGTTGCCTGCCTCGTCGAAGATCTTGTCGAGCAAGTGCATTTTTTCTTCCTCGAGGAAGTCGCAAATCAGCTTGCCGCCCTTGCCGTCTAGCTGCACCTCGACGTTGAGGGAGGGCACGCCGCGGCGCAATTGGCCGAGGTTGAACGTGCCCTTTCCGAGCTGGGTGTCGTTCCCGACGACGGTGTCATCCATGAGCCGGAAGTTGACGGTTCCCTTCGCGTTGGCGTAGAAGGTGAACTGCTCATCCCAGACGGGCTTGCCAGGGATGCCCGTGGACCGGTCCTTCGCGGGGTCCTTCGGCACGACGTTGGTGCTGTACGACGTCTTCTCCATTTCGAGAACGACGTAGGGGTCCGAGCCGGTCGTGATGCCCTCGCCGCCCTTGACGCGCACCATGAAACGGAACATTTCCGAGATGCGCACGACAATGTGTCCGCCGGTGCTGAGCGCGAGCCACTCATCGTTGGCAGGCGAGCCGCGGATGAGGCCGTCCTTGTCGTTCGCGTCGCGGAACTTCAACAGAGAGCGGCCTGAGTTCTCGTTGCACCACGCGCCAGGAAACGGGTGCTTGTTGCTCTCAAACAGGCACACCTCGAGCGCGCCCGTCAGCTTGAGCGGCACGCCGAAGTTGAAGTTCTCATGAATGTCGCAATTCGGGATTTGGCGGTACTCCTTCGTCTTGAATCGCTGCCCATTCTGCGGCACGGAGATGCCGACGTACACTGGGACGCCGCTGGCATGAACATTGCGCAGGGCGATGATCTCCACGGCAATGCGGGAGAAGCGCGGCCGAGGCGAGAACTTCGGTTCCGCGGGCTCGACGACGGCCTCCTCCTTCTTGTCAAAGTTCGCCGGCGTGAGCGTGGCGATAAAGTCTTTCGTCGCGGTCAACTTCTTGCAGGCGGCGTCGAAAGCTTCCTTGCCCTTCTTTTCCAACTCGTCCCATGCCGACGGGGGCAGTGGAATTTCATTGCAAACCAAGAGCTTCAAGAAGCCGGCCGGCTTGCCGCTGAGCATGATCGGGACGTCCATTGTGGTCGGGAGTCCTGGAACGATGGTCTCGAGGTCCACTTCGCAGCCGCCGATGAGGTCCTCGCTAAGGCCCTTCTTGAAGATCATGAGGTCGCTGTCCCAAACTTGAAGCTGCATTTTGACGTGCTTCACGGTCGGTAACATGAAACGGAAGTCCTCGTTGAACGCCGGATTGCGGCTGTTGCGGTACACGCGCGTCTGGACCTCCTTCGCGCCGATCTTGATCTTCACGTACGGATCGCACATGCCGTTCATGTCCTTCGCGGGAAGGTCCTTGGCACCGATCACCTTGACCTTGAGCATGACGCTCTGCGTGAGCTCGACGCCGACCTCACCGCGTCCCTTGTCCAACAGCGACCAGACCTCCATGCGCTGGCCGGGCTTGAGCATGTTCAAGGGCAGCTTGACGGAGCCAATGCAGTCATTCGCCACGATGTCGTGGTCCCAAAGTTGGATCGCCAGCTGGGTCTGGTCGCGGTCGGTCGCCACGAAGCGGAACTTTTCGTTCCAAATCGGCTCGAGCGTGTTGTCGATGTGGTGAGTGTCGTACGTCTGACCGTCGCACGTGACGCGCGCGAACGGGTCCGACTTGGCCTGGTTGTCCTTGTACTCGTGGAAGAATTCGCCCTTGGCCTCGTTGAGGATGTCATCGATGAAACAGCCGTCGGCGGCGGCGAGATTGTACGCGCCAATGACACGGCAGTCGAAGGTGAACGAATTCGGGACCTTGGAGGGATGACCCGCGATGGTGGCCGCATCTGGAGCGGGGGCCTCGGGCACTTCCACCTTGTCGTCGTCCACGAGCTCGAACTGCAGCGTTCCCTGGGCGTTGGCCAGTTTGACCTCGTGCTTGGGAGGGGGCGGCGGCGCTGCGCCCTTGGGGGCGACGGCGGGCGTGCCCGTCATAGGGTGGTAGTACCAGCCCATGTTGTTGTCCGTGCCGACGCGGTCGCGATCGTACAGGATAAGTTCCATCACGCTGGGAATGCCGTAGGGAATGAAGAAGGTGAATTTTTGATTCCAGCGCGGGTTGAGCGTCCAACCCTTGACCTCGGTTTGCTGCTTCGTCTGCTGTCCAACTTGCGCGGTGAGGTAGCAGTCGGAGCTGCCGCTCAACGTGTCCATCGGCTTCAAGTCCACGCCCTGGATGACGTGGATGGTCGTGCGGTAGCACTCAACGACAGCAAAGCCGACTTCGCCCTTGGCGACCGCGCCCTGCAGCTTGACCCAGCACTCGCGCTCTTCCTTGCGTCCGATCAGGCCGTTCAAGTTCACAGTGGCTGTCCCGATGACGGTATTGGAGCCAACAACTTCCTTGTCTTTCACGGTGAGTTTGAGCACGGGGGTGCGCGTGTTGGTGCGGAAGTAGAATTCCTCATTCCAGCACGGGTTCTGCTCGTGTAGGACAACCTTGGATTCGAAGAACTGCTGCGTGCCCGTGCACTCAAGTTGGACGTACGGGTCGCTAGCGCCTTCAAAGCGGGTGGAGCTGGTCTTGGTGCCCGGCGCCTGGACGCCGAATCCGTTGTTGAAAAGGTTCAGTCCCCCGATGAGGCGGATACGGAAGTTGAAGAGCTTCTTGTCCTCGACGGGAGCCGATGCGCCACAGCCCATTCTGAAGGTGTGTTGAAATTGGATGAGATGAGATTGAAAGACAGATTGCTGGTGGAGCCAACAACGACTTTGTTCGCGTTTTAAATAAGGAGGAGGAGACAAGGAGGAGGGAGAGACAATGAATAACGAAACAAGTCAACCCTGTCTGCGGTGGAAAAGTGTAGTGTCGCATCGATCTCTCGTCCACGTTAAGACGTGTTCTCAAAATAGGGGTGCGCTGCGAGGAACTGAAAGGTGGTATCGTATCCAACGCGGAACGAAGCGAACGGAGTAGTGCCATGGATAGCAACACCGGCGAACTATTTCACAATAAAAAAAGAAAATGAGAACTATGCCTCCTCCTCGTGTCGCTCGACGTCGGGGAAAACCGTCGACAAATAGGAACGGATTGGTCACACCGTTCGTGCTGCTCCGCGCACAAAGACGTCGACGTCTGACGATGCCTCGAGTCTGGCCATGGCGGCGTCGAGCCCTCTCATCAACTTACATGAGGGCGTCGTCTGGAAACGCCACAGCCTCGGCCGCGAACAACGATCTTAAATCGTCGATGCTGAGATCGTCCGTTTGGTCGTGAGGCCACGAAAACAGGGACGGCGAGCAAGGTTCATCGGCTTCGTCGTGCAGCGTTGCCAAATACGGGTGGGCCATCAGCTGCGCCGCCGTCCACCGCTTCGCGGGGTTGAACTGCAACATCTTGGACAGGAAGTCCAGGCCGCAGTCATCCAGCGTGGGCGCGAGGTAGCTGAGCGGCCGACCCGGGCACGGCGGCATCGCCTTAAGAAAGTCGATCGACGCTTGACTTTGCAGAAACTGCGTGGTCTCCGATTCGTCGGGCGTCCCCACCGCTTCACAAACAAGCCTGAGCTGCGTCACGTAGTCTCGACCCATGAAGACCGGTTTTCGCGCCGCGAGTTCGGCGAAGATGCAGCCGGCTGACCAGACGTCGACCGAGGTCGTGTACGACGTGTTCATGAGGAGCAGTTCTGGCGGCCGATACCATCGGGTCACGACGTAGTCGGTGAAGTGCTTGTTGTCCACGTCGACGTCCACCCCGCGGGCGAGACCAAAGTCGCATATGCGCAGGTCGCAGTTAATGTTCACTAGGAGGTTGGCAGGTTTTAAGTCGCGATGCATGACGCCTGCCGTGTGGATGAATTTTAGGCCGCGAAGCAACTGATACATAAAGTACTTCATGTGCTCCTCCGAAATATTCTGCCGTGACCGGACGACCGTGTTGAGGTCCGTGTCGTAGAGATCCGTGACCACGTAAACATCCGTGAACCGATCGACCGGGCCTCCAAGAAAGAAGGACCGCACGCCCAGCAGATTCTCATGATGGAAGAAGAGCAGCAATTTGACTTCCCGTAGCACCCGTTTGCAATCCCCTACGTCGCGAAACACGGAGTGGCACTTTTTAATGGCCACTCGCGCGTTGGTCTTGGCGTCGTGTCCCGCGCAGACGACGCCGTAGGCACCCATACCCACGAGTTTGGAGACGGTGTAGCGCCGTGGAACCTCAAAGACGTGACCATTGACGGTGAATGAGTGTCGCCCGGGCGTCGTCGACACGGGACCGACAACCGACTTGTGCTTTCTAGGAGATGACGATGATGATTGCTGCTGATCCATTTTGAGGACAACGGTTGACGCGTGCGAGTGTGAGTGCGGCTACGATGTGATCGGGTGCGTTATACAGTGTACTGTGTATATTGTAAGGCATGCCATGGTGAGCAAGATAACGACAAAAAACTCAGCAAGGAAAAAGGTTCGTCCGACCGTCACCTCTTTTCCTCTGCGTCTGCCTGAGAGGGGGGCTTTTGCCGCTGACTTGCTCGTCGCTGACTGAAGCCGCTAAGGAAAACAATGGCGGAGATAAATTGAGTGTATCGGTATGCATTTCGAACAAGAATTCCAAAGTTTGTCGCTGTGCAAAGTTGAATAAATTTCGGATTCAATCCGGCATCGCTGGAAAGTACCGGTAAGGGGTTTTCACACATCCATGGTGGCGGCGATGATATCTTTTCTTCTTGCAAGAAAAAGCGTTCCCCCTCCGATGACGATACAATATGCTGCGTTGCTTTTCAGATTTACCTTTTCTCTAAACCAGCGGCCGCGACTGTGTCTCTGGTACCGAAAGAAAACGGTGCGAAGGGGAAATCCAGCCAGCGACGACGAACACACACAAACCGAATTATCGTGTCCCACGGTCCAACTCACAATGGGACGACGCTGGCGCCGCCAAAAATCATCAACGCGACAGCACACCATGTCAGCGATAGACGGCTGAGCGCCGCGCTGGCGGACTTTGTCGTCGATAACGACGAAGACGCCGCGGTCGTGGTTGTTGTTGTGGACGGTGTGGACGGAGTTGCGTCAGAAGAGTTTCGGATCAGAAACGTGCCCATGAGACCCTTATCCTCGTGGGAGAGAATGTGGCAGTGTGCGACGATTTCACCCGCAAAGCGGTCAGCGACGAACCGGAGCGTCATCACACCGTCGAGCGCGGGGACCGTGTCATGGTAATCCCCGACCACCAACCAGTCGGCAAAGTTGAGCTCGTTGGTCAACGTCCGATACGAAATGACTTGAAAATGGTTGACGTGGATGTGCAATGGATGTGACGCTTTGCCCAGTCCATGCAGCTGCACATCCACCACGTCACCGACCTTTGCGACGTAGCGGTGCTTGGTCGGGTCGTAACCAATCTCTCCAGGAAACGGCACGAAATTGCAGTTGGCCAGCGTCGACGATGGATTGGTGCCACTGTCAACCGAGTCGCAGTTGGTGCCCATCCCCATGTGCTTGAAGCAGTTTCCGGCACCTCCTTGACTCATGTGTAAGTGCATCGTGGTGGTGGCCGTGACCGATTGCAGATTCCGAAGGTATGTGGGGAGCACCGGATTGAGGGCAGCGCTGCCAAGCGTGGTCGTTGAAGCCGGTGTTCCGGCCGCGATCGTGACGGTCATCACACCGAAAAACGACGGACCGTCCTGGGCCACAAGATAGTATTTCGAACCCACGGTGGCAGATCCGGCGCACGTGAGAACGATTTCCACGCGGCTTGCTGGGACGAGCTGCACTGTCGTTTGCAGACGTGCGGCCCCGCTGAGGTACACGCCATCCCAGGCAACGACGCTCGTCGTGCACACGGTCGAAGCCGGTGCGGCTTGTTGCAGGCTGGACAGGAGCTTCAAAGCGGGAAAACCTTCCCCTGTTGCAAAAAGAACCCGCAGCAGTCGGGACTCGCCCGCCATCATGACGAGGTCCGGATTGAGCAGACCATTCACGAACATGAAGTCTTTCTGAACACCATCGGGGAAAACGGGATTGGCCAACAGTTTGGAACCTGTTTCGTTGGTGAGCTCCTCGTAGGTGTACGCCTTGAAGGGGTCGAAGCTGTCCAGATTGTTGACGCAGTCCTGCGTGATCAGACCCGTTTTCCCGAGGGTCTGCACGAATTGCAGCCTCGATAGAAGCATCACGCTCTGCGACAGGCTCGCAATCGCCGCCGGAACCGAGCCGGCCAACGTCGGGTCGATGATGATGGCACCGAATTTGCCGCCCATGATGTGCATCGTGCTGGCCCCGTGCACGTGA
>ERZ1292630.2812-Hain-H41-02um-R3-2812-length-15736-cov-8_pt1 | contig 15736 bp, 4 predicted proteins | sample MGYA00564408_ERZ1292630 | MGnify/ENA primary metagenome ERZ1292630 (study PRJEB36523, sample SAMEA6512641) | groundwater metagenome | collected 2019-01-08 | study: AquaDiva: Metagenomics assemblies of 32 groundwater samples | reverse complement strand
GGGAAGATGTTCGTCGGCAACCTTGTGTGTCAGGAGCTCGTCTCCGGCGGCGGCGGCGGAGGAGGCGGTGCCGGCGGTGGCATGGGCGTGAAGGTCAACGCCGACGCGCTCTCCGTTTGCTTGGAGAAGTGCGCACGTTTCGCCCGTGAGAACGATTGCAGTGTCCACTTAGCGCGTCCCGATGGGATCGCGGGGGGGTACTTTTACGCCCTCGTGAAGAAACACCTCGTCGATCAGCCCCAAACCGTCGCGAGTCCATCCGCCTCACCGACGAAGCCGATGGCCGCCGCCGGGCCCGATGACGACGTCGACGACGCGTCGCGTCTGCGGAAGATAAGAGCGGAAGAGTGGCAACGTCTGTTCCTTCCGATTACGGTGTATCTCCGACCGGGCCCGACCCCGGCGATAGGCGAGGCAGGACACCGCGCTTCCACAACGTTTACCGTGCCGCTGAGTCTCGGTTCTGCTGCCTCAGCCGACATCGAAGCGCACCACCACGTGTCAGCAATTGCAGCAACCAGCTATGACGCCGACGCTGCAAGACGACGACCTCGGCCTCCGGACATCGTCGGGACTAGCTTGGAGCCACCCGCCACCCGCCGTGCCGCCCCCACGCCCCCCCGCGCGTCCATCGAGCCCACAGCGGCTCCCCCGAACTTCTTCGATGGCATTCGTTGCGCGTTCGTTGTCTTCATCGACGAGGCAGCTGCTGGGAGCACTGAGGAATCGTCCGATGTGTCCTTGGCCAAGCTCGCGCTAAAAGTGAAAAAGATCCGCCAAAAGATTGTGATGATGGGGGGTGACGTCGTCGTCTTTGAGGACTACCCGCCCACGACATCCGAGGTCCTTGCCGAACTAAAGGCCGAAATTGATCCGACAGACGACGGGGCTGGATCCACTCTGGTCGGGCCGCTGCTGCGCGCGTCGCACATCGTGGTCCTGGAAATGCCCGACAACGCCGCGTCGTCGTCCCCTATTGCGTCGCAAAAAGCAATCAATGCGTTGATGGCCCAGCTGGAGGCGAGACGCAAGGGGGTGCTCATGAGCAAGCCGCCGATGCCCCCCTTGACGCCTGCGGCGGGGCTGCTGGCCTCGGCCCACGCCCCTTCCGCGGCGAGCCCGCGCCGAGTTGCGTCCACGGTCCAATCGACGCCTGCCGCCATGGTCAAGGAAGGCTGGGTTACCGACTGCTATGCCCACAACGCCCTTCTTCCCCTCTTCGATGACTCGTATGGGGGGAGCAGCCGCACCCGCTATTGCTGGGACGTCTCACCGGAAAGGCCCGTCGCCACCACTGCCGGGGAGTCACCCCCGAAGGCCGCCGCTCCTTCCCCTCAGTCCTCCGCCGAGGAGGCGCCCGCCACCCGATTTGAGCTGGCTTCGACGATGCTGCAGCGGCGCGCCTCATCCGATGGGTTCCTCGCGGCGTTCGACTGCATGGCTCGGTGTCGGGTGCTGCTTCTAAATTTCGCCGGCGACGAGGCAGCGGAGTTGTCGACGAAGATTGCGTCGCTTGGAGGCACCGCCGACGTTCCACCCCGCGGGGCATACGTCGCCTTTGGATCGAAGCGCACCACGCACATCGTCGTCGACTCGAAGGGTCGTGGCTCCTTGCTCCCTGCGACGGTCGAGTGCCTTCAGGAAGTGTGCAACGTTACGGCAGGCGGCGACCCACGGCGGTTGCGCTTCCCGATCGTCACACGGGCGTGGGTCGACGCGCTTCTGGCCACGGGAGATCCGACCGAATCGGGAGGTTCGCTCGCCGCGCCAGCCGATAAGTTCCGCTTTCCGGTCTCTGAAGCGCTATCGTCACCGGTAGCCGCCAAGGTGGTCGCCACCCACCATAGTGCGCCGGATGAGGTCGGTGCCAAGCGGACACGGCACGTGGCGGCGATGGGCGCCGAGCAGCAGCATGCAGCACCCCCTTCCCAGCGTGCCGTCGATACGTACGCTTCTTCACCGGCAGCACCGGTTCACACCAACGTCCGTGAGGGCACCGCCGGCATTCATCAACCGCGGCTCCCCGAACTGGAGTTGCCGCCGCACATGAGCGCGACGCGCGCCACCCTCCATGCCGTGCCTCGGGACAAGGCTGCTGATCCGACCGTGTTCGCCCTGCCCCGCCACGCGGGTGGAAGACGCCTCGCAGCACCGATCGTCTTTGCCATCGAAGGATACTCACGAACGGACGCAATGGCGTTGGCCGAAAAAATTGCGGCTCTCGGGGGGCGCGTTGCCTCGCCTCGAAGTGTCGCCACTAGCATGATGATCGATACTCATCATCCAGCCATCATGATTTGCGAAACACTCACGACTGCATCTCGCCGAGTCCTTGAGCAGTCACGTTCGACAAGTGCTGGGCCGATGCTTGTCACGCGAACGTGGCTCGATCGTTGTTTTGCGGCGCAGGCGTGGATCGATCCTTGCCATTCGGATTTTACCTTTGTTCCGACGCACCCTGGGGCAAGGTCGGCTGCGGCCGCACGCGACGAATCCCCTTCCACGCGGCCATCGCCCGCACAAGTAACCATCACGCGCTCGGTAACGCCGACAGCCTCCATCGAAACGCTGTCGGCTGATGACAACGAAACGGAATCGTACGCCAGCGGTCGCAACAGCCCTCCGCCGCCCGTCGTTGCCACGGCGGGTCAGCGTCGGAGCGGCTCGGACAGCCCAGCTCACTCGGATAGCACCGAGTCGTTCTACGACAGCGAAATCGAGGAACCCGACGGTCCCGCACCGAGCAAGAGCGGCGCCGTCCGTCGGCTGTAGTGCCAAAGTCCGAGCTAAGGGATTTCCTCGTTCCATAGAATCAATGGTCCAATATTTTTTTCGGGGTTGGCGAAGAATTGTGCTCCCGTCTGCCTGATACATTGCTGCCAGGAGCAAACGGAAGAAACACGACGACATTTTTCGATTCCGGATCTCCAGCTCATCATTAATGTGCCCCCCTGTGTGTTGCCGTGGTTTCCGCCTCATAGATCGGTGGTTGTTTGGGTTTTTTCCCTCCGCTCCCTCACACGTTGCGGGAGGAGCGCTCCTACGGGGATCTATGCACAAAACCAAAGACGACTTAGTTGGCGGCCTCTACCCGCGTTCGGCGGTGCAACGTACGGTTCAACACCAGAACAGCGTAGATACCTGGGAGACACGCCCATACCGCGTGGACCTCGATGCATCGCTCGTCGAGAGATACGCCAAAGAGTTCGCCAAGGCGGACGAGCATATGGAAAAGCGAAAAACCGTCCAGGAGTCGGTGCGCCTCAAGTATTGGTACGACTACGACCACGATAAGCGGTATCAGGAATGGGACAGGGAGAAGAAGGCGGCCAAGGAGGCCCTGCACGTACACTATCTCGACGATTGGCTCGACGACTTCGGTGAGCTTCTGCGCACAGGGATTAAAGTGGGTTCGTCGGCTGGTATATTCTGGGGTTTGTACCGCACGCAAGCGGTGTGGAAGACCATCGATCGGAGCTACGCGAAGCTGCATGGCGTGACGCTGCCCGGGCTGGCCGTCGAGCACTGCAGCATGGGCATCCTTTCAGGCTCGGGCGTGGGCATGATGTTCGGCCTCGGAAACATGATCGGCGATAACGCCGCGCGCCTTGCGCATTGCATCTACCACCGCACGACCATCCGGCCTCGGCGGGAGTGGTACAACATCGTGGCCGCGTTTGTGACTGGGGGCGTGGTCGGCGGCTTCGGCTTCTGCGCCCTGAATTACAAGGTGCTGACGTGGAAAGGGCACGCGATGATCTTGTCCTTGTCGACGTCGCTGTCGATGGCGGTCGGGAGCTACTTGGGCGTCCGAGTCTACAAGCCGCACGTGACGATGTTCCCCGCCAGCTACGACGATCCTCAGTTCATCCCTTGGAACGAGAGGAGGTACATCCCGTTGGGAATGGGGCACAGCGCGATTCGCGGACGGTTCGTTTGACCCCCCCCCCCCCCCCCTCAGTGTCACACACCGGCATACGGGGAGGTAGGTTGGTCATGAGGGAAAAAAGCCCAACCCTTGGACGCTTATCGTTGGTACAAGCACTCACATTTGTGTGGTCCTTGGTCGACAGGCCGTCGTAGAGTACATATGGATGTCGATTGCATCGTGTTTCATTTTCAACATCTAACTAGTGCAGGAAATCGGGGAGGGGTGGTGGGGACCATGACTTCTGTTGGGTTCCTACTGTTGCTGGTGGTATTGCTTCGAGGTGGGCATCTCTGTCAACGTGCACCCTCATCGAGAGGTCTTCACGCAGGATTGTTCGTCGCCGCGCAAACGCCGTGTGACGACAGCAACTGCAACGGCCTCGGCACTGCGTCCGGCACGTTGGAGGATGGTTGCAGTTGCGACTGTCAGCCTGAGTACGGCGGTGGGAACTGCGGACAATGTGCTGCCAACAGGGTGAGCTGGCCCACGTGTAGCCCAGCGGCTTGCACGTCCACTGACTGCTCGAGTCACGGGTCGGTAACGGGCGGCAATCGCGTCGTCGGTTGTCAGTGCAGCTGCACGTCGAAGTATAATGGTACCACGTGCAACGCCTGTGCGTACGGCCGCACGGGTTACCCCAACTGCAACACGTTGGCGGCGTGTACCCGCGCCGCCGACTGCAACAACAAGGGTGCGACCTCCGGATTGGTTCTCAACGGGTGCACGTGCAATTGCGATGCGACCTACGCCGGTCCGTCGTGCAACACGTGCGCGGCAAATCGACACAACTACTCCACGTGCTCTCCCACTCCGTGCTCCGACGATATGCGGTGCAACTTTCCGCAAGGGGTGGCCAACGGCGACCTTGTGGCGGGGTGCGGGTGTACCTGCGCGGCCGCGTACAATGGCTCCACGTGCAACAAATGCGCGGCTGGACGATACAACTACTCGAGGTGTGACCCCGTGACGTGCACCAATAGCACGTTGGAGTGCAACGGTCGCGGCTCTGCCTACGGCAACTACGTCAGCGGTTGCAAATGCACGTGTTTCGACTTGTACAATGGATCTCGCTGCGGCACGTGCGCCAACCGCCGCAATCCCGCAACCTATCCGGCTTGCGACCCGCTCCCCTGCCCCGCGACGTACTGCAATTCGTCAGGGATCATCGTCGGTGATCAGATCGTCGGCTGCTCCTGCCTGTGCAATGCGTCACGGCGTGGTGCGCACTGTGAACTGTGTGCCGTCGGCCGCGGCCCACTGCCGCTCTGCGATCCGATCGCCTGCAGCCCCGACTACTGTAACGGGTATCCTGCCTTCGGGAACAACCAAGTCGAGGGTTGTACGTGTGCTTGCAGCGGCGTCAACGCGGGGCCGACTTGTCGAGACTGCACCGCAGGCCGATCAGGGCCGTCGTGTTCTCCCGAGCCGTGTTCGCCCGCCTACTGCAACTTTAATGGACCGGTCGTTGGAGATCAGGTTTCAGGATGTTCATGCGGCACATGTGCCAGCGGCTACGATTCCTCACTATGCGGACAGTGTGCCTCTTCGTTCGGTGGCTACCCGATTTGCGAAAAGCCTTGCGGGGAAGCATTTCCGGGGTACTGCATGTCCATCGGAACTATCGCCGGGTATCCGTCGACGGGTTGCAGCTGCACATGTCCCTCGTACGCAGCAGGTGCGAGGTGCGAACAGTGCGCCCCGGGATTTCGAAACTATCCGACCTGCTCATTGGTGTCGCCGTGTACCTTCGACGATACCGTCAACGCAAACTCATGCAACAATCACGCTGTGTCGATGGTCGGCGACGTCGAGGTTCATGGTTGTAAGTGCGTCTGCCGACAAGGCTGGAATTCAGTCACTGCGTGTGCAACTTGCTTGGCTGGCTTCAGTGGTGCCAGCTGCGAACCGCTGAGATGCAACGTGTCACTCCATAACGCACTCTACTGTAGCAACCGCGCCATGGCGATGTCAGGGTGGCTGCCCGTTGCCGGCGCATGCGTCTGCGATGCCTGCATGGCAGGGTATACTGGGCCAAAATGCGGTAACTGCAGTCAAGGCTATTCCCGTAGAGGACGCCTCGCGTTCAATTGCACGTCGCGCACCGCCAGCCCATCGCTGACAAGTGACGTGACGCGGACCGTCTCACGACCATCGTGGTCATTGTCGGCGAGCGTTTCTCAGTCAAGAACGAAAGCGACCTTCGTCGTGACACTAACCCCGACGACATCTGGGCCCGGTCGCACGGCGTCGCTTCAACCGCAAGCGACAGCGACGTGGCGAGAAACGTCTTCGCCATCTCTGAGGGCCACCAGGTCGTCATCGTTGACTGATTCTCAACCTCCTGTCGGTACGTTGTCGGCGAAGCTTTCTTCTTCTGCGAGTGGGCGTTTGACCGTGTCTAGACCGTCTCGATCGCACAACTCGATGTCGCCTTCTGCATCCCGACAATCGCAGACGGTTTCGTACGCGTCTCTCTCTCTTATTCAGACGTCTACGGCGCAGAGCACCGCGACCCTGTTGCCGCAGGCGACGCGTTCGGTCAACCCCACGGTATCGTTTACGATCACAAGATCGCGTTCCAGAGGAAAATACACCTTGTCGTGCTCGCCGAGCACGGTTCCGGCCAACGTCTTGTGGTCGTCTGCCGAAGCTGCGGACGTCGAGTCCACCACATACACGATGCTCTACTTCCGCGCTCGATCCATGGACGACCAGCGCGATGTGGCACTCGAAGCCTTCCAGCGTCGGGCCAGTGGCACGACATGTTTCAGTGAGAATTCCTTTGGCGGCATCGCACTGGTGAATACAACTGACAGTATCCTACGAACGCTCAACGTTTCATCGACACAGTTCAACGCGAGTGCCTTCAACACAAGGCACAATAATGTCACATCACATTTCAATCATGGTGGAGCCTTTCAGGCATCCGATGTGAAGTACGTCTTCGCCGCTAGCACATTGTGCGTCAACGCCATCAGCGTCGCAGAGGCCATGTCCGACGCCTCCGCGACCGCGATCATTCAACGGGGCGACTGCGCCGGCACGTCCATCCCCCCTCTACTTCCCGCAAACAACAATGCATCGAGTCTGCGGGTCGCCGATGCTCCGCTAACGGAACGCCAAGTGCTCCGTGTGATCATTCCGTCGCAGTCGGGCGTCTCGCTCTCGGCGGACGTACTGGCACGTCAGTCGTGGACGTTGGTCGCGTCGCTGTCTCCAACCTGTTTCGACCGTTTGGCGTCGTCGGCGCCGGTGTCGATCGACGTGGTGCCGTCCACGAGCGACCAGCTGCTGTTTCAGTCGATGACGTCGTCGGTGTCTACAGCACTCGCGGGTAGCGGCATGCTCACCGCCTCCAGCGGACTTGCGTTGCAGAGGGCTATGGGTATGCTGTCGCAGTGGCAATGTGACAAGAGCTGGGGCGCGCTGGAGTTCATGTCGAGTCCAACAGGCATCACCCTGACTGATTTAGACGCTCAACACGAAATTGGCGCGGCAGTCGGCAACGTCGCCGTGATCATTGGACTCTTCCTTTTCACGATGGGAGTGTCGGCCGCCATTCACTATGCAAAGCTGTTGGTCGAACAACGAGCCGTGGCCACCGCGTCTCGTGGGGCGCGACACCGTCGAAAACGGGAGCGTGTCGCAACCGTCGCTCGAAAGGCCACCGTTTGGCGTGCGGCATCGCAGTTTCGCGCCATGCACATCACAGGATCGGCCTCCCTCTTGCTCTTGCCGGCAACCATTTCGAGTATCGTTGTGGCCATGACCGCGCCAACGACCCCACTCGAACACGCGTGGGCTCTCGCGGCCCTCGGTGTGCTGTGTCTCTCCATTTTCGGCTGCACGGTGTTCTTCTTCCATGCGTCCTTCCGGCCCGTCTACCAAGAAGCGACCGCGGCGGCGAACGCAGCGATCGCCGCCGCGAGCGGCACGTGGACGGGTCGTATTCGCTACCGCCTCACGCAGCTGTTCCGCGGCGATGGTGAGTGGGTGGACCCATGCTATCAGTCGTTCGTCGCGGCGTTCGAGGCCGAGCGCAGCAAACGCCACGAGGAAGAAAAGCGTCGGCGGAAGCTGGAGGCGGAGAAGGAAGCGAAGAGGGTTCGTCACTGGTCCGAGTTCGCGCTACGCGGCGCCGAAAAAGATGGCAAGAAGCAGCCGCGAGCAGCGAGGAAGGTGCGGGTCGCCGCCCACTACGACTACGACTACGTGACGCTGCTTGGCTTCGCGTTCGATGAATACCGGCCTCACCGACAATGGTATATGGCAGTGGAGTGTGTCGCCACGTGCGTGACGGCGACGTTCGCCTCCCTCCTTCCACTCTGGGGGTGCCTGCTGTGGGTCCCCGTCGCGTACACCGTTTGTGTGACAATGGAGGTGATCGCGATCGCTCTCTTGCGTCCCTATCGCAGCCGATTCCTCAACGGTCTCAACTTTGCGCGGTCGCTGCTTGGCAGCGGAGCGACGATTTATCGCATGGCGGCCAGTGACAACGCCGCCTCGTCCGTTGTCGACTCGTTGCTCACGGCGATGCTGATCCTCTCCATCCTGACCGGTGTGACGGACGTGCTTCGCTTCGTGCACAAAACGGTGAAGTCCGTGCAGCAACAATTTCGGGAGCGACAGGAGCGTTCCGTTTTCGAGACCAGGCAACGCGCCGCCGCCATGCTGCAGCGGCACGGACAATCGTTGACCGAAAAGGATTTGAATCAAATCTCGATGCCATCCCTGGGTGCCGCGCCGGCGCTCATTGAGCTGGATGACCTGCTAGAAGTTGGGTCTACACAGCCCGGTACCGCGGTTTCCGTCGACACGCGACAGAGAGGTCAACCGCCCGGATCGAGTGACGAAACAGGGTCGTCCGATGACACTTTGGGAAGGAAACCGAGCCGGAAGGAAAAAAAGACCGCCGTTTTAAAAATGTCTGATGTCTACGGGGATCGGCACAACATGGCGGAAGACGAGGACGACTATGTCTCTCAAAATTCATCGCAATCGTCGTCCGACGGTGCGTCGGCGGCCCGTCGCTCTCGTCCTCAGGGAGGGGCGGCAGCGAATCGGTACGACAGCCAGAGGGTGCGGCAAGAGCTCACGGCACTGCTCACCATCGAAAATACGGCCAGTGACTCCCAAATTTAACGATCGGCGGCAATGTAGCCGCGCTGCGTGGCCGCGTTTCTCTTTTTTACTCTCTTTTGTCATTTTTGTTCTATTTCTGCATCTTCTGAGAGGTTTCTGCTCCCCAAGCCCTGTGGTGTTCGCAGAACGTTCCCTACCTTTGCTGCGGTCGAATGCCATTCGCGGAACGCGTTCTTGTCGTCTCCCTAACGTTGGCGCTCATTTTTTACTTCGTCGCCGCAGGCCCGGCACTGCCGCCTTGGACGCCATGTTCGAACAGCGTCTGTAATTATCATGGGCAAGTGGTCGGCTACGTCGCCGAAACTGGCTGCAACTGCACCTGCAGTTCGGGCTTCAATGGGAGCACATGCAGCATCTGCGCCGCGGGGTACGAGAGATACCCATTGTGCCGTCCGATACCATGCACTGCTGTTCAAGATTGTACCAACAATGGCGTCGTAACCGGAGAGCGGTTCGTGGGGGCAGGCTGTGTTTGTGCATGTCAAAGTCAATTTTCGGGTGCCAAGTGCAACCAATGTTCCGCCCGTCGGGAAACCTATCCATCATGCAATCCTATTCCCTGCCAAATCAGTGACTGTAACTACCACGGAACAGCCATTGGTGACTACGTGGTAGGCTGCACCTGTGGATGCGCCACGCCCATGTACAGCGGGCCGCGCTGCGAAATGTGCGCACCGGGTTTTTACAACTACCCAATTTGCGAGGCGCCGTGTTCACGCGCGCAATGTCACGATCGAGGTGCTGCGTCTGGATTCATGTTTTCCGGATGCACCTGCATGTGTGACTATCCTTTCGCCGGGCCTTCGTGCGAACAGTGCGCCTCCGACCGTGTCGGTAGCCCTCCGAACTGTCGCGAGCCGACAGCATGCTCCTTCACCGAGGCATTTAACGCGACGGTCTGCAACGGCAGAGCAGTCAATGTGTCGGGCTTCACCGACGCTTCGCCGGCCTGCGGATGCATCTGCCGTGCGGGCTTCAACGCGACGACGAACTGCGCCACGTGCATTTACGGGCTGTCCGGGCCCGAATGCGAACAGCGAGTCCACTGCAACGCCTCCATCATGCCGCATAACAAGCGCTATTGCAGCGGCCGTGCCGTACGCATGTCGGGGTTCCTACCGATCGACGCGGCAGCCATCGTGCCCGCCTTGGCGTTGTCGGCAACCGGTGGGTGTGTTTGTGATGAGTGCGAGCCCGAATACGCCGGGGCCAATTGCCAGTCGTGCGGCCCGAGTTACGCAAGAAGAGGTAAGTTTGGAAACTGCACAACGCGAACAATCACTTACACCCTGTCGGCGATGTGTTCGGCATCGCGAAGTCCTGGTTCTGCCTCCACGGCCTGGACGTCATCAGGGACACCGACATTTACCCAGGACGTCACGGCATCGGCTGAGTCTCGGACTCGCGGCTCAAAATCAATGTCGCCTGACGCCACTGCAACCCTGTCGGTTCCGGCGTCTCCGTCCCACACGGCGAGCTTTTTCAACTTTACGTCGACGATGCGTTTGGTGGCGACGGCAACGCTGACCGTCTTCACCACCCAGACGATAACGGTGCGACGGTCGTCCACGCTCAGCAGGGCCTCACCGACAGCGTCCCGTAGCCGATTCACAATCACCAGGTCGCACTCCGTGAGTCCGATCGTGAGCGGCACTGACACCGTCACAGACAGCATCAAGACCATGTCCCACTCGTGGCCAGCTTCCGTCACCTTGTCGCCGAGCGCCAGTGCGGTCTCCGCGTCGCTGTCCGGCAGCCGGCAACGTGTGCGGCTCTCGGCGCTTCCCTCATCGATGCTGGGTAACGAAATCTACGCGGCGCCGGAGGACCCTGCGAGTGCGGCGTCGCTCAGGTCCATTTCAAGTGCATCCATTTATCCCCATTCGACGTGGCCCTATGCCCAGAGCGCCTCCAACTACATTCTGTTTTACGTTCACATGCAAGAACACGTGGCCGGCAAAGGATCAGTTCAGGGAGTGGTTTTCGACTCCGCGATTCCGGCTCCTGACGTCTTCAGTTCGAGATCCACTGGACCCCGCTGCTTCGGTAAGAACGCTTACGGGGGTATCGCGCTCCTGAATGTTTCGACGATCACCAGTGAGCTTGGAGTCGAGCAACAAACCAACCGGAGCAGCACTACGGCTGAATCCGAATTAGTCACGTGGAAGCTCGCTGACATCCGGTACGTCTTCAATGCAAGCTCCATTTGCGTGACACCGGTGACGCCGTCCGACATCGTCCTACCAACCTTCAGCACGCCGTCCTTGACAGACGACATGTACCGACGCGACTGCTTAGGGACGGCCGTCAGTACCCGCGCGAGTAGTTCGAACACTTCTGCGTCACGTGGAACGGCGTCTGCTCTCAATTCAGTCCTGCGGGTCATTATGCCAATGCAATCCGACGTGCCCTTGTCCGCGGAGCGGATGGGTGGCCACTCATGGTCGCTGCACGTGATTCTGGATAGAGAATGCTTCGAAGCGCTCTCTCCTTCAGACCCCTTTGTGATCAACGTCGTTCCTCCGAACGTGACGACGCTGTTCTTCGCCGCTTTTGCCCCGATTTTGTCCGCAACCGTCTCAGCCGTCGGCTTTGCGACGCCACTGAGTGGCTGGGCGCTGCTGCGCACCCAGGGGGTCACGCGACGGTGGCAATGCGCCGCGTCCACCTTACCTTCGATGCCAGTTAGACAAACGGACGAAGTCATCGACGTGCTGCGCAGCCCACTGGGATTATGCTGGCCAATGTTCGGTCGATCAGGCACCACCGTGGAATCGGCTTCGGGGAATCGTTCCGTAGTGGTGGCGCCCTGCGACGTTGGCGCGGTTGCGGGCAACGTGATCCTAACAGTCGGCGTCGCGATCGTCTGCTTGTTGGCCGCAACGGTGGTTTGGTGCGCACGCCGCGGCACAGGTCGATCATGGCTGGCGTCCGCGGAGCGCTCGAGAACGTTTCACGTCTCTTTGTCCTTCGCCTTGTTGATGTTCCCGCCGACGATTGTGTCCGTCATCCTTGCGCTGGCCTCCCCAAATGTGCCCGACGGCGAGGCCTGGGCGCTGGCGGTCACAGGCATCGCGTTCGTGACCGCCTTCGGCGTCGTCGTTGCCGTTGTCCGCTCATTTTTCCGGGCTCGATTTGTCCTCAAGGAGGTCCAGGCAGTCACGGACCAGGGTGACAGCACCGACACTGAAAGTGATGCAGACGAGGAGGAGTTGAAAAAAAGCGACGACGAAGACGACGACGACGAGACGTGGGAAGAGAGTGACGGTATCTCATCGTGGTGCCGACAAGCCGTCACGTGGATGCTCACGGGGCGTGGACGGTGGATCGATCCTGCGTACGCCTTTCGCCTTCAAGGCCATGCCGCCGCTCTCCCGCCGCCGACAACGACGGCTGACGACTCATCGATGCGAGATTACAATTTTGTGAGTTTGCTCGGGTTCACTTTTCAAGGCTTCGCACCAGATAGAGTCTGGTTTCTCGTCTTCGATGCGGCGTATACCTGCGTCGTCGCGGCACTTGGTAACCTGCTGCCGTTCTGGGGCTGCCAAGCTTGGCTGCCGATCACGTATCTTTCGGCGGTGTTGCTCGAGGTGCCCGTCATCGTCCTCTTGCGGCCGCACCGCAGCTGGCTCATCAACCTGTTCAGGGTCCTCCGCAGTGCGTTGACGGCGGTGGCGGCTTTATATCGCGTGGTGCGCAAGGATGACATGACCGACACAAAGGTTTCGAAGCCCGCGGACATGCCAGACACGGTCACCATCGTGCCCACGACCGCCTCAACTCCACTGCTGCGCGCGTCGGTTTTGGACGACGTCGTCACCTGCGCGCTTGCCATGGTTTTCATCCAGGCGCTGTTCGACTTGATTGTGTCGATCGGCTACCTGGTGGTCGACGTGAAACGTTACGTGGCGGAGGAAGGGTCAGTGTCGCACCCTGTGGCATCGACGACGCGACTCCAAGAGCCGAGCTCCACCAAGCCACCACCACCTGCGCTGCCAACACTGCATCAGTCGCCATCATCGGCGACTGGTGGCGGCTGCGCACCCAACACGACCACTCAAGCGACGGTATCGGCGCCCTTGTTGTTCCCCGAGCCACCGGCTCCTCCCCAGGCAGCCCGAGCGAAGCCTGCGTTCGTGCTGCCCAGCACGCCATCTGCTCGGTCGGTGGTGCTTGATGCCACTGGGTCGACCGCAGCGGTGGCAGTTCCAACGGCTCCCGTTAGTTCGGAACGTCGCGATTCGGTCTACGCGTACCCGCCATTCGCGATTCAATCAGTTGGCGCCTACCCCGTGCCTCGTGTCGCCGTCAAGGGCCCTACGGCGCTGACGGGTGCGGACGAAACACTCTTGGAGGAATTACTCGAGATGGACACTCCACCCGCCTCGTTGATCGCTACGGCGAACAAACCAGCTTGGCATTCGCTTGCCGAAGCTCTTCTTCCCCCGTCTCAGTCGAAATTGCGCGTTGTAGATGTGCTGGAGGAGTTGGACGACATACTGGAGGCTCCTCCCAGTCATGATATTCGGCATTCCCAGCATAACCCTCTGTCGATTGACTTGTAGTAGATATTGTTTTGAATGAAAAATGGCGCGAAAAAAGTTCACTCGTAAAATCTCCCGTGGCTTCGTACGGTATCCACCGTCCGGTCGTCTCGAATGAATGCGGCCCTCTATTTGTGTCGAACGTCGTTGTGTCTTGAGGGTGTATTGTACCGAATGCTATATTGACAGTGGGTGTGAGTGATGAACGCAGCGGCCATGAACCACAACATAGACTCCATAGATTCCGGCCGTTGGCTTTCGACACACTGTCAAGGAGCTCGGCGCGCGGCTGCCGATCGAATGGGCGGGTGGCTTGTCGTGTTGATCGGAGCGTTGATTTTCACCTCGTTCGAGCAGCGTCATGGTCAGGTGGCAGAAACGAGACGACCCCTGAGAATTCGCTTTGTGGATGCTCGTGTCGCGGGGAAGCGGGAATGGCCCACGAATACGTCAACGGCCTCCATCCCGTCATTAACGTTCTCCGTGACAGCGTCGCGTCAGTCATTTTCGCGTTCCCCGTCGGAAAGCAAGTGGACTCATTCGGCGTCGACGGCCGCGTCGCTTTCAAAGACGAACCCCACCCAGTCCGAATCGCAAGCGACTGCGTCGATCACTGGGGCCTCTCATTCCACAACGGGAACGAAATCGAACACGCCGACCATTTCCACAACAATCAGGAGCCTTTCCGTTTCCCAGTCGCGACTGTCATGGTCCGCAACGGTCAACACAGCAAGCAGCACGGCGACTTCTACCGTCCGCCCGACGGACACCATCACTTTGTTCCCCACGGAGACAGAAACGGCCACGGACTCCATACCGCTAACCACCAGCTGGACGCCCGTGCCGAGCAAGTCGGGCACCATGTCCACCTCGCAGTCCACAACGCGCACGAAAGGGTCGGCGTCCTTATCAGGCGATCGCAGTCGCAGTCGATCCGCAACGGTTTCTTGGACACGTAGCGCCGCCTCAATATCGTGCAGTCCGTCGGGGTCGCCGGATCGCTCCGTTTCCCGAACACAGCCTAGCCTGACGGTCACCTACGCGACTTTCACGACCGTGCCGTCGGTGAGTCACACTTTGCTCGTCTCGCCAACGCTCAAATCGTTGTCTTGGAACACCATGACATCGTCCAAGCCGACGTCGACCCGCAGCTTAACAAAGGCGACTGTTGATGTCTCGGCAACGCGGTCGTTATCTCGCCGAACCCACTCGTGGACGGCGGACGCAACCGCGACGTTCACACCCACCAAGCCGACACCGTCATTCGCCACTCGATCCGTATCGTTGTCTCGGACCGTCGGCTTCTCGCACCCCTACGCGACGGAGCTCAGCTTCGAACTCATGCTGTTGATTCCGGACGATGAATGGGCTGCGGAAGTAGATCACCTCTACGACACCGGATCCACCGCCGCGATGACGGGGGCCACCTCCACCGACGCGACCGTCAATTTTCGTAAATCGCTCGCGAGGCGCCGGCGCTTGCTGTTGTCACGACGCCGCGGTCCTGGTGGCAGTGACACCCCGGCGATCGAAGCCGACGTGACGGTCGTCGCTCAATCGTGGTTTCGCCGCATCGCTCGTTCTCGATTGAGATCCGTACTTCTGCAGTGGGTTGCGGTACGACCAGACGTCACCCCCCTCGGGTCACGACAACGCGCGACGATGCTCGCGCTCGCTGAGCCGTTTCTGTTGCCGGACGCAGTCGACGGTGCGACGATCCAACGAGCAGTGGTCGAAGGCGGCTTTGCCGAAACGAAGCCATCATCGCTAGCCCTTCGTGCCGAGCGCATCACTGGAAGAAGCTTCGTCAGCCTTTTCATGACCTCATTTGACCCCGCTGCGGGAGCCGCACTCCGGTCTCGGTTTCGGTGGCACCCGCTCGCGATGCAGTCGTCGGCAGCCGTCGTTGCCGCGCGTTGCGTCGCGGATCCGTTCGTCCAGCCCCGCGCCGACATTCTCCATGAGCGGAAGCAGCGAGTCGTCGAAAGGCGGAGTCTGCTGCGACGTGGTGACCCACGGAGTCGACAAGCATCGCCGTCCAAATCAGCAACTTCGGCACGCGCTGAGTTGGAGATGGACGCTCGCGTCGGAGCCAACTTTCGCGACGATGCGGTCA
>ERZ1292630.1566-Hain-H41-02um-R3-1566-length-22273-cov-5_pt2 | contig 15738 bp, 15 predicted proteins | sample MGYA00564408_ERZ1292630 | MGnify/ENA primary metagenome ERZ1292630 (study PRJEB36523, sample SAMEA6512641) | groundwater metagenome | collected 2019-01-08 | study: AquaDiva: Metagenomics assemblies of 32 groundwater samples | reverse complement strand
CAGGACATTTCTATGCGGCTCAAACAGGACATATTAAAAAACGCGCGACAGGGGCCATGCGCGACAGACGGCGGCACGGCCGTCAGCGCCAGACGACGCGGGTCTTGCGGGGAGCCGAGGAGTCATCCGGCGTGACCGTCAGGTCGATGCGGCCGAGCTCGCGGCCGTCGGACGTCATGATCGAGACCCGCCAGCGCCCGGGCTTATACTTGGCCTTGACGGAAAAGCCCCGCCACCCCTTGTCGCGGCCGCCGGTGATCGGCAAGGGGATGATCTCGGGCTCGCCCCAGCCGTCGGGCTCATAAAAGCGCCAGCGTATTTCGAGGCGTTCTTTAAAGCGCGTCGGAGAGAACACGCTCACCCAGCAGTAGATCGCGTCCCCGGGCCGCGCGAGGAAGCTCTGGTCGCCGCGCTGCCAGAACTTCCAGCGCGGACGCGTCGAACTGAGCGCGAAGCGGTCTCCCTCGCGGCGGACCTCGTGATAGACGCCGATTTCGGTGAGCGAAAGCGGCACGGGCGGAATAGCCTTGGCGAAATAGAGGACGGCGAACAGAACGGCGACCGCCGCGAAGGGAAACACGACGTGCCTGTAGATCAGCTCATCCTGATCGGGCATAAGCGAGCGAAGCCGCCAGGCCAGCGCCGCCGCGCAGGCCGACGCCGCGGCCAGCGAACCGAGGAATGGGAGCGCGCCGATGCGGCCCATCAATGTCGGAATGAGGTATGTAAAATACGACACCAGGCACAGGCTAAACAGCGTCATGCGCAGCAAGGTTCCCGAGCTTTCAAACGGCTTGAGCTCGTTGAGCGCGAGGAGGGCGGCCAGGATCAGCAGGAAGAGAAACGAGGCGCCCATCGAGGCGCTCTTGAAGTAGAAGAGCGTGTAGATATTGAGCAGGGTACCGAGCATGAAGTGCGTGGCGCCCGCGTGATAGCGCCAGGCGGTCTTGAGGCGCTCGGGCGGAGTGAAGCTGCCGTTAAGCTCGCGCAATTCGAGGCTTGTAAATAGCGCGCACAGCGACAGGTAGCTCGCCTGATGGATGATGTTGTGGAGTTTGTCGATGCGTCCGACGGCGAGCGTGTCGAAGAGAAAGCCCGCGACGAAAAAACCGGCGGTGCAGGACGGCTCATGGTCGCGGTAGAACGCCTTGGCACGCTCGATCATGGAGCCGGCCTGACGACCGGCGTGAGCTCGCAGGCAACGGCCGCGCCGCCCGGCGCGCCTGAGATCGCGACGCGCCCGCTCGCGACGAGTGTTTCTCCCGCCGAGAGCCCGCAGACGCCTTGAGCCGTCGCCGCGCGCAGAGCCGGATGATCCGGCGGTGCGTAGACGAGAACCAACGGAGCCTCGATCTCCAGAGGCCGGCCGCGGGCGAGAGTCATGCGCCCGCGCCAGAGATCGCGCCGCAGCATCAGATTCACGTCGCGCACACCGCAGCCGAGCGGCTCGCCAATCACGCATTCCTCGCCGGCGAACGCCAGCGCATCACCCTCTCGCGGCGCGATCGCGCGGACACCGGCCCGTTCGAGCGCCAGCCCCGGCCCCGTCAAGCACGCGATGAAGCGGTCGATTCCGGGAAAGACGGAAAACGGCGCCCGCGAAGGCACCTCGGCCATCGAAAGGCGCCAGGTCCAGTCTCCGCCGGGCGCCGGGGCATCGGTCGCGATCTCGAGCGTGAAGCCCCGGCCGTTTTTCCAGGGGATGCGACGCGAGACGGCGGAGGTCAGGAGGCGCATAATACCGGGCGCCGCGTGGGGCGCGGCGGCAGTTTAGCGGATAATTCGGTCGCTCGCCAGGCCGGGAGTATATATATCATGCATGCCTTCCGGAAGAGCACGATGACCGCTCAATCCATCCCGCTGAGTGGCGGTTTTACTGCTTCAGGTCGGCTTCATTCGCGCGTTCGGCTCGGCGCAATCCGCGGCCGCACGAAAATCCTCCTGCCGCTGAGAGCCAAAGCTCTTGAGGATAGGTTACACTGTAACCCGTGAAGATTTGCTTCCGCTGCAATTCGGTCAACGTCGTCAAACTCTCCGATCATAAGCCGGAGTGCCCCCTGCTTAAGGATAAGAAGGACCGCGCCAAGGACCTCAAGGACATCGTCAACCGCTACAACCACAAGAACAAGGCGGCGAAAGATCACTCGCTTGGCCGCATCAACAAACCCGGCCGCTGCAAACGCTGCGACGCGGAGGTCGCCAGCCTCCTCACCCATCTGCGCGCCTGCAAGGGACGATCTTCACTCAAGGAATGATCTAGGCGATATTGGCGGCCGCTCAATCATTTCATAGGACATCTCTACAACCCCAGCGCCTTGTTGATCACCAATTGCACGTCGGCGACATTGCAGGCCCCGTCTTTGTTGACGTCGCCCGCGGCACAGACGCCCACGCCGGAGGCCTGATTGATGGCTGCCTGCACGTCGGTCACGTTGGTGAGGCCGTCGCCGTTTAAGTCGGTCACATGTGCGGCTTTGGCCACCGTGACGTTCAAGCTCAGCGCCAGCCGGGTCCCCACGCCCGTGTTCGCGAAGAAGCGGAGATTGTACACCCCGACATCAGAAGGGGCCGTGAACGTCAGCGACACCGGCGTGGGCACCGCGGCCGCGGGCGCCGTCTGAGTCCCGTTGAGAAATTTCCAATTGCCCTTGTAGCTGAAGGCTGAATCGGGCGCTGTCGAGAGGAACAAAGCCACCCATTGGGTCAGATCCCCCGAGCCGCCGTTGACGATGACGTTGAAAGACGCCCCGGGGACGAATTGCAACGAGCTGAGCGTCAGTGAATGCGTCGACGTTTGGGGAGCGTTGACGGTCAGGATAAAGACGGAGGTCTTAGCGACGCCGCCCCCCGCGGCCGTAACGGTCACGCTCGCGCTCCCCGTCACGGCCGAGGCCGAGGCGGTCAAAGTTATGGTCGTCGAGCAATTGGGCGCGCAGGACGCGGGCGCAAACGAGGCGGCGACCCCCGAGGGAAGGCCCGAAACCGAGAAGGACACGGCCTGCGCCGCGCCAGAGACCAGCGTGGCCGTAAGGGTGTTGGCGACCGAGCCTCCCCGGATCACGGACTTATTGCCCCCATTGGCGAGCGAGAAGTCGAAGGCCGGGGGCGCGCCTCCGTACTCGTAGGCGCCGATCTCGAAGGCTCCGGTTTGGGGCCTGGGCTTATTGTCGAAATCCTTAGTCACACCCGCGCTGAAGAGATTGGCCCCTCTGTTGATGGCCGGGCTGTCGGGTCTTAGGTGAACGTCGCCGGTCGAAAGGGAGACGAATTTCGGATCCGTCGTGACGACGCAGCTGGCATGGCCCGTGCACAGATTGTTGGACAGAGTCGTCCTGACGCCCCCATCGACCAAATCTCGGGTTGTGTTGCCGAAAGCGATGTTGTTGGTGATGACAGCATCGATGTTTCCGCCGTAGGTCCCGGCGACGTTGATTCCCACCCCATTGGCGAACGCCGTATTGTTGAAATACTTATTCCTTTTGGCTCCCAATCCCGTGTGGAAACCCGCGGCATTTCTATAGGCGATGTTGTTGTAGGCCAGATTGTCATCGCCCGCCGTCATGGAAAGGCCCGAAGAGCCATTGTCATGGAGCCGATTATTGCGAACGATGTTGCGGTTGGCTCCATGGGGAGTCAAATCTTTATGACCGTAGATTTGCACGCCATTTCCGGCGGAGTTATAGATCTGCGAATTCTCAACGACGTTGTCATCGCTCATGTAGGACATGTAGATGCCGTGGTCCAAATGATCCGTGCCGTTGTCGTGGATGCGGCAGCCGCTGATGGTCACACGGTAGGCCGACATGCCGATTCCGTTTCCGCTCCCGCCCCCGGCTCGGCCGTTCATGATCTCGCAGTCAAGGATGCGAATGTCATGGGCAAGTTTAGCCATGTCGGGAGTCGACCCGCCGTATGGGGCCATCACAATGACGGTGCCGCCGGAATTGGCGGCATCCAGGATGAGTCCCTTGATGATGATGTGGTGGAAGGGACTCTCACGCAGCGAGATCACTCCAGGTCCGCTCGACGGTCTAAAAGTGACCTTCTCGGCGGGATAGGCGGCGAGGGTGACTGGTCGAGTCCAATCCGCCCCGCTGGGAATGGAATTTTTCAACGCGGCCTCGGTATACAGTCCCCCACGGATCAACAACGTGTCGCCGGGAGTCAGACAGGCGACGCCGTTCTTGATGGTTTTTCTTGGCGTGGCGATATTGGCGGCCGCAGCACAGGCGCGCGTGTCGTCGCCCGTCGTCGCCACATAGTACGTCGCGGCCCCCGCGTCCAGCGCGAGGCACAACATACCGACGACGACCGGCGCAACTCGGAGGGTCCTGGGTTGTTTCATAGATCCATTATGACGCACTCACCTGAAGATCGCCTGGACCCAACCTTAAGCGAATCTAAAGCCCGGCGTTATTGATGGACAACCGGATGCCCACAGTGCAAGTCGTCGCTCCTCCTTAGGCCTTCTGGCACTGCGAACACGGGCCCATGGACTCAGGCGACGGACGGACGAATCCTCTAATATGTGAGCTGGCGACCTCGGTCGCCGCTTATGCGACTTCTCGCAACCGGATGTCTCGTCGCGGCGTTGTCATTGGCTTGGCCGGCCGCCGGCCGGGCTCAGTACCGCCTGCGCGTGGCCCCCGCGCCCCAAGTGGGGGCGTGGATGTCGCTGATCGGCTCCCCAACGGGCCCCGCGGCGATGACTCAACTGCATACGGCCCTCGTCGAACGCAAGCTCTATACCGATTTTGCGGTTATCGCCGCGCGTTCCGGACTCAATCCTCAGATGTTGGCCGCGTTTCCCCCCGCCGAACAGCGCCGTCGCATCGAGGAGACTCTCAACGGATACGCCTCCGGGGTCGTCAAATCAATGTACATGGATCCGCCGTACCTAACTCGCGACCTTCTCATGGTTTCGGATACCCTCGGCCGCCTGCGCGCCCTGGCCCCCGCGATGGCCTCGGACGTCCCCGCCGAGGTCGAAACGGCCTTGGCGCAGGCGCGTGGTCAACTCGCCCGCAATTACGCCGAATTGACGGCGCTCATCCTCGCCAACGACCCCATCCGGATGAAGGTCAAGAGCATGCCCCTTGAAGCGCTCGAGGACATCGGCGCCTTGACCCAGTTCCCCGCGCCCCTGGCCGAGGCCATGGCGGGCTCATTGTCCAACGACGGCTGGTTCCGCCTCATCGCCCTGCGAGCGCTGGATCAGCAAACGCGCCTCCCCGAAAAAGTCGTCCACATTCTCGAGAGCCAGCTCGAAACCTCGGCCCATGCCGCCGACAGCCTCAGCCTGCTATTGGCTTATCAACCCAACAATCCCGCCGGCCGGGCCGCCGCGGTCAAGCTTCAAAAAGCCCAGAAACCGATTCAAACCCTCACTGACGCCGGGGATCGGACTGTGGCGCTCTCGCTGAACTTCGCGGCCCGAACGTCGTTGGATGAAATCGAAGCCGCCGCTAAAGCCGATCGCGCCGTCGCGGCGGGCGGACTCGCCGCCTTCGAGGACTATGTCCGCCGAGCGCGCCGCTATACGAGCGAACCGCGCCGATTCTTCAAAGTATTGAAGAGATACCTGGAGGACCCCGACAACGCCGCGCGGCTCGACGAGCCTGAGCGGCAGCGCGCCGAGGACCAGGATTTCCGGCGCCGATTCATGGGCGTGCTCGCCAAGGCCTTGCCCAAGGCGCTGAGCGATTTGCGCCAAGCCCAGATCAAAGCTGGAATAGAACCCGATCCCATTCGAGCCGCCCTGCTCGTCGGAAGCTTCGCCAACGGACATCCCACCCCCAAAAGCGATATCGACTACTTTCTGGTCTCCGACGCCGCTGCATCGAAACGAAAATCATTGCTCGACCCCGATCTATTCATCCGCGCAAGCGTCAACATGGCGCTCACGGCGGCCGGCCTGAACCCGGTCAAATTCGACTACCTCGGCGTCGCGCCGCCGCACTCCCTTTTGCTGCGCCGGGAAATGGCCCTGGGCGGGCGATACTTCCCCGCCGCGGGGGATTATGACTAATCACTTCCTGCGCTTGATCATTTGCATCTGTCTGGGCGCGGTACGGCTCCAAGCGCAAGAGTCTGAAAATCAGCGGGAGGGTGTTTTCGCATCCGATCTGGGAGATTCCCTGGGCGCCGGCCTTTTCCGGGCCAAGCAGATCTGGCAGCTGAAACTTCGCGAAATCAACGCCCCGGACGCCTCCGCCCAATTGGCCGAAGGCGCGTTATCTCCCCAAGGCGTCGCGACCATCGGCCGGCTGTTCGAGCAATCGATCCAGTCCGCGCTGACCGTGGAGGGTTCCGCGCCGGTGGCTCCCGAACTCGGGGGATTCGCCGCCTTCGATGGAAGCCTCATCCTGCATGAACAGCCTCATGCCTTGCGCCAAGTCCAGTGCGAACTCGCCGCGAGGGCGAACAACCTCGACGGACTGACGGAACTCTACGAGCTGTATCCCCGGCACATGGGTGAGTTGGATCCCGCAAACGCGCTCAAAAGAATCATCCACAGCCCCGCGATTTCCGTGGAAAAGAAATCCGCTCTAGTCAAAAAAATCGTTTCGGGTTTATTGTATTCGTCCGGACACACATTCCTATTTGAAAATGAAGCGCTTCAGACCTCGCTTCTGCGGGAAGAATGGCGGGGACGCTTCCTGGGCGCCTGGCATATCCACCCCCCGGAGTACGGACCCGACGGCTGGCTCCCGGGAGAAATGAATCCCGGAGGCAACGATTTGGAGGCCGCGCGGGAAAGTCCGGAATTCGTGCTGATCTTCCAACCGGACGGGTTCGATCTCGTCGACCTGTTCGCGCTGAAGGGATCCGCCCATACGGACCTGTCGAAAATCAAGCGCCACTCCTTCCGCTCGGAGAATTGGCGGCGGCGCTTCGAGGCCCTGCACCGGACCTTTCACTCGGCAACCGCGGCCTCCGCGCGGCGTTCGAACTGCCGCAACGATTAATCCAAGACGAGGCGGGCGGGTTGTTTCGTTGCGCCAAACCGCTTCGTGAGCTGCTTTCCTCCGAAACGAATACTCGTCGCCGCGGATCTGGGCGCGTCCAGCGCGCCCGCGCTCGACGCCGCTAAAAAATTCGCCTGGGACTGGAACGCGGACATCGAGATCGTTTACGTCCAGCCGCAGCCGGTCATCGCCGCGGGGCCCGACTTTGACGGACTTGCCGGAAGCGGCTTGCCCGCGGCGTTCGAATCCAAGGGGATCCTCGAGGGAAAACTGCGCAAAGCCGCCGCGGGGTTTCCGGCGCAACGGCTCAAGCTGCGCACGGTTCAGGGCTGGCCTCCGACCGCGCTCATGGAGATGGCGCGGCCCGAACGCGCGGACGCACTCTTCATGGGCACGCACGGCTACGCGGGGCTCGACCGCTTGCTCACCGGCTCGGTCGCCGAGGCGGTCGTGCGGCGCGCGCAGATTCCCGTGCTGACGGTGCCCGAGGGAAAAGCGTTGACGAGCGTCTGCCGCGTGCTCGCCCCCTGGAACGCCCGCCCCTACGCCACCCGCGCCTTGCGCTGGGCCCGGAACCTGGCGCGCAGCTTCCACGCGACCTTGGACGTGTTCTACGCCGAGGAACCGGGGCGTTCGATAGGGGCGGACTGGGCGGCCGTCGACAGACGCCTCCTGTCGATCCTGGGCTGCGGACCCGATTGGACCTTTCGCACGCGCAAGGGCAACGCGCGCAAGCACATCATCGCCGAGGCCAACTCCGGACGCTACCAGCTGGTGGTGCTCTCCGCTCACCGCCGCCTATTCGCCTCGGACTTCGTGCTCGGCTCCACCGTCGAGCGTCTGCTCAGGCACTCGCACGTCCCGATCTTAAGCGTGCCTTCGGGCCAGCTGCGCGAACGCCTCATCACGAAACTGACCGCCCCCGTCAGCGCGCGGCTGTACTGAACACACGGGAGGAAATCATGTCCGACGCGAATCTGCCCCTGGTCGAAAGAAAAGCCGGACCACTCCTGTTCGGCGCGGGAGGTCGCGTTTGCGCCCTTGCGCGAAGGACCCCGCCCGCGCCGCCGGCGGCGTGGATGCCGCGCGCGGACATCCGGGAAACGGAGAAGGAGTACATCCTCGATCTCCCCCTTCCGGGCGTAAAAAAGGGGGATGTGAAGATCGAGGTGACCGACGACGTCCTGACCGTCTCCGGCGACAAGGGATCCGGGAGGCAGGACAAGGCGGGCACGTGGCTTAGACGCGAGACATCCTTCGGCACGTTTCAGAGATGTTTTTTCATCCCGCAAGGACTCCGCGCGGAGCACGTGAAGGCGTTTTTCAAGGATGGCATATTGACGTTGACCATGACAAAACCCGCCTAAATCGACGACGATTGTCCAGGCCTAAAGACCCATTCATTGAGGGCCCATTGCCCCATGAGCGCCCTCCGCACCCTCTGCTACCCTGCTGGGACTATGAGAAAGATAACTCTCGTCTCGATCCTCGTCGCCTGTGGGGCGGCCCGAGCCTCGGCCGCGTGCGCCAACCGGAACGTGTCCTTGGTCAAGTTTTTTTCCGAGGGCAGGGAAGTCCATTCGCAGCTCTTGCAGAATGATCCCTCTAAGCTCCGGGAACTACCCCCCGACTCCCCGGGATGTTTTTTCGGGGGAAATAACACCTTCACCCCCAAACACCATATCCGTGTTTTCGTGAACTTCAATATTCCCGGCGCCGTGAACCTCGATGAGATCGATGAGGCTTATGATCGCCACGCGGCCGGCACCCCGCAGGGAGAGATCATCAGGGGCGCTGAGAGCGACTTCGCCTTGGTTTTCGTGGACCAAGCCTGGTTAAACGGCCGGTACTCAGATTCATGGCATGGCGCCGGGCTCAACAACGCCAAGAAGGGGTTGTATATCAGCGAATACAACCTCCAGGACGGTTCTCTTCCCGATATCTACGCGTATTTTTTCGGCAACCAAGATCTTTGGTTCAACCCGAACTCGGCCCCCCAGAAACAAGAGCCGGTATCTCCGCGATTCGAACTGTAGTCCCCGCCGGACTTTGTGACGGGACCTTGACGGCTTACGTGCGCCGGGGGTAAACTCCCGTCATGGGCGGATTGAATGCGATGGCCGCCGCTCTGGCGGCGGCTTGCCTCATGACGGCCTGCTCCCCCCCCTATCGGGTCGCGCCGCGCACGGTTTTTTTCGTCCCGGAGTCCCCCGAAAATCCCGGCGGAGCCGTCGCCCCCGAACGCCATCCCCGGGACGTGATGATCACCGAAGGCGACCTGCCCCGTCCCTACGTCAAGGCGGGGCAACTGACCGTCGAGTCCGTCGGTCTCGATACCGATATCTCCCTGGAACGGCTGCGCCTGGAGGCGGCGCGGCGCGGATGGGATGCGGTGATCCTGGTCAAGACAACCAAAACCTCGACAGGGGGCTCGGATAATGAAGCGATCAACTACTTTTTTCCACCCGTCGTCCGGCACCGCATCGAAGGCATGGGAGTCATACTGGCCCAACCCACGGCCCCGGTCGCAGCGCCCGCCCTCGTTCCCGTCCCGGACCCCATTCCCACCCCGGACCCCGTTCCCGCCCCGAAGTCCGAACCCGCGCCTGCCCCAGCTCCAGACCGGGTTCTCGCTCCCGACCCGCTGCCCGTTCCGGACCCGGTTCCCGCTCCGGCGCCGGTTGTCGACGAAGCACCGCCCCCATCGCCGGTCCCGCCCCAACCGTCCACCCATGCGCCGCTGCCCCCAGCCGACACTTTTTTAGATGAAAAAAAATAACCGCTTTGCCCGCCGCGGCGTCCGCGTTCTGCTGGCGACCGCGGTCCTCCTCGCCCTCGCCGGTCTCGTTCCCCTGTCCTTGGGCCTGTGGATCGACTTCAGCGAGGAACCCACGGCCTCGGACATCATCGTGGTCTTATCGGGCGGCTACACGCGGGCGCCGTACGCGGCGGAACTTTATGCCAAGCGTTTCGCCCCCGAGATTTGGATCAGCCGGCCGCGCCCTCCGTCCGGGCACATCAAGCTAGCCGATATCGGCGTCCCCCTGCCTGCGGAAGAGTCGGTCAACCAGCAGGTGCTGCTCAAGATGGGGGTTCCCAAAAATCGCATCCGTTTTTTCGGCTTCGACGTCATCAGCACCGCCGATGAGGCCGCGGCGCTTCGGCGCGAGTTCCCCTTCCGCGACAAAGACATCCTGATCGTGACGTCCCGCTTCCACGCGCGGCGCGCCCGTCTGACGTTTCAACGCGCGCTGCCGGGCGCGCGCGTCCGCGTCACCGCGACGCCCTACGAAAACGCCACCCGATTGTGGTGGACGGACAAGGAATTGGCCTCGAACTCGATCCTGGAAGCGTGCAAACTCGCCTACTTCTTGGTCGGCGGCAGAATGAAAAGGTGACGCGCCGCGATTCTGCCAAGCGACCGAAAATAGTTTTCCACAAACCGGTTTCAGGACGAGTTGGCGGATAAGTCCCAACTCAGACGAGTGCGACCTCAATCCCTTGCCGTCGCCATCCAGTTCCAACTGCACCGCAACAAGCAGGATTCCAGCGAGACGGTGCTTCGTTTTTCAGGAAGTCTAGCGAAAACGACGTGATCGGCGTTCGGATCGTCCCTTGGCGGGATGTCGCGAGCGGACGGCCGACCCCGCTCAGCCGCCGCGAGCGCCAAGCGAGGGTCAAACCCGAGCGATCCCGACAAGGGACGATCCGAACGCAGCTCCCTCATCAGCAGAGAGCGCACGAAGATTCAGGGCTAACGGCCCCTGAGTTCGATGACGGAAAGCCGAGATTCGGCGAAGGTTTTCGTGTCGTTGGTATCGCACTTCAAGGCGAGGCCGTTGAGAACGGGCGCGCGAGCTTCGCCGGGGAAAAGCGCCCGGTAGTCGGCGACGACATCCCGTTCCACGACTACCCATTCATCGCCGGGCGTGGGGCCCAGGCCCAGGCTGATGTAATGCACATTCGAGTAGTGAGGACTGGCGATGACCGTCCCTGCCGCCTCCTTCTCGGACCACGTATAGGCGATCGTGTGCGGCGGGGTGAAAAAACCCCCTCCCTTGTCGAAAGCGAGATAGGCGCGAAAAGCGGCGTCGTCTCCGGACTTTCGGGACAGGTCCGTCCCTCGCGGAACGGAGACGACCTTCAGCCGTAAGCGGAGAATCGGCGTTCTCTCGAGATCGACCGGGAGCCCGCGTTCGATGCCCATCAGCACCGAGTTTCCCCGGCTGACGAGATGAAGCGCGCCCCCTCCGACCCCCCAGTCGCGAGGCTGCTCGCGCATGATTTTCCAGCCCTCATCACGAATCCACGATGAAAAATCCCGCGTCTCCTCCGGAAAGAGGACCAAAGGAATGGACGCCGGCTGCGCGGACAGGACCCCGGAGCACGCGGTCAAAATAAACGCCGCCGCAAGAGCTTTCATCATCGCATCGTCAGCAGATGCCGCGGATCGACGGCCTGCCCCGCGGCATTGCGGTACTCAAAGTGAAGGTGCGGACCGGTGGAATACCCCGAACTGCCGACGGTGCCCAACACCATGGTCCGGTCGACTTTTTGTCCGCGCAGCACGTACACACGCGCCAGATGCCCGTAAATCGTGCGCGCGCCGCCGCGGTGACGCAGCTCGACCACCCAGCCGTAACCCCGCTTCCAGCCCGCGAATTTGACGATCCCTTTGAGCATCGGGTAGACCCGGGTTCCATAGGGCTTGGGAAAATCGATTCCCCTATGACGGCGCATATCGCCAAAAATTGGATGGCGCCTCCAGCCGAACTTGGAGCTGGAGCGCCCTTTCGGAGGGCGCAGGGACCCCGTCGAGGATTTACCCTGGAGCGAGTTCCGGCGGTATAAGGGAAGGTTCTTCCCGGAGACCCTAGAAACCCGGACCGACGAGGCCGGGCGCTCCAGAACCACGGCCCCCCCGGCGGGCCATGCGGACAAAAGCGCCAAAAGGACGCCGACCCTCGAAACCTGCATCTCATGATTATAGCCTACGCCGAGGGTGAATCTAACGAACGATCCACACGCGGGACCCGCGCCCGCCGATGACTTCGGGGGACGGCGCCAGGCGAGGCCGCTGCTCGACGTGCCGGCGACGCGCTTCGGCCTCCACGGCGGGGCCGAGGTAGCCGAACAATTCGAGGGTGGTGATTTTCCCGTCGCGATTGGCGTCGGCGGCTCCGCCCAGCCCATTGAGGAGGTAATAGGTCATCAACCCATGCCGTCCCGAGGGATAGGAGACGCTGACCTGGTCCGCACCCGAAGCCGCGAGCACGACGACATTGGCGGGAATCGCGGCGTCTCTGACCGGAATCAGCGGCCTCAAGCCGTGAGGAACGACTGAACGGCCTCCCAGCCCGGAAAAACACGAGTCCAGCGCGACGATCGTCTCCGCGCCTGGCCAACGTCCCAAGGACGCATACAGGTCTTTCAAAGGAAATCCCTTGGTCTCGGGGTAAGAAGGATCGCCGTCGTAAGGAACAAGCGAGGGATTTCCCGTCTTAGGATCGACCGTGCCGTGGCCGGAATAGTAGATGAACACGCGGCTCTTCGTCCCGGACACCCGATCCGCCAGCCAAGGTCCCAAGTACGTCGCCAGATCGGAATGGCCCGCGCGCTCGTTTTTCAGCAATACGACGTTCTCCGGTTTGAAACCCATGGACCCGACGAGATATTCATAAACCGACTGGGCGTCGCGGGCGGCGAATTCCACGCCGGGAACGTCCCTGTAGGACTCGATGCCGATCACCACGGCGAATGCTTGGGAATCCAGGGGGGTGCGCGCGACCGGGGGCATGTCGACGGAGGGCGGCGCGACGGGAGCGCGCTGGCCCCCGATGGACATCACGCGCAAAGGTCCCGCGGCCTGACCCATGGTCACGGGCAAAGACAACTCCGAAAACCCGTGGCGGTCGCGGGCGTCGGAGGCGGACAGGAATATCGGCAAGGCGACGCCGCCGCCGACCCGGCGATTGACGAAAAATTCGAACGCGGCCTCCTTGCTCTCTCCCGGGGCGATGTCGCCCAGGAGAACCGACGAATCTCCGGACATGAACATGTCCTTGCCGCCCAGACGCAGCGCCGCCTTGGCGCCCAAGGCGGGGGCCTTGCCCGAATTGACGATGGTCGCCGACAGACGGGCCGTCTCCCCCGGTTTGACGACTCCGCCGTCCACCGACGCCGCCGACACGCTCAGAAGCGGCCGCAAGACGGGGTGCGCGTTGAACTCCACGAGCACCGGCTCGGTGTCGAAGCCGTTGGCTTCGATGACGGAAGCCACGACGCGCACCGCGCCGCCGGCCGCGCCCTCGGCCACGGTCACGGGAACGATCTTGGCCTCGGATTGACCCGGCCTCAAGTCGCCAAACAGAGTGTCTTCAGGCAGCGCGACGCCAGTCGGCGCGGAATTGACCTCCAAATGCAGACGCACGGAATACGCCGGCCCCGGACCGGCATTGGTCACGGTCGCAACGATCCCCGCGGACTCCTCTCCCGACGGCTCTCCCATGCGAACGTCAGCAGACAGATGCGCCGGCGCCCGCGGACGGGGAACGCGGGCCAAAGCCGCCGTCCGATTGGCGGCGCGGATATTGTTGGCGTCGTAGGCGTAGCGCTCGCGGCCGTTGATGCCGTGAATGAATATGCGCGACACGTCCCAATCCCAATCCTTGCTCAACTCGAAATCAAGGTCCACCTCCCTTTTCGGTCCGGCCAATGTTTCAAAATTCACGCAGCCCGAGACCCGCCTGGTAGAGTGATAACGCAGACGATCCGCGTGAATATGCTGCAGCTTCAATCGCAACGTCTCCCCGGAGCGATCATCCTTTACAAGGAACTCCCCTTTGCCCCGGGCCGACTTGGCCGCCACGAACCGAGAGACCACTTCGGTGAACGTGTCTTTGAACTCAGTGACTTCCGCTCTGCCCGGCGGGCCCGAAAGATACGGCGACTGGATGGGATTGGACTCCGCGGTTTGACTGGTATAAACGGAGGCCGGCGGGCGGGCGGGCGTGCTCTGCTGCGCCGCCTGGGCGCTGGTGCGCCTGATTTCATCCTCATGTTGCTGCTTATACCGACGCCATTGCTCCTCGTGAGTGTAATGGATGGCCGGCGGCAGGGAATACGCCCGCCCGGCGCGTTTGGCGTCATAGTAGCGCGCGTCCCAATACGAACGGTCGTACTCTGCCGAAACCGGAACCTGGAGAATCAGGAACAGCACCGCTCGAAAAATCATTTCGCCGCCATTGTAACAGGCTCCGCGCCCCGCGACAAGGTCCCGGGTCCTGCGCCCCCGTTTACCGAACTTTAATGAAATCTTTACCGTACGGCGGTAGCTTAAATCGCCGCTTTCACCTATACTTGCGCTGATGATCGTTTACACGCATAGAACCGCGGTGCTGGCAACGGGCCTTCTGCTCTTGGCGGCGTCGGTGGCGCGCGCCGCCGATGAGACCTGGCAGGCCGCCGGCCCCGTCTACCAAGGGGTGGAAACGGTCGCCGACGGCGTTTACGGCTTGGTTCGGGGCCACCTGTTCGCCGCCCTGCTGCCCGGGCGGCTCTCGCGCAGCATGAGCGCCGTCCCCGTGGGGTCCTCCGATCGGCTGTTCACCGAGAACCTCAAGAAACGCCAGGCCCGGGCCTCCCGGCGCATTCTTGCGTCTCGCCCCAGCGCTCCGACCTCCTCGCCCGCCGCGCTGGCCGTTTGGCGCAACATCGCTTTGGAGGAGGAAAAGCGGGCCTCCATAGACGCCGTCGCCGACACCTTGCTCCAACGCTACCAACTGGAGCGCTTCGGGCAAGCCTCCGGCGTCTACGCCCTCAACCCCGGCAACTGGGACGCCGAATTCCTGGCGTCCGCCGCGACGTTAGGCAGCGCATACCTCTACGTCGCCGGCTTAAGCGCGGACTGGACGTTCGGTTCCGTCCGCGTGGATTTGGATTCTCCGACGGGGGACGCTCTGCGGGAGACCGCGCAGTCCGGCGAAGGCCGCGTGGCCGAATTGCGGTTTTCAAAGAAAGGCTTCCCCCTGTCGCTCAACACCGCGTGGGGACTTCGCGGCGGATCCTTCTCCGCCGAGTCGGTGGGCGTGGCCTGCGCCGCGCGCTTCTAAATTCTGAACACTGAACCGCTCCCTTCGCGACTGAGAGAAAGCCGGCTTTCCCCGGGTTCGCCGTTTCGGCCGGAAAACACTCTAGGCCAAAAGTCTGACCCCGAGTAGGTCCCAAGCCTCTAGGGAGTTCCCTCCGGCCGAGCTACAATCCGGGAAAGCTATGAGACGCCCGTGGGCCATCGCGGTTCTCCTGGTCGCATCGATTGCGACATCGTCATTTTCTCTCAACACCTCCGTCTCCCTCGGCAGAACCGCCTCTTATGCGCCTCTCTCCGGAACGACCGGAGCCCTCCCCATCGCCCTCCCCGCGTCCAGAACCCCGCCTCCCCTTCCGGGCCGGCTGATTTCTCTTGACCGGACGCTCACCCTCAATGCCGTCCCGCCGACGAAGCAATCCACGCTCTCGAACGCCCTGTCCGCCTCCGAACCGGCTGTGGCGTCCGATCCCCAACTCGCTCTCGATCTGTTTTCCGAACTGTTCGACGGCAGAGAAAAAAAGTCCGATGATGCAAGCCGGGAGCAGACCGCCTCGGTAATTCCAGACGACCAGACAGGCAACCCGGACGCAGCTGGCTCCAACCTTCCGAGGATATCCCCGCACAACACTCTCGGCTCGCCAATCCTATCCTTGCCCGCCAACGCGCCAGGTGCGTCCCTCG
>ERZ1292630.1016-Hain-H41-02um-R3-1016-length-28262-cov-7_pt2 | contig 15742 bp, 15 predicted proteins | sample MGYA00564408_ERZ1292630 | MGnify/ENA primary metagenome ERZ1292630 (study PRJEB36523, sample SAMEA6512641) | groundwater metagenome | collected 2019-01-08 | study: AquaDiva: Metagenomics assemblies of 32 groundwater samples | reverse complement strand
TCATTAATTTCTATGCTTACAGCCATTTTTTATTTTTAAACACTACAAGAGATATCGTAGTTACAGAAATTACCGCGATAAGACTGATAAGAAATACTTTTAAATCATTTTCACCAAACAATCTGTTAAAGGACTCCACGGCAAAAAGTTGCATGATTATAACTATTGGTATTGTTAAAAATGCTAAAATAGTGAATTTCTTCATAACCGAGTTAGTTTTGGCATTTAAAAGCTGGGCATTAGTTTCCTCTAAAGATTCAATGGTTTGCTGATAATTTTCCAGATGTTGTATTACTTTTAGATGGTCTCCGACTAGATCTGATAAATACACAACTATGCTTCCCCCCCAGAATTTTATGGCAGTTTCTTTTAGGGATTTTAGAAGTATTTCTTGGGGGCCGCTAATGATCCTATAATCTAAGAGATCTCTTTTGACATAGGATATTTTTCTAAGCATGGCTTCTTCGTTTCCAGTGAAAAGTTCTTGGGTCAAGCCAATTACATTTTCTTCGATGTGCTTTAATTGGCGCATAGAAAAACTAATAATTTCTTCAATGATTGAATAGAGTAATTTTCCAGTATTGTCCATTGAGGTTTCTTTGAAATGAAGATTGTTGGTCAAATTTCTGGTGAAATTATTTATGGGTTCCAATTCTTCATAATGCACCGTTATGATCTTATTTTTTGTAATAAGACAATCAATCTCGGCTTTACGGGAAGTTTTCATAATTTGATCATAAATCGGTATATGGTAGGTTAAATAGAGATATTGGTCGTATATATCAACCCGGGAATGAGCGGAGACATGAAGCAGTTCGTCTAATATAATTGGATGAAATTTATGCTGTTTGGCGATAAATTCAATATCTTGTTTGGTTGGTTTGGCGATATCTATCCAAGTAATATTTTTATTTTTAATTATTTTCATTTTAAATAATGATTAATTTTATAAATTAATTATATCATAAAAATAGTAAAATTTAGCGATTAGCCATTAGTGATTAGTTATGAGAAGAAATTGATTTTTTCTGCTTTTTCCTTTAAAGTATTGTATAGTGAATTAGGTAATTAGTTGTTGGTAAATTACAAAGAAAAAACTGAGAGTTGCTCCTCCTTTCACTAATTACTAAGCACTAACTTCTAGTTGCTATCCTCGCCCCCATAGCTTAATGGTAAAGCAGTTGCCTTTTAAGCAATTGACCATGGTCCGATTCCATGTGGGGGCACAGATTCAGAAAAATTTACAACTAACAATTTATAACTAATAACAAAAGAGTTTTTACAGTTCTTTCTCTAAATCCTCTAAAAGCTTTTTAGCTCTTGAGTTTATTTTTTTAGGAGTTTTAGTTTTGAATTCTATATATAAGTTGCCCCGGCCCCTTCCTCCTGGTTTTGGCATACCTTCATTTGGAACTGCAAGTTTTTCTTGAATATAAAATCCTTCCGGTATTTCTATATTTATTCTTCCGCCGGAAATAACAGGAATTTCAATTTTTTTATTCAAAAGTATGTCGGTTAAGCCGGCCTCTTTTTTAATATAAAGATCACTTTCTATTCTTTGAAAAATAGAGTGGGGGAGGATTTTAATCCTTATATAAAGATCTCCGGATTCCGCGCCTTTTTCTCCCGCTTCGCCGGCCCCGGTTATTTTTATAATTTGTCCATCGCTAATGCCCGGCTCAATAAAAAAATTAATCGTCTTTTTTTCTTTGTTTTTTCCGGAGCCCGAACACTCTCGGCAGGCCTTTTTTGGTATTTGTCCGGCGCCTTCGCATTTTGGACACACCCTAACTTGCGCAAATTGTCCGAAGAAAGTTCTTTTTATTTCTTTTATTTCTCCCTTTCCATCGCAATTAGAACATTTTTCAGAACCTTCTTTTTCCATATAGCCCAGTCCGGAACAGTTTTTACATCTAACAAATACATTGTAAGTTATTTCTTTATTAGCGCCCCTAAAAGCCTCTTCTAAGATTATTTCTTGTATGGTTTCCAAATCAGCTCCTTTTCTTTTTCTGCCGGCAGAAGATCTCCCCCTACTGCCTCCGCCGCCAAAAAATGTTTCAAAAATATCTCCTAAATCGCCAAAACCGCCAAAATCTCCGCCCGTATTATTTCCCTGATTAAATTCGCTGAAATCAAATCCGCCAAAAGGATTGCCTTGTGGATAGCCATATCCGCCGCTTTGCCCCATATTGCTGAAAGAATCGCCGAATTGATCGTATTGCGCGCGCTTTTCTTTGCTGGACAAGATTTGATAGGCTTCGTTTATTTCTTTGAATTTTTTCTCATCTCCTCCGGATTTATCAGGATGGTGTTTGTGGGCGAGTTTTCTGTAGGCATCTTTCAGTTGTTCCGGGGATGCGTCTTTAGCCACTCCCAATATTTGGTAGTAATCTTTTTTCATGAATATATAATGCCAATCTACAAATCCGCAGACGAATACGAATGATACAAATTATCAATTTTTAATTCTTTATTCGTGGCATTCGTATATATTCGTAGATTTGTATTATTTTGTGTTATAACACAATTATTTCTTTGCTGATTTGTTGATAGCTTAATTTGACGAATCCTAGAGCCATAAGTATTTCATAGAATAAATATATGAAAACATATATAAGCCAATAAAATATCCAGAAAAAACTTTTAATTGTTAAAAATATCAATAAAAATGCTGATCCAAAGACAGCCCATCTTACAGTTTGATCGAGATTTTTAATCTTATCATTTACAAAATTATAAACTCCGTCAAGAATACTTTCATCGGATTTTATTGTTAGTCCTATGCTTTGAAATGACGCTTCTAACACCTCTTTTGGCAGGTTATTTTCCTTGGCTATTTGAGAAATAGTCATCTCAATTGAAATTTTTTTAATTCCCAGTTTTAAATAGTTGTCAGCTATTTTAATGAGCATTTCAGTTGGAGCCAGTATGCTTTTTATTAAGTTTTTTGAAACATTTATATTTTCAGGGAAAAATGGCTGGGAATAAATCACGGAAACTAAGATTATAATAGCGGTAACGATCTTGGGAACTGAAAACTTGGCAATTTTAATAACGTTAATTATTAATTGGTTTTTAAGTTCGCGCTGGCTCTTTTTAATTGAAGCATAAAGCGCTAAATAGGCGAGGACTATCGCCATCAGCAGTATTAAAGAGTAATTGTTAAAAATTAAAAACGAAGCTAGTCCAAGCGTTTCGCCTATGGCGATAAGCGTATTTAAGCTTGTCGATTTAACAAATATAGATTGCAGAAAAAAAATAATAATAAATAAGAAAATAGATACCGCCGCTAAAGTAAAATTACCGGCATCGGGTTCTTTGTATACAAGATCGGCGAAGTAGCTTGAAGCGATAGCGGCAAGAACGCCCAATCCGGCTATTATAGAGATTTTTAGGGTGGACGTATCTACTTCCGCGACATCATTTTTTAGAAGTAAATTTGAACTATTGTTTGTATTAAACATGCCTGGTCAGTAGAAATTCGATAATTATTACTATTTTACGACTTAATTTATATTTACTATTAAACTTTACCGGTCAATGATTTATTTCAATTACTGTCGCCTCTGAGGCGACCAATCGAATTTTCACTGCCCGGCATGTTAATTTTGTTTATTTTTAAATTATATCACACTAGGTAGGAATCTAGTTTCTGTTCTTTCCGTCATTGCGAGGAGTCCGCGACGTGCCCCCGCACCTATGAGTAGGTGAGGGGGCGTGGCAATCTCATGATATGGATTGCTTCGCTTCGCTCGCAATGACAGAAAAAGCGTTTACGATGATGGGATGAGAGATATTATTTAAAATTATTTTTGCTGATCTTCGCTTGGCTGAGGATTTTCGTTCGGTTGCGGATTTTCATTCGGCTGTTGCGGATTATTTTGATTGCCGTGCATAGCTTGGCCGATCTTTTGCATTTCGGAAGATAATTCTTCGGCGGCTTTTTTGATGGCTTCAGTATCAGCGCTTGTTTTTAATTCCTTTAAGGGCTCAATTTTTTTATTGATGGAATCTTTTATTTCCTGGCTCACTTTATCGCCGGCTTCTTTCAAAGCTTTTTCAGCGGTATAGATTAAGCTTTCCGCTTGGTTGTGAGCTTCGGCGAGATCTTTTTTCTTTCTGTCTTCGTCGGCATATTTAACGGCTTCATTTTTCAATTTTTCTATTTCTTCTTTTGAAAGATTGGTGCTGGCCTCTATTTTTACGGACTGGACTTTGCCGGAAGCTTTATCCTTGGCAGACACGCTTAAAATACCATTCGCGTCTATATCAAAATTTACTTCAACTTGAGGCATGCCTCTTGGGGACGGCGGGATTCCGTCTAAAATGAATTTAGCTAAAGTTTTATTTCCGCTGGCCATTTCTCTTTCTCCTTGCAAAATATGAATTTCCACGGAAGTTTGATTGTCCGCGGCGGTGGAAAAAATTTGAGATTTTGCGGTCGGGATCGTGGTATTTTTTTCAATGATCTTGGTAAACACTCCGCCCATTGTTTCTATACCCAAAGAAAGGGGAGTCACGTCCAAAAGCAGAACGTCTTTTATGTCACCCTCGGGTTTTCTGCCCTCATCCTTAGCTGATAAAATTTCTCCTTGAATTCCGGCGCCGATAGCTACGACTTCGTCCGGATTTACGCCCTGGTGCGGGTCTTTTCCGAAGAGTTTTTTTACAGCTTCTTGAATTGCCGGCATTCTTGTTTGTCCGCCGACCAATACTAATTCGTCTATATCTTTTATTTCTAACCCGGCGTCTTTTACCGCTTTCTTAGTTAGATCAATAGATTTATCAATGTAGTCTTTAACCAATTCTTCCAGTTTTGCCCGAGAAAGTTTTAACAAGAAATGTTTCGGACCGGCAGAATCAGAGGTAATATATGGAAGATTTATTTCGGTTTCAAAAGAAGTGGAAAGTTCATGCTTGGCTCTTTCAGCGGCTTCTTTTAATCTTTGTATGGCTAAAGGATCTTTTGAAAGATCAATTCCTTCAATTTTTTTATATTCAGCAACGAGGTGCTCATTTATTTTTTTATCAAAGTCATCGCCGCCGAGATGGGTGTCTCCGCCGGTGGCTAAAACTTTTACGTCTCCGCCGAGCTTGTCAAAATCCACTTCTAAAATGGAAATATCAAAAGTTCCTCCGCCGAAATCGTAAACGGCGACCTGTTCATTTTTTTGTTTGTTCAGACCATAAGCCAGCGCGGCCGCGGTCGGTTCGTTGATAATCCTCCTTACTTTAAGTCCTGCGATCTCACCGGCATTTTTTGTAGCTTGTCTCTGGCTGTCATCAAAATAAGCGGGGACAGTGATGATGGCTTCGGTGATCTGTTCGCCGAGCTTGGCCTCTGCGTCAGCTTTTAATTTGGCGAGGATCATGGCAGAGATCTCTTCCGGTGTATACCATTTGTCTCCCATTTTTATTTCTACTCCGCCGGTAGATGATGCGCGAAGATCGTAAGTAAGCCATTTCTTGTCATTTTGCACTTCTGCGTCGGAAAATTTTCTTCCGATAAGTCTTTTTACGGAAAATATCGTATTTTTTGGATTGGTTACCGCTTGTCTTTTTGCCAAAAGACCGGTCAATCTTTCATTGGTCTTATTTAAAGCGACAATAGAAGGAGTTGTGCGCGCTCCCTCGGCATTTTCTAAAATTTTCGTCTGTCCGTCCACTATCACCGAGACTGCTGAATTAGTTGTTCCTAAGTCTATACCAATTATTTTACTCATATTTTTATTTTATATATTATTTTTTTAATTATCTTTTTTACGCAAGTAATTAATAACATACCAAACTGCGACAGAGAGCAATATAATATTTGTATTTATTATTCGTAGTGGAGTTAAAATCGGATCTCCGTCCGCAATAGCCCCGAGTTTTGTTAAGGACAATGCAGAGACAAGTAATATAAAAAAGATTAGAATATTTACTCCCATAAAAAACCTTTTATTTTTATCCATTTTTTTAATTTTTATTTATTTAATTTTTTGTAATTTGTTTTTCTGTCATTCCCGCGAAAGCGGAAATCCAGATTTTCTAGTCGCTAGTGGCTAACTTCTATCTGGCTATCTTGACTTTTGTCGGCCTTATTACTTTTCCATTTAATTTCCAGCCCTTAACCATTTCTTCCAATATAGTTCCGCTTTCCTTATCTGATTCTTCCTGCAGCATTGCTTCGTGAAGCGCCGGGTCAAATTTTTCTCCTAAAGCTTTTATTTTTTCAAGTCCCTGTTTGTTTAATATTTTTTCAAGCTGGGAATAAATTATTTCTATTCCCTTTCTTGCTTCCGGATCCTTGGTGGCTAGCATTGATAGTTCAAAGCTATCTAGAACCAAGAGCAAATCTTTTATAATATCCGCATTTGCGAATTTCATAATTTCTTCCATTCGCTTCAGCTCATCTTTTTGCAGATTGATATAATCCGCTTTTGCCCGTTTCCATCCGTTAAGATATTCGTCTTTTTCTTTTTCTAGTTTCGCTATTTGTTCCTTTAATAAATCTGTTTCTGATTTTGGCGGTTCGGGTTTTGTTTCTTCAATATTTTGTTTTTTGTTTTCTTCCATAGTATTTTCTGTCATTCTTATTTCTTTTTCTGTCATTCCTGTGAAAGCAGGAATCCAGTCCCTTTTCTGGATTCCGCATCGGGCCTGCCCTCGAGCTACATCGGGGGTACGGAATGACAGAGGAGGGGGGAGCGGGAATGACAACTATTTTAATTATTTTTTACTTTTTAATTTTTTAAGATATTTCACATTTTTTTCGTAGTCCATTCTTTTTGGACCGATCAATGCAAGATAGAATTTACTGCCGTTTATGTCGTAGGAATCGATTATTACGGATAAATGCTCGCTTTGGGTAATAGGGCTTTTCTTGCCGATAAATATTTGCGGAGAATTGGACTCTACGATTGTAATTTCTCTCGCTTTGTGAGATCTCGCATAGTGAGACATTTTTTCATCCAGCATTTCAAAATCTTTTGCCACTTGGCAGAAATCTTCGCGGCTGCTTATTTCTAATTGATCAAAGAGCTCATCCAGTCCCATTTTATACGCTTCATTGTCCTTATTGCTAAACCCGGCGCTTAATAATTTTGTTTCCTGTGAAACCCGGCTTACGAAATTTTCTAATCCATTGTTTCCCATCAAATTAACCATTCTGTTAAAGTGCTGATGGAAATTGTCCATAGAATCCAGCACGTCCTGCATCACGCGGTTTGCTAGAAACTGGTAGCCCTTGTCGGTGGGGACTCTGCCTCCGGAAGTGTGCGGCTGGTTTAAAAAGCCGGACTCGGTCAAAGCGTTAAGTTCGGAACGGATGGTGGCGTCTTTAACTCCGAATTTATATTTTTCGGCGATCTGCTTGGAACTCACCGGTTCGCCTTCGTTTATAAACTCTTGGATGGCGGCTTCTAAAATTTTATAACTTCTATCATCAAACATAGGGGAATTATAAAACAGTATTGGCACTCTAGTCAAGAGACTGCCAACATGCCACCGTGGCAGTTCTCGGGAAGTCCGACTTCCCAAATATTATCCGGCTTTAATCTTCGGAAGTCGGACTTCCTAAATATTTTTTTTGCATTTGACAAATATTTTATCTACTGGTATAATCTCCACTAGTAACTTAATTCGTTTTTGCGAACGTAAAACGCAAAGGAGGAAGTAAATATGATAGTGTTTATTATAGTGGTTTTGCTGGTGGCGGGGCTTATCCTCGCTATCTGGTTCGGTAGCTGTACAGATAGCGGGACGGGCATGACGGGCATACTTGTGGTAGCCGCCGCCGCGCTTATCGGGTTGGGTGCTTTGGTAGCGTATGTGCATGGCACCGGCGAGCTCTCCATGCACCGGCCTGAACAGAACGCTATCTACGAGACCCTAAGCTCGGTGCCGGATGGTGCGGGGAAGTACGCGGTGATTCTCAAGGAACAGGACGGCAGTTTAAGCGCCTATGTCCTTGCACAGGATCCGCCCAAGATGTTCAAGGTCACGGGTGAAGATCGCAAGATATTCGAGCCGTTTCCTCCAGTTTCTCCCGCTCCTTCAGTTCCTCCCAAAAAATAAGTCCTCAATGCGCTTACGCGCACGAGCCCCCCGCTTAGCGGGGGGCTTTTCTTTTTTTTATTGTCATTGCGAGCGATAGCGAAGCAATCTCGTAGACAAATAGATTGCCGCGTCGCAGACTCCTCGCAATGACAGACTGGATTCCGCATTAAATGCGGAATGACAGAGGGATAAATTATTATTTTTTCTTGACCCTCTAATTTCTAGTTGCCAATTGTCCGCAAGCGCCTTCAATATCTTGCCCGAATTCGTGTCTTTGAGTGACCGTAATTCCTTCGCTTTCTAAAATTTCTTTGAATTTTTTAATTTGCGAAGCGGGGGATGGATAAAATAATCCGGTTGGGTTATAAACGATCAAATTGACCATATAAAGAGGTTTTTTTAATAATTTAGCTAATGCTATGGCATGCTCTTCGGAATCATTTACATTTTTTAACATAATATATTCAAACATCACTTGGCGGTTGGTTTTTTTGATATATTCATCCACCGCTTTTAAGATTTTCTCAATCGGATAATTTTTATTGGCGGGCATTATTTTTGAACGGGTTTCATTGTCGGGCGCGTGAAGGGAGATGGCCAAATTTATTTGCATATCTTCATCTGCCAGCTTTTTAATTCCCTCAATAATTCCACATGTAGAAATTGAAATATGCCTGGCCCCCAAATTAAACCCATTTTTATCATTTAAAATTCTTATAGCAGTCATTACATTTTGATAATTCAAAAAAGGTTCTCCCATACCCATAAAAACAACATTGGTGATTTTCTCGTTTAGATCTTTAAGATAGCGGGCAAAAAATAATATCTGTTCAAGAATTTCCCAGACCTCAAGATTTCTTTTGAACCCCATTTTTCCGGTAGCGCAAAAAGAACAGTTCATAGGACAACCAACTTGAGAGGAGACGCAGACCGTGTTTCTATTATCTTTGTGTCGCATCAAAACAGTTTCAACCTCTAAGCCATCTTCAAGGGTAATGAGGGTTTTTACCGTGTTTTTATCCTTGGAAGTAAAACTTTCTGCCGATATTTCTATGGGAAATTCTTTATCCAGTTTTTCTCTTAAGGCCAACGGCAATCCGATGGCTTCCTGCCAATTATTAATTAAGTCTTGAAAAAGACTTTTCATGGCTTGGTTTAGGCGGTATTTCGGTTCGCTTTCAAATGATTGTTGAAACTTTTTAAAATCCATTATTAAAAAAACTTAAGCATAAGCGAGGCGATGCTAAAGTAAATTACAATACTGATAATATCCGTTATTACCGTTGCGAATGGGCCCGATGCTATTGCCGGGTCAATTTTCATTTGGAGGAAAATCCATGGCATAAATAGGGCCACGCCTATCGCGGTAATAATTGTGGCAAAGAAAGAGGCTCCGAGAATTGCGCCCAACATTGCCGATCCCCACCATAGGAAAGAAATTATGCTTATTAAAATACCTAAAAATAACGCGATTGCCGTGCCAACCAATATTTCCCTGATCACATATTTTTTAATTCCCATTGAGCCATCAATCGCCAGGCTTCTAATAAAGATTGTTGCGGTTTGCGCGCCTACGGCATCGGCCATATAGACAATTGCCGGAATGAATGCGGCAAGAATAAGCATTTCCCGAATTGCTTCTTCAAATGAGCCCACTATGAATGCCGCGGACACACCGCCGGCTAGACCGACAATAAGCCACGGAATGCGCTTAATGAAATATGAAGTCATGGAACCGGAAATAATATCTTTTGTCTGATCTTTTGAAATAAGGACGCCGGCCGAGCGCAAGATATCTTCGCCGTGCTCTTCGTGGAGGATTTTTAGTATTACATCGGAAGGAATAATACCGAGAAGCCTATTTTCCTTATCCACTATTGGTATTGATTTTAGGCTGTGTTTTAAAGCTAGGTTTGCGATTTTCTCCTGGTGGGTACCTTGGCGCGCGGTTATTATTTTTGTTTCCATTAAATTCCGAACCAGAGCATTCTTAGGATTACCGAAAATTTCTTTTATAGAAATAACTCCGAGCAATCGGTTTTCTGTATCGGTAATGTAAATATAATTTATGGTTTCAAACTCTTTTGCGCGCCCTAGAAGCAGTTGTTCAACTCCCGCCACGGTTTCATCCGGCCTTGCGGTCGGGAACATTTTTATCATTCGGTTTTCGGCAACATTTTTTTTCATAAAGTTTTGCGTGTAAAACCATTTTAGCAAATTTTATATGTTTTGTATGTGTCATTATTTTCTTTAGTTCGTCTGTGATATTATTAATTTAATGTAATTTTTCTAAAAAGTATTTTTTTATTTCTTAATAATTTTCTTATGAAATCCAAGCAGATCTATTTAGACAACGCTTCAACCACACCAGTTGATCCAAAAGTATTAAGGGCAATGCTGCCTTACTTTGCGTGTAAATATGGAAATCCTTCTTCTTTACATACCTTAGGCAGAGAAAGCAAGAATGCGATTGAAGCGTCAAGAAAAAATATCGCTAAGCATATTGGCGCGGAGCCGGAAGAAATTATATTTACCAGCGGGGGAACCGAATCGGATAATCTCGCTATGTTTGGTCTTGCCCGAGCTTATAAAGAAAAGGGAAAACATATAATTGTTTCGAGTATTGAACATAAAGCGATATTGGATGCCTGTAAAAAACTTGAAAAAGAAGGGTTTGAAATAACTTATCTGAAAGTTGATAAGAACGGTTTGGTTTCTTTGGAGCAGTTGAGTTCAAGTATAAGACCGGATACAATTTTGGTTTCTATAATGTATGCGAATAATGAGATTGGCACAATTCAGCCCATTAAGGAAATTGCGAAAATAATTCAAGAATTTAAAATTAAAAATATCAATAAACCAAATTCTTGTCATTCCGCACTTGATGCGGAATCCAGAAAGCATTCCAAGTCATGGATTCCCGCTTTCGCGGGAATGACAGAAAATAACTCGCCATTTCCGATGTTCCATACTGACGCCTGCCAAGCAGTTGGCGCGTTGCCGATAAATATTAATAATCTCGGCGTGGACGCCTTAACAATGAGTTCCTCAAAAATATATGGGCCAAAAGGAATCGGGTGTTTATATATAAATAAAAAATATAGTTCGACAGGCTCACTACAAGCTAAAATTGAGCCAATTATATTCGGCGGCGGTCAGGAAAGAGGATTGAGATCTGGAACGGAAAATGTCGCGGGAATCGTGGGTTTTTCCGAAGCCCTTTCAATTTCAGAAAAGAAAAGAGTGATGGAAAATAAAAGACTGACAAAATTGCGTGATTATTTTTTACGTTGCATTGAAAAAGAAATCGAAGGGGTCTTGATAAATGGAGATAGAAAACAACGATTGCCAAATAATATAAACATATCTATAAAAGGAGTTGAGGGGGAATCCTTACTCCTTTTATTAGACAGATATGGAGTTTATTGCTCTACAGGATCAGCTTGTTCATCTTTAGATCTTAGCCCGTCTTATGTATTATTAAGCATTGGCTTGCCCTTAGAGCTAGCTCATTGCAGTGTTCGTTTTACGCTTGGCAGGCATACTCAAAAAAGAGACATAGATTACGCTATGGATGTTTTGGTAGAGTCGGTTAAAAAAATAAGAGGGATATCTTCAATAAAATAAAAAAGTTTTCGTCATTGCGAGGAGTCTGCGACGTGCCCCCGCACCTATGTATAGGTGAGGGGGCGTGGCAATCCCTCTCGATAAATAGATTGCTTCGGTGGCACTCGCAATGACAGAAAAAGAACTGAATTCCCGTTTTCGCGGGAATGACAGAAGGAAATAGAATAACATAAAATAATTATAATGACTAAAAAAATAATTAAAAAAAACGCATATTCTCCCGATGGAGCTGGTTGGATCTATAGTAAAACTGTGAAAGATCATTTTTTCTTTCCACGGAATATTTTATTAGATGAAACCGGATACAAAGCTGATGGAGTTGGCACCGTAGGAAGTCCGGAATGCGGAGATGTTATAAATGTATGGATCAAAGTTGATAAAAAAACTAATCGCATCAAGGAATGCAAATGGAGAACATTTGGCTGCGCTTCGGCCATTGCTTCGGCCTCAATGATGTCGGTAATGGCGACTGAAAAGGGTGGGATGGATTTGAAAGCAGCGCAAACATTAAAGCCCCAGCAGATAGTTGAGCGTCTTGGCGGTTTGCCGGACAGAAAATTCCATTGTTCCGTTTTGGGACATGAAGCGCTACGAGAAGCGGTGGAAGATTATTTAAAACATAAAAATGCAAGATAATAAAAGAGAGTTTTTATTGGTAAGCAAAAAAGACGAAGCGGAAAATATAATTTCGTTATTTTTTAAGCCGGCGGACGGGGAGAGTTTTGATTTCATTGCGGGACAATATGTGAGCGTTACGCTTCCGTCGATTGTCGGTCGTTCAAAGTGTTATACGATCTCAAGTTCGCCAAGCGAAAAACTAATATGTTTAACCGTTAAAAAACAGGGAGAATTTTCTTCCGCCCTGATAGATTTCGCCGCCGGCGATAAATTGGTTTTTAACGGCCCGTTTGGCCGTTTTTATCCGGAAGAAAATTGTAAAGACGCGGTATTTATAGCCGGAGGAATTGGCGTCACTCCTTTTTTTAGCGTTATCAAAGAAAAAATAAACCCCCGCACCTATGAAGTAGGTGAGGGGGTAAATTCCAAGAAAAAACCAAAAATCGCCTTGTTCTACAGCAACAAAACAATTTCCAGCATAGCTTTTTTTGATGAGCTAAATAAGTTAAAAGAAAGCAAGGTTATAGACAATTTAGTTTATTTTTTGACTCAAGAGAACCCTTCGACAGGGGCTTCGACTGAGCTCAGCCGAATGTCCTCACCGCAAGCAGGCTCAAGACAAGCTCGGGAATATTCCCGGATCAATAAAGAATTACTTAAAAAACATCTCGTTTCTTTTGAAAAAAGAAATTATTATCTCTGCGGGTCTATACAATTTGTGAATGCCGTTTGGAAAGATCTTAAAGAAAGCGGAGTTCCGGAAGAAAATATTTTTACGGAGTCGTTTTATTAAAAAATGATAATCGGTTTAAATTTTCTTTCTGCATATATATTTAATTAAAAATATCTTTATCCGAAACCTCCGCAGTTGCTTTGGCATGGTCCCCGCTATGCGGGGCAAAGCAACGAGGACTAGCGAGGGAGTCGCCGGACGAGCGAAGCGGGTTGAGGAAAAGATCATTTTTAATTAAATAGTAAAAAGTAAATAGTTGCCATTTAATTAAAAACTTATTATAATAAAAATCAATTTATCATTAAACTAATCCCCGCACCTTTTAAGGATAACTAATCTGTAAATTATTATAAGTTATGCTAAAAAGTGAAAAAAAGAGTTTAGTTTATTGAATTAACAAATAATTAAAATTAAAAAACTCAATCCTTAAAAGGTGCGGGGTAAATTCAATGAAGTCAAAAAACTTATCTTTGTTCATATTAGTATTAATGCTTACTGTTCTCGCGGTCTTTTTTGTTTATCCAAAAGCTCCGATTGGCGGATATATCAGCCAATATATGCCTTGGAAATTAGGGCTGGACTTAGTTGGCGGAAGTTATTTGGTTTACGAAGTTGATATGTCCGGTATTTCGTCTGCCGACAAAGATTCAGTAATCAATGGTTTAAGAGATGTCATTGAAAAAAGAGTGAATTTGTTCGGCGTGGCCGAACCGAGAATTACCACTTCCAGAGCGGGAGAAAATTACAGATTGAATGTTGAGCTTGCCGGAATTAAAGATGTGAAGGAGGCTATCAATCAGATCGGCGAAACCCCATTTTTGCAATTTGCCGAAGTGGAACAGGTTGAAATTCCTGCTACCGCCACTACCACCGCTACTCAAGCCCAAGAATTTATTCCAAGCGAGCTTAATGGCAGATATATAAAGGGCGCCCAGCTTACTTTGAGCGACTTGGGCTTGCCGTTGGTAAGCATAGAATTTAATGATGAAGGCGCGAAGTTATTTGAAGAATTAACTGGAAGAAATATTGGAAAGCCGCTGGCAATATTTTTAGACAACAATCTTATCAGCGCTCCCAGAGTCAATGAAGCTATTTCCGGAGGCAGGGCTCAAATCACGGGTATCAATGATACAAAAGAAGCTCAAATGCTCGTTGAAAGATTCAATGCCGGCGCCTTGCCAGCTCCTATTAAGTTGATAAATCAGCAAACAGTAAGCGCTTCTTTGGGGCAAGATTCTTTACAGAAAACTATTTGGGCGGGTCTTTTAGGAACTTTGGCCGTAATGCTATTTATGGTGCTTTACTACCATGGTTTGGGTTTCTTTGCCTCAATCTCTCTCTTTATATACATAGCCCTAACCTTGGCCATATTTAAAGTTTTTTCCGTAACAATGTCCTTGGCCGGCATTGCCGGTTTCATTTTATCCATTGGCATGGCTGTGGACGCCAATGTTCTTATTTTTGAAAGAACCAGAGAAGAAATGAAAAAGGGCATGCAGAAGATCACTTCTTTAGATGAAGGATTCAGGCGCGCCTGGACTTCCATCAGAGATTCAAATTTCACTACAATTTTAACCACGATTATTCTTTACAATTTCACCTCGGGTTTTGTTAAGGGATTTGCTTTGACATTGCTCATCGGTGTTCTTGTAAGCATGTTTACCGCCATAACGGTCACCAGAAATTTACTAAGAATTTTTTATAATAAGTAGTTTCTAGTTATTACCCTGTTAAATAATCCGTCGGTCGGCGGATTGCCGCGGGGCGGCATTTAACAGGGTGCTCAAATTAATAAATTAATTCTCACATGTTTGATTTAATAAAATATAAAAATTTATTCATCGGTATTTCATTGGTTATGGTGGTTTTAGCTTTTGTGAGCATTTTTACTTTTGGCTTTAAGGAGGGAATTGATTTTTCGGGAGGAACTTTATGGCAGGTCAGTTTTTCTGAAAAAGAAGTTTCTGTTTCTGAATTGGAAATTTATTTAAAAACAAATTTTGGCATAGAAAATATTTTGGTGACAGCCGGATCTGAACAAGGAGTAATGATGATTAGAACTAATGAACTTTCTGAAAATCAACATCAGGAGTATGTTGCGAAATTACAGCAAGATTTTGGCCAGGTAGAAGAATTGCGTTTTGAAAGTATCGGTCCGGTGATCGGCGCGGAATTTAGGAGCAAGGCTATTTGGGCGTTTATTTTAGTGCTCTTTGGAATTTCTCTTTATATAGCTTTTGCTTTTAGAAAAGTTTCTTATCCGGTCAGTTCATGGAAATACGGCATAGCTACCTTGATCAGTCTTTTTCACGATGCCGTAATTCCGATTGGTCTATATGCATGGTGGGGCAGTACAAGAGGATTAGAAATTGATACCAATTTTATTGTTGCTATATTAATCATAATGGGTTTTTCCGTTCACGATACGATTGTAGTCTTTGATAGAATCAGAGAAAATTTAATTGTTCACAGAGGCAAAAAACTTGGCGAAATAATCAACATCAGCATCAATCAAACATTTGCCAGATCAATAAATACAACTCTCACATTGGTAATAGTTTTAGTAGCTTTGTTCTTGTTTGGCGCCCCCGCTCTATCTTATTTCGTACTGCTGATTTTGATAGGAATCATAGTTGGAACCTATTCTTCTATATTTATGGCCAGTCCGCTTTTGACCTATTTACAAAATAAATAGGATATGGTATTATATTTGTAATTAAA
>ERZ1292630.2810-Hain-H41-02um-R3-2810-length-15756-cov-6_pt1 | contig 15756 bp, 10 predicted proteins | sample MGYA00564408_ERZ1292630 | MGnify/ENA primary metagenome ERZ1292630 (study PRJEB36523, sample SAMEA6512641) | groundwater metagenome | collected 2019-01-08 | study: AquaDiva: Metagenomics assemblies of 32 groundwater samples | reverse complement strand
AACGGGCAGGGAAGGTTTGCATATCAATGCTGGTTTGCAATTGTTTCAGGCGGCAATCATTCGTGAAACGATGTTCGTAACTGCGCGCTTTGCGGCAACATCCGAGGCTCTGTAGGCTGAAGTCCCGCATGAGATATTCTATTTGCGCCTTTGCCTGCTTGCTCGTCAACCTGACCTTAACTACCAGCACTAATGCGGGCGAATTGACTCGCCGCATGGATCTCTCGCTTACCCGTATCTTACGTGGTGATCAACCAACTTTTTCGGACGATTTCGTACTGGCGGATGCCGTGCCGCAACACGTGCGCCGGTTTACTGAGTTTAGCGGCGATGTGTCGGGGCGTTATATTGGCGCACTGGCCGTCGTAGCTCAATTCAGCGGGAAAGAGATTCCGGAACTTGACCGGGTTGCCGCCAAACTGGTGCTGTTACAGAAGGCGGATGGTCACTTTGGCGATCCCTTCAGCACTGGCGAAATAACCAATAGCGACATGGCGCTGCTGTGGGGCAATGGCCGTCTGTTGATTGGGCTGCTGGAGTATCACCGCCTCCGGCCGACCCCGGAAGTACTCGCGTGCGCCCGAAGACTCGGCGATTGCTTCGTCAAACTCGGGCCGCGCCTCAACGATCCTGCCATCGTAAAAAAGTTCAGCGGCGACCAGATCGCCGTGGGCTACATTTGCTGGACACAAATCATCGAGGGTTTGGTCGAGTTGAACCGGGTCACGCACGATGAAAAATATCTGCGACTCGCCACTGAGATCGCCAGCAACTCCCACCGTCATCCCCGGCAACACAGCCACGGCTTTGTCTCCGCATTGCGTGGCATCCTCGAACTCTACCGCATCACGGATGACGCGCAGTGGCTGCAAAAAGTTGAGACGGAATGGGAGGGGGTCATCGCCTCCGGCAATCTCCTGCCCCAAGGCGCGCTCCCGGAAGTGTTCAAACCATTAATGCCCATTCCAAACAGCGAAGGCTGTTCCGAAGCCGACTGGCTGCGGTTGAACCTCGGGCTGTGGGCCGAAACTCGCAACCTGCGCTATCTCGAAAATGCCGAGTTGACGCTGTTTAATGAATTTTTCGGCAATCAATTTCACACTGGCGATTTCGGCCATCGCACTTTCAGCGACGCGGGCTACGCGCCCGGCGCTACGCGCGCGTGGTGGTGCTGCACCTTCCACGGACTGCGGGCGTTCCCTGACGTCATGCAGAACACCTTTCATCGCGAGTCAACCTGGTTGTGCTACGACCTGCCCGTGGACGGCCAGTTCGCCGACACACAATTGACAGTGCGGGCGGACTCGACTTTGGCGCAGAACGCCACCGCAACCTTGAGCGTAGCCAAAGCCGATGGAGCGGAACAAACACTGCGTATCCGCCAACCGACGTGGGCTTCCGCGCTGGAACTCAAACTCAACGGTAAATCCCTATCAGGAGACAGGCAGAAGGATGCCGTGGATATTCGCCGTCGCTGGAAAGCGGGCGACAAGATTTCGATTCATTATGTCCTGCGGACGCGCCTGTTGAACCATCCCCACGATGGCCGGCGATTTGCGATTTTACGCGGCCCGTGGTTTCTTGGTGTTGACGAGCAGAACGCGCCAACGTTCTTCGATGAGCCTAGGAACAAAACCCGGGTGGTCCGGCCCGCGCCGGATACGAACTGCGACGTGCAACTTGCGCCAGTCGTGGGGAAAAAAGCTGAAGGCAAGGTGGCATTCACCGTTCCCGCCGCGCACTTTTCACTTCCCTACCTGCCCGGCGGATACCCAACGCAACCGCAAACTGTCACACTCCGTCCGATTGCCGAACATACGTCCGTTGCTGACGGCACGCAGTGGGTGCTGTGGTTTCAGGACAAGGAATGACACGCCGCTCAAGGAAATACTCAGACATGAAACGAAAGCAGCACATCGTGGTCGTGGGCAGTTCCAACACCGACCTGATCATTCGAGTGGAGCACATTCCGAAACCGGGGGAGACGGTGCTGGGTGGAAAGTTCGTGACGGCGGCGGGCGGCAAGGGGGCGAATCAAGCGGTGGCCGCCGCCCGCGCCGGTGGCAAGGTCACTTTTGTGGCGCGCATCGGGCAGGATACCTTCGGGACGCAGGCCATGCGCGGGTTCAAACAGGACGGCCTCAATCTCAAACATCTCGTGAGTGACAATAAACATCCCTCCGGAACAGCGCTGATTTTTGTCTCTCAAAGCGGCGAAAACAGTATTGCGGTGGCGTCTGGAGCCAATGCCGAATTATCCGTTGCGGATGTTTTACGGGCGAAGCCGGCATTTGCCCGGGCAAAGGTATGCATTCTGCAATTGGAAATCCCGCTGGCTACGGTGCAAGCCGCCGCCGAACTGGCTTATTCACAGGGGACGCTGGTCATCCTCAACCCCGCCCCGGCGCAAAAGCTCTCGTCCGCACTGTTGGAGCGGGTCACCATCCTCACCCCGAACGAGAGTGAAACCGAATTTTTGACCGGCATCCCAATCAGAGATGAAACATCTGCTCGGCGCGCGGCGGAACAACTGCTGTCGCGGGGAGTTTTGGTTGTTATTCTTACTCTCGGATCTCGCGGGGTGTTCGTAGCCACGGAAGGCGTGCGTCGTCGTGTGCCCGGATTCAAAGTCAAGCCGATGGACACCACTGCGGCGGGCGACGTTTTTAACGGCGCGCTGGCTGCTTCTTTGGCGGAGGGAAAAGAACTAATGCTAGCCGTTCGCTTTGCCAACGCCGCTGCCGCATTGTCTGTCACGCGTCTAGGAGCTCAACCGTCCGCTCCGTCGAGACGGGACATTGAACGCTTTCTCAATCAATTTTCCGGCGAGTGATCCATTATGCAACTATCTGGCCACCTTACAAAAACTCATCGAGTCCGGCGGGGATCTTCACCTCGAACCTTGGCCCGCCGTGCTCGTGGAATTTGATAAACCGGCGCACACCGTCCGATAACCGCATTGCAATCGCCCACTCCTCAACTCTGTAGTATCCATGAAAAAGCAAACTGAAAACCGGAAACCTTCTTCCCTAAGCGTGTTCGGTCTATCCGCCCAGGTTTCCCGCCGCGATTTTATCCGCACCACCGCTCTGGCTTGCGCGGCGGTACCCCTCCTGACCTCGACCTCATGTCGTTCCGCGCGGTGCCGAGTGATTTCGGCCAATGAAAAATTGCACCACGCTTGTATTGGCACGGGCGGGATGGGTTTGGTGGACCTTAAAAACTTTTTGTTGCATCCGCGAATACAGGTTGCGGCACTCTGCGACGTGGATGCCGAAAGGCTTCACGCGGCGGCAAAACTGGCTCCGGGCGCGCGCCTGTATTCGGATTGGCGTGAACTGCTTGAATCGGAGGGGGACCGGATTGACTCCGTCAATGTGAGTGTCCCGGACCACATGCACTTCCCGATCGCGTATTACGCGCTGCGCAAGGGTAAACATGTCTATTGCCAGAAGCCGATGTGTCACGATGTGGCCGAGGTGAGGGCGCTTACGAAATTGTCCGTCCGGCAAGGTCTGGTGACGCAACTCGGCACCCAACTCGCCTCCGGCCTGGCTAACCGTACTGCTGTGGCTTGGATCAAGGAGGGGTGCATTGGAAAAATTCAGCGGGCCATTCTGTGCTCAAACCGTCCCGGAATTGAAAAGTATCGTCTGGCGGGGCCGCGGCCGGCCGAAGCCCCGCCACCGCCGGCCAGTTTGAACTGGAACCTGTGGCTGGGCAATGCGCCCGTCCGGCCTTTCGCTCCTGATGTTTACCATCCCGAGTGCTGGCGGGCCTGGCAAGATTTCGGCACCGGCTGGTCGGGCGACATCGGTTGCCACATCTTCGACCCGGTGTGGAAGGGACTTGGCTTGAAGCCTGCGATCGATGTCGTGGCCGAGGTTCAAGCATCGTGGAAGAACTCCCCCACGCGCCGCAGTGACACCTGGCCGCAGGCGAATCACATCACCTGGACGTTTCCAGGCAACGCGTTGACAACCGGCGAAACGCTCGCGGTGGAGTGGTTTGATGGCGAATTCTATCCACCGGAGGATGTCCGTCGCCTTTACTCGGATGACCTCTCGGAATACCCGCGCGAGTCAAGCATGCTGATTGGCACCGAAGGAGCGATCATAATCCCGAACGGTCCGGCGCCTGAGTTGTTGCCAGAGGAGAAATTTGGCCACATCGAACGCCCCAAACTCCCGCCACGCGACCATTACAAACACTTCGTGGATGCGTGCCTGGGTGGGGAACCCACCGAATCCCATTTCACACAAACCGGGCCAATGACTGAGGCCATTCTGCTGGGCACAGTTGCGATTCGATGCCCCGGTGAGAAATTGCAATGGGACCATGCCCGCATGCGGGTCACGAACCATCACGAAGCCAACCGCTATTTGAAACGCGAGTATCGCGACGGATGGCATGTCGCTGAATTCTGAGTTGTGATGGCACGGATTTCGCCCATGAGTTCGCGTTGCGGGGTGCTGGCCGGGGGGAACTGGGTTATTGACCACGTGAAGGTCATTGACGCCTGGCCTGCCCAAGATGCTCTGGCCAGGATCATCGACCAATCCGATGGAAATGGTGGCGGGCCCTATAACTTGCTAAAGAATCTGGCGAAGATGCTTTGTGGTTTCCCATTGGCCGGCGTGGGCTTGGTCGGTCGTGATGCGGATGGCGCTCGCATTCTGCGCGATTGTGATGCGCATGAAATTGACCGGCGCGGTTTCCATCAGACAGCGGAGGCCCCAACCTCATATTCCGATGTGATGACGACGGGAGATACTGGTCGGCGAACGTTTTTTCACTGCCTTGGCACAAACGCGCTGCTAGGCCGGGAGCATTTCAATTTGTCGGCCTCGAGCGCGCGGATTTTCTATCTGGGCTACCTTGGACTGTTGAGCCGGCTGGATGCCGTTCGTGCCGATGGGGGCACAGAAGCAGCGCAGTTGTTTACCCAAGCCGGCGAAATGGGCCTGATTACAGCCGCAGACCTGGTGAGCAGCCAATGCGGTGATTTTGCAGCAGCCATTAATCTCAGCCTGCCGCATCTGGATTACCTGTTGTTAAACGAATATGAACTGGCCCGGCTTGTTGGAAGTGTGGCTCCAGCAAAGGATGTCAACTCGCTTATGGTGCATGCGTGTCGGGTGTTGGCGTGTGGAGTGCGGCGCGCGGTGGTTGTGCATTTGCCCGAGTTTGCACTGTGGGTTGGACCGGAGAGGAGCGCCGTTGTTCAACCCTCGGTGCGCATGTCGCAGGAGATGATTCAGGGCGCCGTGGGCGCTGGGGACGCTTTTGCGGCAGGGCTGGTTTATGGCATTCACCAGGGTTGGTTGCCGCAGGACTGCCTCGAACTTGGCGTTTGTGTTGCCGCCGCCTCGTTGCGGGACGTGACCAGTTCGGCGGCGGTCGAACCGTGGGAAACGTGCCTGGCGCTGGGGCGCAAGCTGGGATTCAACGCGCCGCCTTTGTGAACCTGCACCCAAAAACAGATTTATGACCCGTTCCCTCGATCAGAAACTGGCGGCCATCCGTGCCCATCCGCATTCGGCCCGGGAGTTTATCCTCGCGGATGCGAAGGACGCCGACATGGCGTTTGGCGTGCGTGCGCCCGGCCCGCGCAACTACCTCGCCCGACACGGCATCCGGCCCGCCCAGTTTTCGCCCGAACTGTGGACGCGCGACGAATACGGCTACCGCAACCTGCCCGAGTTTCTCGACATCATTCGCGAGGTGACGCACCAAGGTCTTGTGGACATCATGCTCATGTCTGCCTACGTCAACGAGCAACTCACTATCAGGGAAGGCTTGTTTAAGAATTCCCATGTGACCCCGGCCTGCCGCGCCAATGACACCACCGACGTTTGGGCCGTGCGTCACGGCTGCTACGCCCGCGAACCGTCGCAGCCGTTCCGTTCAGCAAGTATTGACCACATTCAGTGCGGCGAAATTGAATGCGACCGCGGAAATGAAATTACTGGTGCCAACCTCGGTCTCTATTCCATCACGTTCGTCAACGAACCGAGACAGGATCGCGAGGCATTGCTCTGGTATAAGGCCTTCCGGGAAGAAGCGGAGCGCAAAGGCTTCCGGCACTTCCTCGAAGTGTTTGATCCGAACGTGGAAAGTGGCATTCCGCCGGAAAAACTGGGCGAGTTTGTCAATGACCATATCATCCGGACCTTGGCTGCCGTGCCGGATTCAGGCCGTCCCGACTTTTTGAAGATTGTATATCACGGTTCGAGGGCGATGGAGGAATTGGCGCAGTATGATCCGAATCTCATTATCGGTATCCTTGGGGGCAACGCGGGCACGACATATGATGCCTTCAAACTCATCCACGATGCGCAAAAATATGGCGCGCGGGCGGCGTTATATGGCCGCAAAATCAACCACGCGGAACATCAATCGACGTTCATCGAAATGTTGCGCTTGATTACGGATGGAAAGATCACTCCCGAAGAAGCCGTCCGCGCCTATCACGGCGTGTTGCAAGGCAAGGGAATCAAGTCACACCGGTCACTCGATGAGGATTTACAGATCACTGACCAAGCGATGAGTTACGGCGGCAGCGCCGGACGGCGGGCGGCGGTGGAGATTCGGAACAACCCGCTGGCGAAAACCGGACGGGAACCGTTGCAAAAGGCAACTGCCGTTGCCGGCTGGCCCCTGCTGGCCAATGGCGCCCCGGACTTTGAACGGATGAACTCCGCTCAGCGGCTGGCTTACGATCAGGCACGCCTGAGGTAGCGACCGCATCCAGATTCCGGCCAGACTGCGTCGGTTGGCAATAGGAATGGAATCGCCCCAATCAGAACCGTGACAATGCGCTGAAATCATTTCCGGAGTTCCTGGCAGTGCCCGGACTTTTCGCACGAAACGCTGGTGCGGGCGGACGTGTTCGAGAAACTCTTTGAGCAATTCGGGCAACATCTCCAGGCGCAGGGTTTGTTGGCCCAGGCCGGCAACCCGAAACGACCGAAAACCAATCAACCGCGAACGATTAAGGTCAGAAAACACCAACCAAAAGAGTCACGATGAAAACCGCCACCTCAAAAACCGAACCCACACCCTCAACTCAATTCCGAAAAGCAGTTTTCGGAGGTTCCCTGTAAATACTCCCTTCCTCAAATCCATGAAAAAAACCGATCCTCTCATCGTCAGCCTGCTGGTGGCCGCGTTTGTGCCGGTGACATCCAGCCCCGCCGCCGCTCCGGGCAGACCCAACATCCTGTTCATCTTTTCGGATGATCATTCGCTACAGACCATCGGCGCGTATGGCGCGCGGCTGTCGGAATTCTGCCGGCAGCAGAACGTCACGCCGAATATTGACCGGCTGGCGGCCTCGGGCGGCTGGTTTCCGAACAGCTTTTGCGCCAATTCGCTGTGCGCGCCCAGCCGGGCGGCGGTTCTCTCCGGCCTGCACGGCCACGCCAACGGGGTGACGACCATCATCACCCAGAAGCCGATTCCGCCGACGATGTGGACTTATCAGAAGGGCGTGCGCGACGCCGGTTATCAGACCGCGCTCATCGGCAAGTGGCATCTGTTGGCACCGCCGGACACCGATTTCTCGCTGCCGCTGGTGGGGCAGGGGCGGTATTGGAATCCGATTTTCATTGGGCCAAACGGAAAAGAGGAGCGCAAGGGATATGTGGCGGACGTCATCACCGACATCGGCATTGACTGGCTGAAGCGCCGCGACAAATCCAAGCCGTTCCTGCTGGCCGTCCAGCACAAGTCGCCGCATCGCCCGTGGAATCCGCCGCCGCGTTATTACAGATGGTTGCAGGACGTGAAAATCCCCGAGGCGCCGACGTTGTTTGATGATTATGCCGGGCGCACTTCGTCGGCCCGCAACCAGAAGCTGGAGATCAGCCGGGACATGAATCTGCCGGAGGACTTGAAAGTGTTTACGCCGGGCAAGTGGAACAACGATTTCGCGCCCATGTCCGACGAGCAACGCGCCGAGTGGGCGATGGTATTCGGCCCGCGCAACGAGGCGTTTTTCAAGGCCAACCTGCAAGGCGACGAACTCACGCGCTGGAAATATCAGGAATACATGAAGGATTATCTGCGTTGCGTGAAGAGCGTGGACGACAGCGTCGGGCGGCTGCTGGAAGAATTGAAGGCCGAGGGTTTGGAGGACAACACCGTCGTCATCTACGCGTCCGACCAGGGTTTCTTCAACGGCGAGCACGGCTGGTTCGACAAGCGGTGGATTTACGAGGAATCCCTCCACATGCCGTTCATCATCCGCTGGCCCGGCGTAGTCAAGCCCGGCACGCGGTTCAACGAGTTCATCCAGAACATTGATTACGCGGAGACGTTCACGGACATCGCCGGGGGCAAAATCCCAGCCGGGCTGCACGGCAAGTCGCTCGTGCCGGTGTTGCGTGGTGAAACTCCGGCTGACTGGCGTCAGAGCGTCTATTATCACTTCTACGAGAATGCGACGCACAACGTCCCGAAGCACTACGGCGTCCGCACCGACCAATACACGCTGGCGTATTTATATCAGACCGACGAGTGGGAGCTTTACGATCTGAAGCAAGACCCGCAGCAGCTCCGCAGCGTCTATGCCGATCCGACCTACGCCAAGACCGTCGTCGCGCTGAAGGCGGAACTGGCGCGGCTGCGGCAGCAGTTCAAGGACAGTGATGAGCCCAAAGAGGCGGCCAAAACTGCGGAAGCAAAACCCGCCAAGGGAAAAAAGGGAAAGGGCGCGAAGCCCAAACAATGAATTTCCCCGCAGTTCACCCGTCTTCCTGTCCGACCTGATTGATTTTTATGGACACCTCCGGAAACTCGGGGGGATGAAAAGTTCAAAAATAGATGAACCACGATTGCAACCGCCGCAGATAAAATCCAAAATTTGCGCCATGAAAACTCACCCGCTCGCCCAAACCTTTGGCTGCTTTGACGTTGAAAGACGAAAACCAAACAACCACGAACAATTAATCGTCAAATAAACACCAGCCAAAGGAGCCGCCCTGAAACCCGCCACCCCAAAAACTGAAGTATCATCCTCACCTCAACTCCGAAAAGTAGTTTTCGGAGGTTCCCTGAAATACATTTTCCTCATCGCGTTGAGCATCACGCTCTGCGCCGCCGACGTCCGGATGGAGGCTGCGCCGACCAATTCATGGGACACCTTCAGCGACACTTGGGTGGCCACGGACGGGCTGGGGCGTTCGTTGCCCACTCGCGCAGAAGCGGGTGCGCCCCGGAAGGAAAAGTTGGTGGGCATCTTCTATTTCCTCTGGCTCGGACAACATGGCGATGCCGGGCCGTATGACATCACCAAGATTCTTGCCGCCGATCCGGACGCGATGAGCAAGCCGGACAGCTCGCTTTGGGGAGCGCTTTACGCGCCGCATCACTGGGGCGAATCCATCTTTGGTTACTACATCTCCGACGACGAAGGTGTGCTCGCCAAACACGCGCAAATGCTGTCCGACGCGGGCGTGGACGCCGTCATCTTCGACGTGACGAACCAGCTCACCTATCCGCGTTCGTGGCAGGCGTTGTGCCGCGTGTGGGGAAACATCCGCCGACGCGGCGGGCGCACGCCGCAGATCGTGTTTCTTTGTCCGTTCTGGAAACCCGGCAAAGTCGTGGCCGAACTCTACCATGACCTTTACGGCCCGGGCCTGCATTCCGACCTGTGGTTTCGCTGGGAAGGCAAGCCGCTCATCCTCGCCGACCCGGCGCTGTCGCGCGAAATTCTTTACGTTGAGGAGCAGGAACTCGACCACGCGGCGGAACTTCGCCCCGGTCATACGCTGGGCCAGACGTTCCGCGCGGCCAAACCCTGCAACGCCGTCGGCGGCTGTTTCCCGACCTGGAACGCCACCAATTCCGGCCTGACCCTCACGCTCCGGCTCGACGCGCCGGGCAGCGCGGCGCTTGTGCGCCAACGGTTCGATAAGGTGGCCGACAATGCCTGGCTTATGCTGTCGCTCACGAATTCGCTGCCGCCGGGAGATTACGTGCTCGAAATTTCCGCGCCGACGGGGCGGATCGGCTGGTGGAGTCATTCCGAGGACACCCGCTTTGCCCACGGTCACGCGGTGGCGGATGGCAAGGCTGTGCCAGGCGACCGCAACCTGCGGCTGGCGTATGTGGATGCAAACTTCGCGGCCATCCAAAACTGTTTTACGTTCCGCCGTCCGCAACCCAACTATTTCATCGGCCCGCAAGGACCGGAAGAATGGGGTTGGCTGGAAGTGTATCCGCAGCACGCTTTCACCAACGCACCCGGCACAGTCGAGGAAGTCACTGTGGGCGTGGCCCAGAATGCGCTCGACGGAAAATTGAGCGTCTTGAGCAATCCGCGCGCACGCGGGCGGAGTTTCCACGAAGGCAGCCAGCCCGGATCGGAGGGGCAGGATTTGACCGGCCGGAATTTCAGCGAACAATGGGAACGGGCCTTCGCACTCGATCCCCAATTCATTTTCGTCACCGGCTGGAACGAGTGGATCGCCGGACGATTTAAGACGCCGTCCGGATGTTATGGCGATGGGCCGGTCACGTTCGTGGACCAGTTCAGCCGCGAATACAGCCGGGATTGCGAGCCGATGCTCGGTGGACACGGCGACGCGTTCTACTGGCAGTTGGTCGCCAATATCCGCCGCTTCAAAGGCGTGCGTTCCGTTCCGCCGGTGCAGAGCGGGCGCATTGAGATTGACGGAAATTTTGGTGAATGGACGTCCATCACGCCGGAGTTCCGCGATGACATCGGCGATCCCGTTCAGCGCGACCACGCCGGTTGGGGAAAGGGCAGCCGCTACGTCAATAAAACCGGTCGCAACTACCTCGTCATGGCCAAGGTCTCCGCCGATGTGGACAAAATATATTTCTACATCCGCACCCGCGAGCCGCTGACACCGCCGTCCGACCCAAATTGGATGCTGCTGTTCATTGACGCTGACAGCAACCCCAAGACCGGCTGGCTCGGCTACGACTTCGTCGTGCGGCGATACGACGCGCAGACGCAGCGCGCCGTGCTGGAACGCAACGATGGGGGAAGCTATCGCTGGAATTCGCCGGTGGAAGTCGGGTTTCGTTTTGCCGGAAACGAACTGGAGCTGGCGCTGCCGCGAATCGCATTGGGCATCACGCTGGAGCAGGGGACGTTTGATTTCAAGTGGGCGGACAACATCCAGCAAACCGGCGACTGGAGCGATTTCACACTCAACGGCGACGCCGCCCCCAACGACCGATTCAACTACCGTGCGATCTTTTGAGACGATTCTAAATTATGATAAACTGACGTCATGGGGATACAATTGGCCTCATGACAGTCGCCCATCGTTGCTGATAAACTTATGAAATCACGAATTCTCTCTGTCTCGTTGCTTTGCCTGGGGTTTGCTTCAGTTGCAAATGCCGCCGAGAATCTAGGCGGCCGTCTGAAGTTCGATTCCTTGCCCCAAGCGCGTTTTGAATTCTCAGGTTCGATTGGCGAGCGCATCCACGCCAACCTTGACAACTGGCTGCTGCGCGCGCCGCAGGCCAACCCGGGTATGTTGGAAATGTTCCGCGTGCGCGATCGCCAGCCCGTGCCGCAACTGGTTCCTTGGGCCGGCGAATTCGTCGGCAAGTATCTCATCTCCGCCGTGCAGGCGTTGCGGATGACCGACGATCCGCGCCTGCGCCAGCAGGTGTCGAACGTGGTCGCCGAATTGATCGCAACGCAGGCTGACGACGGCTATCTCGGGCCGTTTCCGAAGGACATTCGTCTTTTGAAGAACTGGGATTTGTGGGGTCACTACCACGCCATCCAGGCGCTGTTGCTCTGGAACGAATACAGCGGCGATCCCCTTGCGCTCGCGGCCGCGCGCAAGGCGGGCGATCTCGTCTGCAACACCTACCTCGATACCGGCAAACGCGTGTTTGATGCCGGCGATTCCGAAATGAACATGTCCATCCTCACCGCGATGGCGACGCTGCATCGCGTCACCGGCGAGCCGCGTTATCTCCGCATGGCGCGCGAGGTGGAGAAGGATTGGGAACGCGCTGGCGATTATCTTCGCGCCGGACTCGACGGCCGCGAATACTACCAGTCGCCCAAACCGCGCTGGGAAAGTCTGCACGACTTGCAGGGCCTTGTGGAAATGTGGCGCATCACTGGCGAGCTGAAATATCGCGAGGCATTCGAGCATCATTGGCGGAGCATCCGGCGCTGGGATCGGCGCAACACCGGCGGGTTCAGTTCCGGCGAGCAGGCCACCGGCAATCCCTACACCCCCAGCGCCATCGAAACCTGCTGCACGGTTGCGTGGATGGCGATCACGGTGGATTACCTGCGGCTCACCGGCGATAGCCACGCGGCGGACGATCTCGAACTCACCACGCTCAATGGCGGTCTGGGCTCCCAACACCCGAGCGGTCGGTGGTTCACCTACAACACGCCGATGGATGGCGTGCGCGAAGCCAGTGCGCACACGATTGTGTTTCAGTCGCGCGCCGGCACACCGGAATTGAACTGCTGTTCGGTCAACGGCCCGCGCATTCCCGGCATGTTGAGCGAGTGGGCGGTGATGACGGCAGACGATGGGCTGGTGGTCAACTGGCTCGGGGCCGGCAGTTTCGCCGCGAAGCTCGATGACGGAAAGCCAGTGAAAATTTCATCAAGCGACGATGCGTGGCGGAGCGAGCGGACGGAACTGCGGGTGGAAACCCTGGCGAAGTATCCATTCACGTTGCGCGTGCGGATTCCGGCTTGGGTTGCCTCGCCAGAACTTCTGCTCAACGGCAAATCCGTCCCGAACATCGCCGCCGGGAGTTACGCGGTACTGAACCGCAAATGGAGCAAACGCGACAAGCTTGAACTCAGTTTTGAAATCCCGGTGCGATCTGTGGCCGGCGCGAACGAAGCAGCGGGCAAAGTCTCGCTCTATCGCGGCCCGCTGCTGCTCGCATACGACCAGGCGCAGAATGAGTTTGATGAAGACGCGATTCCGCCGATCCATCTCGCGAAGCTGGCCGAAGCGCGCGTGGTCGAAAGGAAAACACCTGGCGAACTCGCCGCCCGCGTCACGGAAGCCGTTCGGGGACCTTGGCTCGTCATGGACGTTCCAACGGCCAATGGCCGCTTGCTGCGATTGGTGGACTTCGCGAGCGCCGGCGTGTTGGGCACGCGCTACCGTTCGTGGCTGCCGGCACAGAATCCGCCGCCATCGCCGGCTTTCACGCAACTGCCTCCGGATGGCGCGCGAGTGCCGCTTGGGGAAGTGCGATTCCAATGGCGCGGCCCACGTCGAACAGGCGTCGCGCCTACCTCAAACATTATCACCAGCTACCGTCTTGAGTTCGCGGCCAGTGAATCCTTCACTCCACTACTGCTCGCGATAAACGTGGGTTTGGGAAATCGAATCGCTTTTGACACCGCGGTGCTCAGGGGAAGAGTAGGTGAGACGCCCGCCCCACTACCCTCAGTATTTTGGCGCGTCGTCAGCCTCAGCGCGAATGGCGAAACCATTCCCGATGTTCCACCGGCTCGCTTCACCCTGGATCCGAGCGCGCCGCAACAAGTGCCACCGCCGCCGGAGCCCAAGTCCGGCCCGAACGGCGAACTCATTCTTCACTCGCTGCGCGGCGACGCACCGCCACAATTTGGCGAAGTAAAGTCCGCGAAGTTCACGGCGCGCGACGCCGAGGGCACCAAGGTCAATGGCCGAGATCAAATGCTTGTTTACGCAATGCCGGTCTGGCCGGAGGAGGATTTCACCGTGGCAGTGCGCGTGGAGGTGAACGAGTCGCAGGGCAAACGGCCCGGCCAGATTTTTAGCGGGTGGGCGGCCGGCATGAATGATCCGCTCCGGTTGATCGTGGAAGGCGGCAAGGTGTTCGCGCGCATCGAAGCGGGCGGTGGATTCTCGACGCCGGGCGTCGCCGTCTCGAACGGCATCTGGCATCACGTCGCGGCGGTCAAACGCGGTGGCACGCTGAGCTTATTCGTGGATGGCCAGTCTGTCGGCTCGTGCGCCGCACCGGAATTCACGACGACGCAGGCGAAGAACTGCGCGCTGGGCGGTAATCCGCATTTGACCGGCAACGAATTTCTCGCCGCGCGCTTCGCGGATTTTTCCGTCTTCGACCGCGCGTTGACCGGGGCGGAAATTCACGCGATGGCCGGGAAGTGATCGCGCCCAAGAGTAAGTGCGGAAGAAACATGGGCCGCGTGAACAGTTATTTCGCCGGTATGGGAGACGGCTGCCAATTGGCTCACATTGTTCCCCAACCCGGGTCGAGTCGGGTGGACGGCCACCCCGTTCGCTGTCCGCTTTAAAAATGGGGGCTGAGGATGGTCGCTTTTTCGTATGTGTTGGCAGGCAACCCAGGCAACGATGTTCGTAACCGCTCGCTTCGCGATCATTCCAATGCTCGGTAGTCTGAAAAAGAAAATTCATCCCAGTTGCGGCAAAGAACATTGGAACGATTACACATGAACAATCCGCAAGATTCCTTGTTGATTCCTCCGCCTCTCACCCGGCGAAAATTTATCAGAACCACGGCGCAGGCGGCGGCTGCGGTGAGTGTTGTAACGCTTGCTCCGTACGTGGCGCGCGGCCGGGTGCTCGGAGCCAATGATCGGATTGGAGTCGGTTTCGTCGGCGTTGGAGGGCGGGGGCGCAGCCATCTGGCCACCGTGCAAAAGCTCATCGAGTCCGGCGAGAATCTCCATATCGTGGCGGTCTGTGACGCTTACGGCTATCGGCGCGAGCAGGCGGCGGAACTCACGGGTGCCCGGATTCATAAACGGCACGCAGAACTGCTCGCGGACGCGGAAGTCGATGCGGTGTGTATCGCCACGCCCGATCGACTGCACGTTTCACAGGCACTGGACGCTATCCGGGCTGGGAAGGATGTTTATTGCGAAAAACCCATGGGCCATTGGTCGCAATTCGAGTTGAGCAAGAAGTTTTGCCAGGAAACATCAAGCCTCCAGCGCATCGTCCAAATTGGCAATCAGGCGAACTCCAGCCCGGAATGGAAAAAGGTCGGCGATCTTATCCGGCAGGGCGCCGTGGGCCGGGTGCAGCATGTGGAGGCGGGTTACTATCGCAATGGCGATTTTGGCGAACGCATGCCCATTCCAGACCCCGAGGCCAAACCTGGTCCCGACCTTGATTGGGAAGCGTTTCTTGGTGACGCTCCCAAAGTACCGTTTACGCTGGAACGCTTTTTTAGTTGGCGGCGATATTGGGATTACGCGGGCGGCCCGAGCACCGATTTGTTTCCGCATCTGCTCACTCCTTTTGTGAACATGCTGGGTCTGAAGTTTCCAAGTCTGGCGGTCGCTTCGGGCGGCATTTTCAAATACGACAATTATGACCGCGAAGTGCCGGACACGTTCAGCGTGTGCCTTGACTACCCGGAGCGGCTGACCGTGAACATGGTTTGCACGTTGAGCAACGACTGCCCGACCGCACCGGTCATTCGCGGTGATGAAGGGGCTATTGTCCTGGGAACTGACTGGGCATCCGGCGTGGATAGATACACATTGGTGTCGAAAAAAGGAGAGCGTCAGGAATTCAAAGGCGGACAGACCGATACCACTCGCGCGCACTGGCAGGATTTTCTCCGCTGCATCCGCACCCGCGAAAAGCCGGTGAGCGATGTGGCGTTCGGATTCCACGTCCAGACCGCCCTGTGTATGGCGACACTGGCTTTCCGCAAGCGGAAGGTGGCCACCTTCGATTTCAAACGGGAAAAAATCCTGCTCTGATCAGGGCCGACACTCCGAGGCAGGGAAAC
>ERZ1292630.1598-Hain-H41-02um-R3-1598-length-22001-cov-8_pt1 | contig 15759 bp, 20 predicted proteins | sample MGYA00564408_ERZ1292630 | MGnify/ENA primary metagenome ERZ1292630 (study PRJEB36523, sample SAMEA6512641) | groundwater metagenome | collected 2019-01-08 | study: AquaDiva: Metagenomics assemblies of 32 groundwater samples | reverse complement strand
GACAAGGTGGTCAGCGAGCTCGGAATCTCCCATGTCCCCGAAGGAAGGCGTCTGTTCGACAACCTGACGGTCCTCGAGAACCTCCGGCTATCCACCTTTGCAAGGAGGGATGGCAGAGCGATCCGGGAAGACCTGGATCGGGTATTCTCGATCTTCCCTCGGCTTTCCGAGCGGCAGAATCAGAAGGCCGGAACCTTGAGCGGCGGCGAGCAGCAGATGCTGGCCGTCGGTCGGGCGTTCATGAGCGGCAGGAAAATCATGCTCCTGGATGAGCCCTCCATGGGGTTGGCTCCCTTGTTGATGAAGAGCGTGTTCGACTCGCTGAAGGAAATCAATCGGGAAGGAACCACCATTCTGATCGTCGAGCAGAATGCCCGCATGGCGCTCCAATTCGCAGGTCGAGGGTATTTGCTGGAGAACGGCAGGGTCGTGCTCGAGGGCAGGTCCGGGGAACTTCTCGCCGACCCCCGGGTCAAGAAAGCGTATCTCGGGGGGTGATCGCCGGGAAAAACGCCATCGGTCATCTTGCCCGTGCGGTGGCGATGGTATACTACGGAAACGGCATCTTTGAAATACCGGCCCGCTCTGTGGGAGAGATTTATGGCCTATGCGAGACCTCATGCGGGTGTGCATCCTGTAACGCATCTTTGGAGAAAAATCACCGTCACGGACCTGGGGTTTTCCTCGGCCACCCGGGTGGAAAACGGGAAGTTGCTCATCGACAAAGGTGAGTTGACCGCCCTGTTACGATCCGATCCCAACATCAAAGACGTTCAATTGGCGATCGCCCGACCCGGGGATTCGGTTCGAATCATTCCCGTCAAGGATGTCATCGAACCCCGCCTGAGCAGGATCCCGGAGTATCCGATCTTTCCCGGGGTGTTTTCCGCATGGGATCCGGATTCCGGCGGCATCCCTTCCGGGGAGATCGTGTCGTTGTGCGGGATGGTCGTGACCACCGTGGGATCGATCGTCGGCTATCAGGAAGGGCTCATCGACATGTCCGGCCCGGGCGCCCGGTACTCGCTCTTTTCCGGCATGCACCATCTTGTGCTGGATATTTCCGTAAAAGAGGGGACGGAACGGCACGAACACGAAAAATCGATCCGGTTGGCCGGTTTCAAGGCATCCGATTACATCGCCCGATCCTCCTTGGGCGGGCCGCTTTCCTCCGGCAGCCGCGAAACCCTGATTAACCCTACGGATCCGGGTTTCCACGGTTCGGAAAAATCCGACGGACGGAAAAGGAAGCCCGGAATCGCCTACCTGTACATGCTCCAATCCCAGGGCCTTCTGCATGACACGTACTATTGCGGAGTGGATGTCAAGAAGATGCTGCCCAGGCGAATCGTTCCCACGGAAGTGCTGTTCGGCGCCATCGTCTCCGGAAATTGCGTCTCGGCGTGCGACAAGAACACGACGTATCATCACCAGAACAACCCCATCATCCTCGATCTCCTGCGCAGGCACGGGGTGGACTGGGACTTCGTCGGCTGCGTCATCACCAACGAAAATGTCACCTTGGGCGACAAACAGCGGTCGTCCACGCTGGCGGCCGAGCTGATCGTTTCCCTGAATCCCGACGGCGTCATCGTTTCCAAGGAGGGCTTCGGCAATCCCGACGCCGATCTCATGATGAACTGCTCGAAGATCGAGGCGCATGGCATCAAAACGGTTCTGCTCACCGACGAATTCGCGGGACAGGACGGCGCCTCGCAATCCCTGGTCGATTCCCACCCGAACGCCGACGCCATCGTTTCCACAGGAAACGCGAACGAAGTGATCGTTCTTCCTCCGATGGAAAAGGTCATCGGCGACGACCGCGTCATCACGGAGCTGGCCGGCGGCTCCAGCAAATGCCGTCTTCCGGACGGGAGCGTCGCCATCGAGCTGCAGGCGCTGATCGGGTCCACCAACCAGTTGGGATTCGAAAGAATGTCCTCGAGGTTCAAGTAGATGAGCGACGCCTCCCGGAACGCGAAATACCGGATCGTCCATTATGTGAACCAGTTCTTCGGGGGTGTGGGCGGCGAAGAGAAGGCGGACTGCGAACCCTTCACGATACAGGGCCCGCAAGGTCCCGGCCGCCTTCTGGAGAAACTGTTTCGCGAAGGGAATGTGGATGTCGAAATCGTCGCCACGGTCGTCTGTGGCGACAGCTATTTCGTCGACCACCAGGAAGACGTCCTTCGTGAACTGATCCCCGTGATCCGGGGATACCATCCGGACCTGGTCGTTGCCGGGCCGGCGTTCAACGCCGGACGATACGGCATGGCCTGCGGCGGCATCTGCTCGTCGCTGCAACCGCTGGGCATCCCTGCCATCACCGCCATGTTCAAAGAGAACCCCGGCGTGGATCAATACAGAAAGACGGCTTTGATCGTCGAAACCGCCAACAACGTATCCGGGATGGAGGAGGCGGTCCGGAAAATGGTCCGGCTCGGCATCAAAAAGCTGCGCGGCGAGGAGATCGAGTTCCCCAAGGCCGAGGGGTGCTTCGAACAAGGCATCAGGAAAAATTATTCCCACGCCGAGCCGGGGTGTGGACGCGCCATCGCCATGCTCCTTCGGAAAATCAACGGGGACCCGTTCGAAACCGAATACCCGATCCCCTTTTTCGATCGTGTCGATCCGCAGCCGGCCATTGCCGACCTGAAAGGGATCACCATCGCCCTGGTCACCTCCGGCGGCATCGTTCCCACGGGGAATCCGGACCATATCGAAAGCTCGAGTGCGTCCAAATACGGGAAATATTCCCTGGAAGGGCTGGAGACACTGGATGCCCGAACCCATCAGTCCGCTCACGGCGGATACGACAACACCTATGCCAATGACGATCCCAACCGGGTGCTTCCCATCGATGAGATGAGGGTTCTTGAAAAGGAGCTGGGGTTCAAGCGGCATCCGTGGTATTACGCCACGGTGGGAAACGGAACCTCGGTGGACAACGCCCGGAAATTCGCGAAGGAGATCGCGGTCGAGATGATCCGGGACGGAGTCCAGGCCGTCATCCTCACTTCCACTTGAGGGACATGCACTCGTTGCGGGGCAACGATGGCAAAAGAGATCGAGCGCGCCGGGATCCCGGTGGCGCACATCTGTTCCATCATCACCATATCCCAGACCGTGGGCGCCAACCGGATCGTTCCGGCCGTCGCCATACCCCATCCGCTGGGAAATCCCAGGCTGCCGCTGGATGAAGAGAAAGAAGTGCGGCGGAACCTGTTGAAGAAAGCGCTTGCCGCGCTTCAGACGCCCATCGAAGAGCAGACCGTTTTTTCATGAGACCGACGAAAGGCCGGGGTCCGCCCAGATGAGTCGGGCAGAGCATCTCGTCGAAGTAAACGAGGGGGATTTCGAGAAGGAGGTAATGGAGTCGGGGATTCCCGTTCTCGTGGACTTTTTCACTCCTCCGTGCGCCCCCTGCAAAGCCCTTGTTCCCGTCCTGGAGAGAACCGCAAGGAAATATCCGAACGTCAAAGTCTTCAAGGTCAACGCCTGGAACAACCAAAGCCTTTGTGCAAGGTGGAAGATCGTGGGCGTTCCGGCTCTCCTGTTTTTCAAGTCCGGACAAAACGTTCTCCGGATCGACGGGTTCGACGACTCGACCGAACGACGGATCGAAGACGGCTTGAACGGTATCCTGGAGAGTTGAAGTGAACGCAAGCCACGTCATCATCCGGAAAAGTTCCAATATCCTCGTACATCTTCCCGATTTCGTCCGTCACGGCTCCAAACCATCAAGGGAAATCAAAAAGCGCCCGGACCTCGAAGGAAAAATACGAAGCCGATTGAGGACCTACCGGGAAGCCGAGAGTTACGCTCCCAATCAGGTCTTCATCGGGAATATGGAGCCGGACGCGCTCCGATCGTTGAAACAGCCGTGGTTCCAACATCTCCTGAATCGTGACGGCGCGTTCGGCCGTACCGGCCCGTTCGGGGAGATCATGCCCCAGGAGGAGTTCTACGCTCTCTTGAAGGCGGCGACGGACGAATCCTCCTACGACCTGGTCTGGCTGGAACGCCGGTTCCTGGCCGAAACCGTGTCGCCGGCGATCGCAAAGCATCGCCTGTGCAATTCGGGCGATCTGCTTCAAACGCTGCGTCACGGGAAGACGATGGAGGAGATCCGGAAGAAAATAGACCAGGACCGATCGTTGCCTCTCTACCATCAGGATGTCCTGGTCGGATGCTTTCAGCGGCATCATGACGAAGACGAGTCGCTGCAGGCGCTTGTGCTGATGGAAAATCTGATGACCAAGGCGTCGGCATATCTGGTGCTCCGGAATCTGCTCGATTTCGCGAACTGCGAAGCGTCGGAGATCGATTTCATCATCAGTTGTTCGGAAGAGGCGGCCGGCGACCGGTATCAACGAGGCGGCGGCAATCTGGCCCGCGCCATCGGCGAGATGGCCGGGTGCCGCAACGCCATTTCCTGTGACGTAAAATCGTTCTGCGTCGGCCCCCATTACGGCATTCTCCATGCGGCCGCTTTGGTCAAGGCGGGGCTGTTCCGGAAGGTGGCCGTCGTAGCCGGAGGGTCGCTCGCCAAGCTGGGGATGAAATTCCAGGGCCATCTCGATAAAAACATGCCGGTTCTGGAAGACGTGATCGGGGGAGTGGCATTCCTGGTGACCGAAGACGACGGCGATTCACCCGTCCTTCGGCTGGATCTGTTGGGGAAATACCCGATCGGCGCGGGAGGGTCGCAGCAGCGCATCCAGGAGAGCCTGATTCTGGAGCCGCTGAAAGCCCACGGATTGAAATTGACGGACATCGACCGCTATGCGACCGAACTGCAGAATCCGGAGATCACGCTGCCGATCGGCCAGGATGATATCCCCCTGAAGAACTACCGGCTCATCGCGGCGTTGGCCGTCCAGCAGAAGGAAATCGAAAAGTCCCAGATGAACGAATTCATCGAGAAAAGAGGGCTGGTCGGCTTTGCCCCGACGCAGGGGCATATCCCCGCCGGGGTCTCCTACATCGCGCATGGAATCCGGGAAATCCTGGAGGGGAGGAAAAGGCGTATCATGATCGTGGCCAAGGGAAGCCCGTTTTTGACACGTATGACGAACTTGTCGGACGGTCTCTCCTTCGTCTTGGAAAAGAATCCGAAACATGCGGAGGAATAGAGAGATGCTTGAAGGGAAAAATGTGATCGCCTTCGGGGACGGCCAGGAGATCAAGGCCGAGTCTCTGAAAAAGTGCCTGGAGGCGGCCGGGGCGCAGGTTGTACTGGTCCGGGATGCCTGTTTCGTCTGAACGGCCGCCCTGGCGCTTGACTCGGCGAGTCAAGAAGAGATCAAGAAGGCTGCAGAGGATCATGGGCCGGAGAACCTGATCGTTGTGTGGGGCGTCACGAACGAGCAATATCTCGAAGTCGGCTCCTTGACGGTCATGGAGGGCGACCCCAGCTGGTCCGGCCCGTTGGCGGGAGAGGCTTTGCACCTGAAGGTCTTTCATGTGCTGGAACCGGAAATCAAAAATCAGATTCCTCCGGATGTGTACGAGGCGGAGTTGATGCTTCTGGAACTTGCGGTTGGTGACGAAAAGATCGGGAAAACGATTGCCATGATGGAGGGGTTCCGCGCTCAACGGGTAACCAGATGAGTCGGTTTCGCTTCGGTTGCGACCGATGGGCTTTGGAGGGCGACCGTCAGATAGGACCCTGTAGATTCCGCCCCCTTTTCTCTCTCGGCACGAAGAGGATCCTTAAGAAATCATTTGGATGCCACCCACCGGGATTTTTTCCCGGGTGGGTGTTTTATTTCGAGAAAAAGCTGCTCAAATCTTGTGTCCAAATTGTGACCACGAGAATTCACGTTCATTACGAAACCGTCAAGCCCTTTTTCGGGCAATTGAAACGGGACACGAACGAGACCTACATGCGGCGCAACGGGGTGCATCATGATATGCCCGGACATGATGCGTTGTTCAGCTACGTCGTCTTCCAGAACGCGGAGGGACTGAAGGACGCGCTGTACCGGTACGACCAGGGGGCGGACCAGCTATGACGGACCCCATGTCTTTTCCCCCGGGAAAGCTGCCTGTCGAAATCCTCGAAAGACTGATCCGGACTTACACTTCAACGATTCATGGAGTCGTTGTCGGCGCTTCGATCGGAGAAGATGCCGCGGCGATCGATTTCGGGGAAAAGTATCTCCTCGCCAAGACGGATCCGATTACTTTCGTCACCGAGGACATCGGAACCTATGCGATCTTCGTCAACTCGAACGACATTGCGGCGATGGGAGGCAGACCGCTGTGGTTTCTTGCCACCGTTCTCCTCCCCGAAAAAGGGGCTACGCCGGAGCTCGTCGAGAGAATCTTCGAACAGCTATCCTCCGCATGCAGACGCATCGACGTGGCTTTCTGCGGCGGGCATACGGAAATCACCGTCGGAATCGACCGGCCGATCGTAATCGGCACGATGCTCGGCGAGGTGGAGAAGAACCGGCTGATCACCACCGGCGGGGCGCGACCGGGTGACGATATTCTTCTCACCAAGGCGATCGCGATCGAAGGCACGTCGATCATTGCGAGGGGGAAGGGCCAGGAACTTGCCCGCCTGTTCGGAGAGGAGATCCTGCGTCGCTGCAGGAACCTCGCGGAGAAACCGGGGATCAGCGTCCTGGAAGACGCACGTATCGCGATGCGGAACGGCCGAGTCCATTCCATGCATGATCCTACGGAAGGCGGATTGGCGAACGCTCTTCATGAGGTTGCAGCAGCGGCGGATGTCGGACTTGTCGTCGATGAGGACCGGATTCCGATCCTGGACGAATGCCGGGTCTTGTGCCGTCACTATGGTCTGGATCCCCTCGGTTTAATCGCCTCCGGCAGTCTCCTCATCATCGTGGAACCGTCCGACAGCGGAAAGATAATTCGTTCCCTGAAGGAGGCCGGCGTGCCCGCCGCGAAAATCGGAAGAATCACTCGGAAAGAACGGGGGGTAAAGAGCAGAAGCGAAGGCCGGATCAAAGACCTGCCGAGGTTCGCCAGGGACGAGATCGCGAAGATTCTTGAAAGAGCTTAGTCCACCTCAAGCGTGCGGACGGCGGCAGGGCGAGGCTGTGCCCGGTGAAGGTCCTCTGAGGCCACTTGTGCGTCAGAGCCGATCCGGGGGAACCCGGTCCGGCCGGCACGACGATGATCCCGATAAGCTGGCCAAACTCCGTGGTCACCGGTCCCGGTTTGAAGAAGATCTCCGGCGAGCCCGGCTCCGTCCCCCGCGCTTCCGCTCCCGAGATCCGGGCGAGGGCTTTCACCGACATGAGGTGCTGCGGCATTAGGCCCGACTTCGGGCGGTTCTTGTGTGCCTGCCTTGAGCCCTTGTTGGTTGATTTTTCACCGGGGACTCCAGCGCCGATCTTGTACTAAGATACGAATACGCCAATTACCGAGGGCAGGATCAGGCATCCATGAGCCATCCAATGACCCTGTCGCAAATTGTCGCCATTGCCCGCGGCGACGAGCCGGCCGATCTGGTGCTGACGAACGCCCGCCTCATCGACGTCCTTTCCGGAAGAATCGATCTGACCGAAATCGCCATCGCCGGTCCGCTGGTCGTGGGCGTCGGGGGTGCATATCGGGGGCGGGAGGCGGTCGATCTCGAGGGTCGTTACGTGTGCCCCGGCTTTATCGACGCCCACGTCCACCTCGAAAGCGCCCTGGTGCGGCCCCGGGAGTACGCCCGGGCGGTCGTCCCACGGGGGGTCACAACGGTCATCACGAACCCTCATGAAATCGCCAATGTCCTCGGCATCGAGGGGATACGCTTCATGCTGGAAGACACGGAGCGGGCCGCTATGGACGACTTCGTGATGGTCCCCTCCTGCGTGCCCGCTACACCCATGGCGACCTCCGGCGCCTCCCTTGCGCTTGCCGATCTTCAGCCGCTCCTGTCGGAACGGCGCGTGATCGGCCTCGGGGAGGTCATGGACTTCCACGGGGTCGTCGCCGGGGATGCGGGGGTGCTCACGGAAATCGACGCTTTCCAGGGGCATCCCATCGACGGTCACTGCCCGGGACTGGGCGGCACGGCCCTGAACGCCTACCTGGCCGCCGGAATCACCTCCGACCACGAGTGTACGGAGCCCGGAGAGGCCGAGGAGAAACTTCGCCGGGGGATGAAGATATTCATCCGGGAAGGGAGCGCCGTCCGCAACCTGAAGGCCCTGCTGCCGGTGATCACCCCGGCCAATGAACGCTGGCTGTGTTTCTGCACCGATGACCGTCAGCCTCCGGACCTGCTGGAGGAAGGATCGATCGATCACCTGATCCGGCAAGCCATCGTCTGGGGCATCGCCCCGATGACGGCTATCCGGATGGCTACGTTGAATCCTGCGGAACATTTCCGCCTTCACGACCGGGGCGTCGTCGTCCCCGGTCGACGCGCCGACCTGGTGGTCTTTCGCGACCTTGCCGTGCCCGTGCCCGAGAGGGTCTACCAGGGGGGTGTCCTGGTTGCGCGAGACGGAGCAATGGTTCCATCGGCAGGGGGGAGGGAAGTGACGGATCTTCCCCTGGGAGTCCGGAACACCATTTTCCTGGATTGGTCGCGGGTGGACTTCCGCATCACCGCCCGGGGGCGCCGGATCCGCGTCATCGGAGCCGTGACGGGGCAGGTGATTACCGAATCCCTCGTGATGGAGCCACTCGTGGTGGATGGGTGGGCCGTCGCCGACCCGGAGAGAGACCTCCTGAAGATCGCGGTCATCGAGCGCCATCATTCCTCCGGGCGGATGGGGTTGGGCTTCGTGAAGGGGATCGGATTGAAGCGGGGGGCCATCGCGAGCACCGTGGTTCACGACCACCACAACCTGATCGTGATCGGGGCCGACGACCGGTCCATGGAGTCCGCGGCGAGAGCCGTGGCGGAGGAGGGGGGAGGGCAGGCCGCAGCCCTTGGAGACCGTGTGACGGCAATGCTTCCCCTTCCGATTGCCGGCCTGATGTCGGACGAGCCGATCGAGTGGGTGCGCGACCGGATGAACTCTCTCATTGCGGCTGCCAGAGCGCTGGGCTCGCCGTTGCAAGATCCTTTCGCGACCATGAGTTTCCTGGGGCTGGAGGTCATCCCGTCCCTCAAATTGACCGACCTTGGCCTGGTGGATGTAAACGCGATGGAGATTGTTCCGCTTTTTCTGCCCGAGGGAGGGACGAAATGATGACGGAGGAAAGGGACGTCCTGTTCACCGAAGAGACGATCCGGAATCGCGTGGGGGAACTTGCGCTCCAGATCTCCGCGGATTATTCCCACGTCGACGATCTGCTCATGGTAGGCGTCCTCCGGGGGTCCTTCATCTTCCTGGCCGATCTGTCCCGGCGCCTCACGATCCCCCGGTGCATCGACTTCATCGCACTCGCCGCGTATGGCCAGACGACGACGGCGACGGGTGCGGTGCGTCTCATCATGGACCTGCGGACCGATGTCCGGGGGAGACACGTCCTGATCGTCGAAGACATCGTCGACACCGGGTACACGCTCGACTACATCTTGTCCCTGTTGCGGCCGCGGGAACCGGCCTCCCTGAAAACCTGCGCCTTGTTGCGGAAACCTGCTCGCCTGAAGAAGATTCTGCAAATCGATTACCTGGGTTTCGATATTCCGGACGTCTGGGTCGTCGGGTACGGCCTGGATTTCCAGGACCGGCATCGGGCCTTGCCGTATATCCGTACCCTTCCCGCTTCCCCGGCGACTGAAAAGGAGGCTGCAATATGATCGAGGAGATCACCGCTCAGGAGCTGGACGCAGAGCGCTTCATCAATGGAAAAGTCATGGAGATCAAGGACGCCGTTGGGGATGGAATAGCGATCAACGCCCTGTCGGGGGGCGTCGATTCGTCTACGGTCACGATGCTCGGGCACAGAACTTTGGGAAGTCGCCTTGAGACCGTCTTCATCGAAAACGGCCTTATGCGGGAAGGAGAGGCCGACCAGGTCGCGGGTCTTTTTCGAACATAGAAGCGGTCTAAGTCACCGGGGGGGCCAGGAGAGGCGCGGCTCTTCGAATCCCGAACGTAAGAGGTGAGGATGGGGCTGTAAGCGCCCCGTCCCCTCCCCGTCCAATTGCGGTGGGGTAGACCGCATCGAAAGGGGCGTCCTTGCAATCGGACGAGTTCGATGCATTTCTCTCGGAGGCGCTCCCCCCGATCGGGTTGAGTCCATCCGCGTACCGGCGCCGGAACATCAAGAGGCGGATCGTCCAGAGGATGGAATCGGCCGGGATCCACGAGTTCCACCGCTACCTGGATCTGGTGCGGCGGGACCCGGAGGAACTGGAGGTGCTCCGATCCATCCTGGTCGTCACGATCTCGCGGTTCTTCCGGAACGCAAAGGTATTCCATTTTCTGTCACGCGAGATCCTCCCGCGCCTGGCAGAGAAAAGCCAGCCGGTTGCCTGGTCCGCGGGTTGCGCCTCCGGGGAAGAGCCATACTCGGTCCGCATCGCCTGGAAGGAAATGCCGGCAGATAAGCCCGGGCTTGCGTTGTTCGCCACGGATGCCGATCCGGTTTCTCTGGAGCGCGCGGAGGCAGGATCGTATCCGGAAAGCAGCCTCTGGGAGCTTCCCGCTGCCTTGCGGAGGAAATATTTCAGGCAGGAGGGGAATTCATATCGGATCTGCGAGGCCGTGAGGCGCTCCGTCCAGTTCCGGAAGCTGGACCTGATGCGCGATCCTTCCCCGGGCCGGTATGACCTGATCCTGTGCCGCAACGCGGCGTTCACCTACTTCAGGCCGGAGAAGCGGCTGGCGGTTGCCGGGATGTTTGCGGCGGCGCTGCGGGAAGGCGGGTATCTCGTCATCGGCAGGACGGAGAGCCTGCCCCGGGAAACGGCCGATCTCTTCGAGCCGGTTTTTCCGGCCGGGAGAATCTACCGCCTCCGGCCGGCTCGATGATGATCCCGATTGGCCTGCGAGAACCGGGAGACACTCCCCGCGCAAATAGCCGCCATGTTGTCCGCGCTTGTGAAGGAAAGAAAGGATGAAGCTGACCAAACTCAGTATATTGCCTCAGCGGGGTAACCGGTCAGTGTGTCAGCCGGACCGTCCCCGGCTCCCCGACGCTCCCCTCGATTTCAAAGCGTGTTCCGAGCATGCGCCGGACCACGTGAAGGTGGGTGACAAGGTGGTTTGTCACCTGCGACGTGGTGAAGGTGGAGGGCTCTTTGGAGAGGGCGAGGAACAGGACGAGCTGGTCGGCGAGGCGGGGATCCAGGGCGGCCCGAGAACCGATATACGCGAGTACCTCCCGGGCGGCCTCCCGTCCCACGTCCTCGGCGTGCTTCCCGATTGCACCCAACGCGGAGAAGCCGGCGGGTCCCGCAGATGGTGAGCCGCTCGCCAACCCCTTTGTGGCCAGTGACCGTATTATTAATGGTCACCCACCCGCACGGCGAGGAGGTGGAATTTGAAGAGCTACCGGAAGGAGCGTTGGTTCAACATTCCCGCAAGACGGGCGTAACCAGCGGTTGAAGCCGACGGCGCTTGCCGCCCTGAGCTCCAATCTTTGATTGTGGAGGCGACAGGCGATCGCGCCGCTGCTTAACCGCGGCGTTGGTAGTTGGATTTCAGAACAAGACCCTCGGTTATATTGGAATCGGTCCCTGGTCGACGGCCTGGTGTGAAACGATTGAAATGAATCCGAAGGATACCTTCGGGTTATTATCAAGATTGGGGCGAGATCGAAACCGGGGGGTGTCTCGTGGGCATTCTGCAAGGCAGGAAAGGGCTGATCCTCGGCGTCGCCAACGAGAAATCCATCGCATGGGGCGTGGCCAGGGCCTGTCACCGCGAGGGGGCCGAGCTCGGGTTCAACTATCTCGGCGAGGCGCTGAAGAAACGGGTTCATCCCCTGGCGGAGTCGATCCAGTCGAGCTTCGTCGAACCGCTCGACGTCGGCGACGACGCCCAGATCGACGATTTCTTCGCCAAGGCCGAGGCCCGGTGGGGGAGGCTCGACTTCATCGTGCACTCCATCGCCTTTGCCAACAGGGAGTCGCTGATGGGCAATTTCCGGGATACCTCGCGCGCCGACTTCCATCTCGCGCTGGATATTTCCGCCTACTCCTTCATTGCCTGCGCCCGGCGGGCGGCCCGGTTGATGGGACCGGGGGGGGCCATGCTGACGATGAGTTTCCTCGGGGCGGTGCGCGCCGTGCCGAACTACAACGTGATGGGTGTGGCGAAGGCCGCCCTCGAAGCGGCGACCCGTTACCTGGCCCACGACCTCGGGCCGGAAGGGATCCGCGTCAACGCTGTCTCGGCAGGGCCGATCCGTACGCTGGCTGCCTCCGGCGTGAGCGATTTCCGCAAGCTGATGGAGAAGAGCGCCCGTGGCGCCTTGCTCCGACGGAACGTGACGCAGGACGAGGTGGGGAACGCCGCCGCGTACCTCCTTTCGGACTGGGCTTCCGGTGTGACCGGCGAAGTTCACTACGTCGACGCGGGGTTCAACATCGGCGGCGGCGACCCGGGCGTCGAACCGGCCGCATCGGGCTCCTCATCCCCCTCATCCTGAGCGTTTGACGGGACGGCAAGCAGATCCCCGCTCGGAAACGCACGCGGGGGTGATGGGACCCTTTTACATCCTTTTCCTGAAGCCGGATGCCGTTTGCCCCGGATCCGCTCCTTGCGGTCGCCCTCCTCGGTCAGTTCCCCCGCCGGAACTTCTCCAGCCAGATCCGAAGGAGATTGTGCGAAATGTCGTCCTGGCGAATGATCCCCTTGATGCTTCCTTCCCCGTTAAAGTACGTCTGAACGATGCGCAGCTTGAACTCGGTACTTTGGCGGCGGTGTCGGTGAGTTTTCATCTCCTCATCCTCCGACACTCCATTATCCTCTGTGCGGTGGCATCTCCCGGTCCACGTGATATAGAATCCGAGTCATCCGGGAAAGCGGGAAAGGAATGCCCCATGCGTGACCGCGCAGAGCGGAGGGACATTGAAAGTCCCACTGGAGAGCTCCCCGGGCGAAGAGACGCATACAAGTGGTATCTCGTCGCCATGCTGTGGGGAATCTCGTTCTTCAATTACGCCGACCGCCAGGCCATCTTTTCGGTCTTCCCCCTGCTCGAGAAGGAAATGGGGCTTACGACCGTGCAGCTGGGGCTTCTCGGTTCGTCCTTCGCCTGGGTCTATGGCCTTGGGGCGCCGTTCGCCGGCGCGATCGTCGACCGGGTGCGGCGAAAAACCGCGATTCTCGCCGGTCTCCATTTCTGGAGCCTGATCTGCGTAGCCACGTCGCTGTCCCGCAATTTCCGCCACCTGTTCCTCTTCCGCGCAGCCGAGGGACTGGGCGAGACATGCTACTTCCCGGCCTCCATGTCGATGATCAGCGATTACCACGGAAAAGCCACGCGCTCCCGCGCCATGGGCCTGCATCAGACCAGCGTCTATGCCGGAACGATCGCGGGCGGCTTCTTCGCCGGCGCCATCGGGCAGCATTACGGCTGGCGTTGGTCGTTCATCGTCTTCGGCGGTCTGGGCATCCTGCTCGGCTTCGCGCTCCACACCCTGCTCATCGAGCCGAAGCGCGGGGCCGCCGATTTCGCCGACATCGGCGCGGGAGAACGGGCGCATCTCGCCGCGCGCCTGCCGATTCGGGAATTCCTGAAGGTAGTGTGGGGGACACCGACCGTGCTCATCCTGATGGGCGCGTTCATGTGCGCCAACTTCGTCGCCGTTGTCCTGCTTTCGTGGATGCCGAAGTTCCTGCACGACAAGTTTCACATGGGACTGGCCATGGCCGGGCTGACGGCGACGATCTTCGTCCAGCTCGCCAGCATGGTCAGCTCTCCGGTGGGCGGGTGGATCGCCGATGCCCTGCGAAGGAGGACTCCGCGCGGCCGCCTCATCGTGCAGGCGATAGGGGTCTTCGGCGGCGCACCCTTCGTCGCGATCTGCGGGATGACCCAGTCGGTGGCCTGGCTCATCGCGGCCTTGACGGCCTGGGGGCTGTTCAAGGGGCTCTACGACGCGAACATCTTCGCGTCCGTGTTCGACGTCATTCGCCCGGAGGCCCGCGGCACCGCCGCGGGGTTCATGAACACGGTCGGATGGCTTGCGGGTGGGGGCAGCGCGCCGCTTGTCATCGGCATCATCGCCCAGCGTGAAAGCCTCGACCTGGCCATCGCTCTCGCATCGCTGGTTTATCTGGCGGCCGGGATCCTGCTGCTGGCCGGCATTTTCCTCTTCGTCAAGCGGGATGCGGCCGGCGTGCAGGCGCTGTTGGAATCGGAAGCGCAGGCCGGTGCCCCGCCCTCCGGATCGACCCGGGCTGCCGATGTTGAAAACCATGAGGGCTGACCTCTTCCGGAGTCCCAAGGGATTACGAACGCTGCCCGCAATTCGTGCCCGTCTTGGGCCGATAGAAATATTGGAACTCAGTCGGCTAGATGGTCAGCTACCTGGTGGCAGATTCTTTGTGGCCCCGGTTTTATTGGCCGGAATAGTCAACACGCAGTATGTTTCTTGTTTGCCACTCGAAACGAGGCATTGAATGGCAATAGGCATTTTTCGAATCAATCTTGGCTTCGATCAATGTTACGTTCTCTCAGTCCATAAAAACCCTCCCACCCGGGGTTACTCCGTGGGGAAGAGTGTTCATCAAAATTCATAAGATATTCATGCCACGGATAACCATTTCACCGGTCAAGGTCGATGTATTGTTGGGGGACGAGGGGCTGTCCTTGGCCGACTACGGGATCCCGGGCAAGGTTCTTCACACTCCTGGCCACACGCCGGGATCCGTAAGTGTCCTGCTGGATACCGGGGAAGCGTTTGTCGGAGATCTTGCCATGAACCGGTTCCCTCTTCGCTTCTCCCCCGGTCTGCCCATCTTCGCTGATGACCTTGACGCGGTTTCGGCGAGCTGGAAGTTGCTGTTGGCGCATGGCGCAAGGACCGTTTATCCTGCTCATGGAAATCCTTTCCCGGCCGAAGTGATCCAGAGGGCTCTCCCATGATCGAATGTGTGCTTTTTGCTGAACATAAGAAGTCTACTTTGGACTTCGGGGGATCCACAGTGGGTGGGTACAGGCGCCGGGGGAAGGCACACCCCGGCGCTTTCATGTTGTTCCCCCCCCCGTGTCGCGATGTTTTCCCCCGTCGTCTTTTCCTCTACGGAAGCCCCTTGAGGATCTGGTCCATCTCCTGAGCCGAAAAGCTCTTGAGGGTCTCCGTCTTGACGTTCCCCCCCATGCCCAGGCCCAGCGTCATACGACTGATGGTTTCGTCATTGGGGGCATCGATCACCAGCACGAGGTCGTAGCGCCCCATGGTCCAGAGGATCTCCCTGACCTTCACCCCCGCCTTCTCCGCAATCTCGCGGAAACTTTTCGCACGTTTGGTTGTTTCCTTCACATTCCGGATCCCCTGATCCGTCCATTTAACCAGACCGACGTAGGTAGGCATCGTTCTTCTCCTTTCGATGTCTGATGTGGGTTGCAGACGAGGATAGCTGATAATGGGATGAGGTTTTACTACCCGGAGATTCTTTCGTTTCATGCGGGGAAAGGCCATCTGGGGAAAATCGGGGTGAACCTCTTGACAAGGGATCTCAAACTACGTTATAAGTATACTGCAGCGCGGCGGCTGGCGTGAAGTTGCAAAGATTGGCTTGGCTGGGATTGGCTCTGCTCGTCGTCGCACGGAAGTGGGGTTGCAGTCGGAAGTCAGGTACCGAACGACCGGAACGCCACGCCGAATTTCCCCGCGCTTTGCGAAGGCCCGGCGATCACTGCCGGGCCTTCCCG